>Ga0123355_10014308_pt1 | contig 12399 bp, 5 predicted proteins | sample TergutEmb28metaG_3_FD_89872 | JGI IMG/M metagenome (GOLD analysis project Ga0123355, IMG submission 89872) | Embiratermes neotenicus P1 segment gut microbial communities from Petit-Saut dam, French Guiana - Emb289 P1 | ecosystem: Host-associated > Arthropoda: Insects > Digestive system > Gut ...
GAGTGGACCCCGTTCCAGACCCACTACTACTCAGAAAATCTGGTAGCGCCGGGGATCGAACCCGGGACCTCTGTATCTGTAGCCAGAAACTCTGACCACTAGACCACAGAGGCGGTCTACTCTCTATCTCTGTCATTCTAAATATATCAAGTTTAGTTCCGTTTGTGATTTCAGCCCTGACATGGATATCATTTTCCCTTTGTTTAAAGACACTTGCCAAGGTGAGGGATGAGAATTGTACTTCGCTCTTAACAAACCTGGGTGTGTTTGCACAACAAGAAATTAGAAATTTATTCCATAACCAACAACTTACAAAGTTTGTGATATATGCTGTGTTTTTACACAAACTATGTGTCTGTATTTTTTAGTGATACCTAAGAAATGATACTTGGTGTTTTGATTAATGTATCAGGGCTACCAGTTATTAATAATGGAAGAACATAATTTGAGGAAAACAAATGTAGAAGATTTAAATGCAGTAACACAACTGCAACTATCCATGTTTGTAAGTGGCTTGTTTTGTAATGAGTGCTGTGTTGCAAAAAGGACCACATTTGAACTTCAGAACTGCCTGTAGTTAATCATGAAGGTGTGTGTAGTGTGTCTAAGCCACATGTGAACTGATGCTGTATACCATGTATCAGGATGGGGTGTGAGGATTCACCTGCTTGCTGTAGCAAAGCTCATTTGTTGATGATCTCTCATGTGTGCTGTCTTATTTTGATTATTGTTGGAAGTTGGCAGCCGTGCATAGTGCTATAATACGGTGGGAGTTTACTAGTTCCTAGCAGTGCAGTTGAAGGAAATATTGCATCATGTTTCTTTGAACGACTACAGTTGTCACAAGTAATAAATAACAAGAGACATACATTTCCTGCTCTCAGTTTATTTTTAAGAAGGGAAAGCAAATAACTAGCCAATTAATTGTATATTTTGCTATTAGGGTAAACCGAGCTGCTTCCATTCCAAGTATGAGTGCGTTCAGTGTTTCAGTATTCTTATGTTTCTAATAAAACTGTAAATATGAGCTTGTTTTATGAATGGTTAGAATGTGGGAATGTGTGGGATGATGACCTTGAAAGCAACACACAGTCATTTGTGTTGGTATGTGTGAGTATTCTGTGCATTTGTGAATTAGAAGATGGTGTTAAACATAGCACTTTCTTCATGTATATGTAACCACAGACCAGGTACCAGATCTCATATCTGAATGGCATTTGCCCAAAGTAGTGTTATTTTTGTGATGGAATTTACCATGTAAAATGTATATTTCAGAACTTCACAAATAGTGCTGAGAGGTTTACCAACCAAAGAAGTCTGACTTTATGGTGTCATTAGACATGACATATTAGTTTGTTCCTGCTGAAATACTTGCATATTATGGTATTCGGGTTCTGTGATCACAATTCCATTTCTACAAAATGTATTCTTGTATTTGGCACAGTTTGAATATCTTGCAGGATTACTCATGTTCTCTTATCAGCCTTGCAGGTAGCTTTTGAACTGTCAAACCAGTTTCCTTCAGATGTAAAACACAGAGAGTGTCGAATTCATTAATGAACCAGATCATTCCTAAATGAATAATTAGACATTATGGCTTTCAGTCCTGTATATTCTTTACTACCCCATGCCCTTGATTAACCCTTTGACGCCTAATGACCACTATAGGGTCGTACCGCACCGCTAACCTCTAAACGTTGCATTTCATATATTTATTCAACAAATAGAGGTACTGAATATTTTAGACACGGTGTATACTCTCCATTTCTTTCTCTTCAAAATGCAGTTTGTTTCATAATTCTAACCTATTTGGTTCCTGTTTTATTCACATTTTATATACAGAGTGTGCTAAAATTAAAAAAAATAATTCCGGCGCCAAAAGGTTAAGCCACAAGCCTCATATTTTAGGAAACAGAAGTTACAGTGAGTTCGAGAGTGTACATAGTATATAGTGTTTTGAAACTTGAATGCAATGTTTTTATTATGAAATTTGTTGTTATCTTGGCAGTAAATACTGTACTGAATATTACAGCCTTGAAAGGAATGGAGCTACACATCCTGCTGTTCAGCGGGTACTGGGCTGAGATTCTGTCTTCAGCTGTTCTATTCCATCCAGTGCTGAGGTTAAGAATGCATAAATCTCCTGTTGGCCCTCCCCATGTGCCTTCATGGCCTGTGCAGTGAAAACTGTACTTTACTTTTTATTTGCCAGTTTACTTGTTTAATTTTATTCTTGGACCTTTGAGAATGATTATGGAGAAGTCATCACTTTGCATAATTAAGCATCATACTGTGAAGATGTGTGACGCAATGGTGATACAGCTCCACACGTTGGTCACCTCAGTAACAGATGCAGCTGACTGATCAGTTTCACATCCTGGCTGCTGTACCCTTGGTGAAAGTGTCCCTGGTTCCCACTTGATAGGAGGATAGGTGGTCCCTGTGGAGAAGAATAAAACCTGTGTCCCTGCAAGGAATTGACGATCATTTTCTGGTAGGGACAGACAGTCTGTTAGCATAGTCACAACACTGAACTTCTTTGGCTAAACCATGAAAATTATAAAAAAAAAGATAAAGTTCACCCTAGAGCAGCCCATGAAGCCCCAGATGGGAAGTAGAGATATAACTCTACTCATTCTTTAACCTCGGTGCTAGATGGGTTGGGTGGTCAGTGGCATGTCGTGGTGCTTTACCCCTGGGAAAGAGACCCTGTACCCATCTTACAGAAGATATTTATTTAAAAAGAATTCAGCATTAATGAATGTTACAGCTACACAAATGAACAGTTACCAACAGTAGATCAGGGAAACGTAAATTCAGATGCCATCAGTTCCTTTCATTAAGAGTCGTAATAGCTCGGCAAAGCAACCGGTTTTGGGCTTCATGCTGGCACAGGTAGGGGTGTTTTTCTGCATCCAGACTAGCAGAGGATTTGCATTTTATTTGGAGTAGACCATTGGCTCTTATGGTCTCCTGTTTCGATTAATTAAGTGCCATTTGTTGACACTGTGCGCAGATGTAGTAACTGTTTGCACGAAATGAGTTGGGTGACGGCATCTGCAGTTAACCTTTATCATCATGCAAAACCATATGCTGATCTCTAAAATGTACTGGCAAGTGGCTTCCGTGTGCTGGTCTCTGTGTGTTTGCTTGGTAGCACTTTAAATGTCCATGTTAAGCCTGAAATCTGTGGCCATCAAGTATACATCTGGCATTTAAGCCCATCTCCTAAAAGTTAATTAGTGTGGACAAAATGTTGAAACTTTCCTTATCAACAACACACACATTCAGTTACTTTGTAGGGGTTGTGCACTCATAAAGTAGTGGCTTTCACCTTGCTGACATCTGTACAAAGGAAATGTAGCTCAGTGCAAGTTCATGCTTTCTCGTTATGGAATTTCATATGTGTGTATTGGTGTGAAATGGCTGATGGTCCATTTGTTTTTATCACTTTTAGAGTAACCTCTTAAGAAAATGTGGAAACTCCAGATTTGAAACGTGTTACAGCACACAGACATGTAACTTAGGGTAAACACTGTGTGTGAGACTTGTGAAGGGTTGCAGCACTTACCATAAGACCAGTGGTTTACTCCGGAAAGCAAATGGTCAGTATCCTGCTATCCAACAGGTACCGCAAGCAGCCAGTGCACAAAGTTGGCATCAAACTGGTGACTAGTGTGTGTTTAGTACACATTAGAATATGGTATATGAATCTTTATCTCCACTCTTTCCTAGATCTTTATGGCATTGTAATTAACTGCTTCCTTTATCATCCTGAGATATCTGAGGTTGATTAAATTTGTGAAGAAATTGTGTCCCAAACTGAGGTTTTCCAGATATAAATTAAAGAAAACTGACTTGATAGGACTGATGGATTTTTGTGTCTAAGAATTGATTATGGAAGCATTTGAATAGAGCAGTAATTTCACCTTTACTGTCACAATTGTGGCAGAGAGCCAGAAGATTAAGCATGTCAGACTCCAATATGCCAGAAAATGTTTGGTCACTTCATCACATCCACACAGTGGACTGTAATACAAAAGAACAGTTCACTGCAGCAAAGTATGAAAGGGCTTCAGTACACTACAATCCAGTGACTGGGTTCTTTTAATGTTGTGCATGTTTATCAGACTGCTAATGGAATAGTAAATGTTGCAGAACTGAAACTACATAATTGCTGTATTCTACTGACAGGAGCTATTTAAGGTGAGGAATTTGAGAACTTATCTAAATGGTTGACTGGAAAGAGAACTGATTTTGTGTTTTGTGACCAGAGTGAAATTTTGATCACATTGTGCAGAATAGAATGAAACAAAAACAGTTTATTGTTGAGTAGGGAAGTTTTGTCTGGGGATGGTGAACATTCTGTATAACACTGAAACACTGAAACGTACAACCAAGATGCTATGACTCCACATTCCAGTGTGAGCCACTTGTTTCACAGGTACACCAATTGGGCACTAATTGTTGGGGGGGGGGAGGTGGGATGGTGAGATTTGTGAGAAAAACAAGGCTGTTCATTAACTGATTGCGTGCCTAAAGAAGTCTTACCCAAAGAATTATTTGCTGATATGGCTGTGAGGTCATTCTGCACTTGTGACGTAATTCAAACTGCAGTCTAAATTCTTTCCGAGTTCATCTGAAGGTCTCATTCTTGCACATTGTGCAACAGAACCCATATGTTTCTCTATATATGTCATCAGACTGGCTATATCACATAAACACTTGAAGGTGGCAGAAACATATGGTGAAAATGTAGTGAAGTCTTATATTTTCACACTTCTGCATAAAGTGTTTGAGAATCCTTGGTTCTCCAAAAGCAGTATGAAGATACACTCACCTTCTTCTCATTCTCATCATAGGAGGATTCCTTAATAATTCCATGTGTGCTTGCTGTTGTGTGGCCTGTGATGGATGTGTGACATTTTTGTCTTGAAAATTGTTATATCAGTATACTTTTTGGAAGCTGATGGTGATACACAGATACTGTATCACATTTTTGGTATGTACAAAAAAATGTTTTCATACAACCAGATGGTAATTGTGCTTGCATATTATGCCATTTAAATGAGTGTAAATTTTATTGTATCATAGTCTCTCATTTCTAGCTATTATGCCAAATGGAATAGCTGGACAGGTAATGTGGATCATGTACTTATACAAGGTGGTTCAAATATGACCGGGACTGACTGCGACTTGTTTACACACAAATCAGTCCCAGTCATATTTGAACCACCTTGTATTTCCCATTGAAATTGCAGTAACCTCCTGTTTGGCAAAAGTGAGGTTATCTGTCCACATGTTTTATTGCCCATATACATGCATTTCTCTGTACATGTGGTTTTAAGTTTTCCATTAAATAATGTTCTATATTGACAGTATTTGCATCATAGCTGCCAAGTGAAGTAAAAAGATAAGAGTAACAGGAAAAAGTACTAAATTCTGTATTTTGATCATGAATCTGACTGTAAAAAGAGAAGAGATATGAGAAATATCATGATACAGGTTTCTACTTATTTGAAAATTTCTTGGATGGAGTCATAATAAATTGTGCTAGAACTTGCCATGGGTCATATTGACCCATACTTGTGATGAAATTTGATATTATATTTTTTAGAAACTGTCCAGATGTGCCCCCAGTTGTGTGATTGTTATCAAAATTAAAGTTTCATGCAAAACTTTTCATTAAAAAAGCAATGTGTGTGCACATTACAGTTGAAGCTTCATGCTGTGCAGTGTTTTGATACAAGCATGCTGGTATTGATGTGGTGTGATGGGTGGGATCAGGTGTGAAAGGCCATTTTATGAGGAAATGAATTCCTAATTTGTTTGGTGATGACAAGACGGTTATTATATACTTGTAACTCCAAGCAATAAACTTGATAGCATATGTGTCAAATAATTATGATATTCAACACAGAAAAGCCATTTTCTGTGCCCCTGTCATCTAAGTACATTACAACTGAAGGTCAGGGGTTAAACATAACCATATTTTTTTTTTGTATTATTTTTTTTACTTAAGACATTCCCAGTTGCAGTGCCTTGTGAGTTATAAAAACCTATTTCTCACTGTAACATTTGGCACAGATACATTTTGATACATTTTATGTCATGCTAAGCATATTTAATGCAAGCTGAACAGAAAATAATTGTTCTTGTACCTCTTTTAAGCTCGGTTGCGTTGCAGTTTTCTTACAGGTAATCTTGTCACAGTTTTTACAGCGAAAAATGTGTGAGAAAGCAATGAGAGTGTTTACTGATTCGACATTCAGGTGACCATGCATTGTGATAAATTTTTATAATAAAACCAACTAGATGCACTAATTTCTCAAATTTATTTTTGGAATAAAACTACATGTTTTGGACAGTTCCTCTGTCCATCATCAGGAGTTTTTCACTGTACACAGAGAAATGGTATATGACATACAGGTTTGCTGACAGCTTGCTTGCAAGCTGCCAGCAAACCTGTACCATTTCTCTGTGTACAGTGAACAACTCCTGATGATGGACAGAGGAACTGTCCGAAACATGTAGTTTTATTCCAAAAATAAATTTGAGAAATTAGTGCATCTAGTTGGTTTCATTATAAGAGAGTGTTTACCTTTGAAACAGATGTATTTGGCTGGACTTGAAACTTTCCCTTTAGGTGTTTTACTGTACATAAATAAGTTTTATTACTAACAAATTGCACTTACCCACATACATGTAGGAGACTACTCCCACATGTTTCAGCTGTTTCCTATAGCCATTTTCAGGGAGCACTGATATACAAAGGATATATATGGAGTTGGTATTTAACCTTGTCAATGGTAAGTGGTAAAATACCTTGTAAATATGTCATTACAATATCCATGTGTATTGTTGACAGTATATACAGATTCAAATTGTACAGACTCAAAATCAAGTGCATCCAAACATTAAATTGAAAAATTCATTAAAACTTGTTGAGTGGTAAGTCAAATAATGCAATTTTTTTTTTACAGTAAATATGATTTAAGATTGTGGTATGTATAAATTCATATGAAAAAAATTACAAAGTATTGGTAAATGCATACCCTGTATATGAGCAAGCTCTGTATGCTATGAACAGACATTTGGACTGAACTGTATTCTAAACAAAGTTTCTGTGATCAGTGAGATTTTGAAGCTATGCGCATATATATAGCATGTGGATAAGTGAAATTTGTTGGTAACGAAGCTTATTTATGTACATCTGTCACACGGAAGCTGTATGGTATCAAGTTTACTTGTGTTTATCATCTGGTTGTAATGGATGTGGTAGCTGTGGTTACAGCAGAGCTGTTCACAGTCAGTTGTAATGTAATGATATTTTTGATTTTGACAGATGGTGAGATTTTGAATTAATGTTCAACCAGTTATACATGAGTAAATAATAAAATTAGGATTTAATGTACTCTAATGCAGTTTCTTGGTAAACGAAAGCATTGGCATTATATCAATATTAGACAATTTTGGGATAAGAACATTTCGGAACATAATCTGTAATTACAGTATAGTTGGGGAAATATGCAGAATGGCTTTTTGTGTGATCTCTTGGAGAATATATTCTGTCTTCCAGTGAGACCTTTATGTTTGAAGTGCCACAGTGTTGAAGCTGTCACGTATGGTAATGAAGGGGTCGATTAATTCTTATTATGTTAAGTCAAGCCAGTTAGTGCAGTAGTGATGCACCCTAGATCCATTAGTAATGCACCTGGCAGGTGACCGTCTTCCTTGTCAGCTTTTCCTATATTTAATTCCGTCATCCAGGCAAATGATCAGACACCATGATGTAGTGGTTGGAACTCCAGAATTTGACAGTTAATATCTTAGCTTGAAGGCTGACTGTTCCAGCTGACATTGTCTTGTTATTCTTTTGATTCCTTGCAATGGAAAGTGATAGCTTTGTTCTACATCATTCCCAATTCACTCAGCTTTGGTATCTAGTGGCTAGAAGTCTTTGAAATTCTGGAGGCATCATGGCTGGAAGATTATCGGTCTGGACCAGTGGCCTATCTAGCTTCCCACAGTTCCTGCATCTCAACAGGCTATCTAGCTTTCTCTGCACTCAGTACATGGAGCATTTTTGTTGGTGGTTTAAGCATGTGCAGCTTGACTTTTGTTACCCCATGTATATTTGTTGTGTACTTTCGAGTATGGGGGTAATGTCACCTATTTTTACCTTATCTAACTAAGTATAAGTGTTCTCTTAGAATCTTTGTTGACAGGACTAAGTTGTTTGGAGAGGTCGCAACCTTCACGTTTGGTTTGGGGCTTCTCCCCACATTTGGTTGGGTAAGAAGTTAAGGGAAGTGTTTCCGCATTACAGATATGCGTTGCTTAATGACGGGGATATGTTCTGAGAAATGCATCGTTAGGTGATTTCGTCTTGCGAACGTGTACTTACACAAACCTACTACACACCTAGGCTATATGGTATAGTCTATTGCTCCTACACTACAAACCTGTACAGCATGGTACTGTACTGAATGCTGAAGGCAATTGCAGCACAATGGTATTGTATTATAATCTTATGGGACCACCCTCATATATGCGGTCTGTTGTTGACCGAAATGTCATTATGCAGCGCGCAGCTGTATTTCACTCTCACAGGCTTGACTTGAGAATGTGTGTGTACTCTTACCAAGTATTGCGGATTGGCATTCGTTTCATGCAGGTACACGTACCTGGGTGTTTCATTTGATGATGTCATGAAGGTTAAGTGAAGGTGTGTCCCCTTTTTTTTTATGTTCTGGTTTTTAAAGTTTTAGTAATTGTCACTGCTGTTTATCTGAGGTCTGTGTAATACTCTGAAAGATGAGATTTGAAATTCCTATAGCTGTTACTACAACCGTAGTGCTTCATAGTATCTAGTAGATTTTTTCGTTTTACATGCATGCACAGACATGCATTTTGTTTCCATAGTACTGCAGTTTAACCAGTGATAAATATATCTCTTTAAGATTTTATTTGTAGAAGGTGGCAAAAAATTGCATAATGCAACAACATGTGTATAGAATTTTCACTGCCCTTTGTCACTTTAGTGTTATTTAAAATAATACAAGGTTCTATTTTAAACAGAAATGTTCCTAAACTATAATTCCTTAATTTTCAAGTTTACTATTATGTGAATGTTGAGAATCTTCAATGAAAAGACACTTAAAAATCTGTTTTAGTTTTTAACCTTCTGTCTGCCATTTTGCAGCTGCTTGTTGCAAAAAATTGGAAACTTACGGTGAGATTGCTTGCAGTAGCATGACCTGCATAATGTATGAAAAACTGATTCACTAGTTTCTAAATGGGGAATTCTGGAACGATGAGAGATTGCTAAAGATCCGCTTAGAAAAATGTGTACAAAATGATGACTTGAACACTTGGGTATGCAAGCTTTGTTGTGTATGTGGTGAGAAGTTACTGGGGAGGTTAATATTCCTGGTACATAGTTATAAAATATGTATCATATATTATTAGCATCATAATATTAAGGAACATGCAGTGGTTGGGATCTGTAGTGTATGTCGGAGAGATTATACTTTTTTGAATCTTATATTTATTGGACCGTGCATCATCTTGATAGCTGAATAAAGAGAGACCAACTTGATGTCACTTGCTTTATTATTTCATTATTTAAGCACTAGTGCCTCAGCCTGCATACGGATACCACACCACCACAGCCAAACCACAATGTAACACCAACACACATCGAACCAGAGCAATACAACCCATTAAATAACTCAACAGATAAGTCGCAAGCTCCTGAGGATGGATGTATGAACACCCGAAACATGTTGAGCATTAAATAATGAAATAATAAAGCAAGTGACATCAAGTTGGTCTCTCTTTATTCAGCTATCACGATCAAACTTCCTTTGCTGGGATGGATATTTAAATTTCAGTGTGTCATTTATAAAAAAAAACATTATTTGTACAGAGAAATATAAAGTTATGAAATAAACAGAATTTTGTGGAAAATGAAAGAGCTTATGCAGAATGTCTTAAAAATGCATTAAATTTTATCGTTGCCAAAAATATATAAAGCGAATTTCTAGGGGTGTTTGCCTACATGTGTTCATGGGGAATGCAGTCCTGTAAAATTTCTTACAAAATTTTTCAGAAATCCTGAAGGGAAGAGTGTACTTGGCTGGTACAGGATTTTATGGGAAGGGTTGTTATTAAGACACAGCCTGAAGAAACAGTGTCTGAGAGTGTGCAGTGGATTAACTAGACTGAGGTTAACGACTAGGGAGAGGTTATTGTGAGCAGGGTAATAAATCTCAGTATTTTGTACAAAGGAGTTGGTTGGTTTGGGCAATAAGATTTACCAAATGAAAAGATGGCTCAGTAACGGTGATGGCAGGAACGTTGCTGGGTAATAAATATGTCATATAGAGAAGTGACTATTGAAATCTCTATTTCGTTGTAGTGATTTGCTTGTTAACCCTTTTCCTGCTAATGTGGAGAATATGGTGAGCTCCTAATAATGCTAGCAAATGGGATTTAATTCGACGTTTAAAGGGTTAAATACATTCGTCCTATTTGATGAAGTCGTGTTTGAATAATCATGCTTTGATTTCAGTGCAGTCTTTACATAGTAAAAGAGAATGCTGTATGAGGTCATGCCATTCCGTCTATGTGATCTGATGCCATTGCCAATTGTTGGACAGATTCGCTTTATAATTTGACGTGAAAGACTTGCTAGCAGTTGTCAAAAAACATTCCAATTTTCATTAAAATCAGACAAAAATAAATATATGTAGCTCGACGTAAAGTTCTGCACATGTATCGAGTGCAAATGAGTTAAATTACTATCAGAATGAGAAGTGGTTGCACCTAGTACACTTTTTGCTGGAAGTTTTATGAATTACAATACATACAAGACTTTTTTTTGGCTGGGTCATCTCGTGATTTAAGAATTACTTGAATGACTATGATAAAAGTGGTGGACGGTTTTGGATGACGTTTCTACGTTGTAAATTCAATTTATGTGAATAGATGGCAGTGCAGTAAGCCATGGTAACATTTTTGTTCACAGGGACTGCTTGTGTAATCTGTGCTCCTAGCCTTTCATCTAGCCAATAGGAAAATGACAGGCGGTAGCCATGTTAAATATACGAAGCGGTAGCCATTATTGTAGTTGGGCTGTAGGTAGGGAAAGTGTAACTGTTTGAGTTATATAATGGGGGGAACTGAACAGTTTTGAAAATTTGTGCTGTTCGGGGTGTTGGTGATGTGTTTGGAAAGTGTACCTAAATAAGATTAGTCAAGTGAGATGTGCCTGCATAGACCAACACGTGTATGACAGCACAAAGATGTCTCCAGACAATTAAATATGTAATTTCGTTTGGTAGCCGGTTTGAAAGTATCGTGGCCAAGGTAAGAAGCTCGTGTAAGTTGCGGTAAGTAGGCAAGCTAAAGCTTTGAGATTTTTTTGCCTATTTTTAGTGGCGTTAGTATGTTTGAAAAATTTGTCGAAAGTAGGTTTTCCACATAAACGGTTCGTGCACTCATACTTGTATGGACAGCTTGAAGATGTCGCGTCACACTTGCTACACACTTATTTCAGCAGTGTTACAAGAAGTATATGTGATAGCCGTTTTTGAAGTGTTGTGTGGAAGGAAGGGAACCTATTTAAGTTGGATAACAAACAAACTAAAAATGTTGAAATTCTTTGCCACTATCATTGGCGTTAGTGTGTTTGACAAATGGGTGAAACTAAGATTTTGGAAGTAAAATTCTTACATGCACCAGTGCATGTATGATAGCAGAAAGATGTCACTAGACAATTTGCACAAGTAGGAGTAAACTTTGCAGTCATTTAGCCTGCAATGTATTATTGCTTGCATGTATATACACAAGCCAAATTTTGAATAAGCAAAAGGCTAGTATGTTAACATCGTCATGCAGTTGAAATTAGTCACTATTGTTTTATTGTATGCCAGTGATGGTGGTTGATGAAATTTTATAGGGAAAAATTAACTTGAAAGTTTATCAGGTTGAATGCTTAGATTTGTACAAGCTGGACGTAGCCTTCCTGCCATCACTGACTTCTTCAAGACTGGGGACTGTCATGATCCTTGGGAAATATGGTGGCTGTTGCGCACATAGCCACTCACACACACGCACCCCCACACACGCACCCCCACACATGCGCGTGCGTGCATTTCATTAATCCATCATACAACCTGCAAAGCTATTGGATGTCAGACAAGTCATTAAACACCATACATGACTAATGTTCTTCAGCGCTGATTTGAACTGTTAAATGTTGCAGTTTCCACAATCTTTGAAAAGGTTACCAATAATGATATTGATCTGTAATTTGTCATTTTAGTCTTACTGCCTTATTTATGTATGGGTGTTTACAACCACATTCTTTAAGTCTTTCAGGATAGATACCCA
>Ga0123355_10014309_pt1 | contig 12399 bp, 7 predicted proteins | sample TergutEmb28metaG_3_FD_89872 | JGI IMG/M metagenome (GOLD analysis project Ga0123355, IMG submission 89872) | Embiratermes neotenicus P1 segment gut microbial communities from Petit-Saut dam, French Guiana - Emb289 P1 | ecosystem: Host-associated > Arthropoda: Insects > Digestive system > Gut ...
AAAAACACGAGAACAAGTGGTCCGTGCGATGATGAACCCGTAATGAGTAAAATGTTTCCGGTTCCCCGATTCTGTGTTTGTAACATTCGAGACAACAAACATAGGAAATGTGAAGACAAACATAAATATTCAATACATGCTGTAAATATGGACACACCACACACTGTTCCTACACCACGTCACGTGTCAGTGCTTCGACATTTCAGCGGGAATTACAGAAATCAAGACGAAGTTTCCAGGGCAAAGAATTACCGGAATCAGTAATACTGCCGCGTTGGCAACGTTATAATCTATTCCTCGCCTCTGCATAATGTCAGCTGTCTCTGCCCCACTTGCAGCAAGTTCGGTGTGCCTATGATACCATCTGAATGCAATACTGGAGACACTCCAGAATTAAAACCCAGCCATCCATACCGTAGATCTTCATTTTACTTAGGCAAACTGAAACTAAGAGCAGCAATTACAGTTATAAAATGGACTGCGCTTTTCTACTAACTGCATGCATTTACACGCCTTTCAATTCCATTCCATTCCACTCTCCACAATACTTTACGCGGAAGACTTGGTGTACTAACTGTAATCTCCAGATGTGGGCAAGCACAGGTTACACAGGTCGACTTTGGTCAGCTCTGAAACTAATCAGTTCACTGGCATTGGTATGTATGTGTGACGTCAGTAAAGATTATTCTCCCATGCCGTAATGAACACCTTCTGTAACATGTAATACAAAAACGACATCAAATAAGCACACTGTCAGAAGGCAGCACATCTGTACTCCAGCAACACGCTGAATACCGTAACTGACTGGCCAGCACTACTGTCAAATTCTAGGGGCCACCAATCCTGGCTGAAATGTTTCGTGACGTTCCCCAGTTCCCTTAAGAAATGCTGGAACAAACCCATCGAACAGATTACAACGGCTCTCTCTCATATTCTCTGCAACTAACCATGCTACCAATCGATGTTACGTAAGCTATTTATCTGAAAAGCGACATTACACAGACACATGATTAATAAACCGGGGGGGGGAGTTTTGAGTAAAAGAATTGGCCATCGTATTATGAACATAATTTGTCGTCCCTTATTTTTAGGTGCGTTCGAAAAATTGTAAAAAAAATAATTGTCAGCTTCATCATGTCTGTCCGTCCGACCGGCCGTCTATATGGAACAACTCGTCTCCCACTGGACGGATTTTTATTAAATTGAATATTACAGCAGTTTTGGTAAATCTGTTAGAAAATTTTCAAGTTACATCAAAATCTGACAAGAATAACGGGTACTCTACACGAAGAGGCCAATATAAATTTTTGATATCTTGCTTAGTTCTTCTTCGAACGAGAAATGATGCAAACAAAATTTGTAGAGAAAATCAAAACACAAATCTTAAGTTCAGTAACTTTTTTTTTTCGAAAATCGCACCGTTCATGGGATAATGAAAAATATTGTATAGCCGGACGGGCCACAGATCTGGCGCCCGCGCTTTGCATGCTGAATACGCAAGGCTACAAACACACACAAACACACACACACACACACACGCAGAATAAGTAATACTTGTTTTTACACTGCAACAATGGTTGCATGAATGCGCCTCAATGACGTTATACGTACATTGCCTGTCTTGTTGCTATTATGTTTACTGTTGTGATGGCATGTTACAACGACTACACGCCACGAAGTAAAGATGATGTAATATGCGTATTAGTTGGGGAAAATCACAGCAAAACTGTTCATTTCATCGGGAATTTATATTCACATCAGTGAAATTTTCACGAAGCCGGTGTCTTCTAATACTGGTTTACCTTTTCCTTGGTATTCTGCCAAAGGAAAGGTAGAATCACAAAACCCCACCTTCCTCGGCTAGAAGCGTCCTGTTCGCGCCTTTATCAAACTTATAAAACAACGTTCATTAATGTCCCGTTTGCCTTGTCTGACGAAAGACAGCGAGATGTCCGCTCTAGGCGATGGTCTGCTGTTGAACTCACGATCTGGAAGAAACGTTCGAAGTGACGGAGTCGTAGACAAGCATAAACAGCAGGACCTGCCTGCCTTTCGTCTCAACACTTCACTCTTGTATCGCACTTATTTCCCCCTTTTATACTGCCACCAGTCAGGATCAGTTATTTTGACCCTTCGAATACTTAATCTAATCTAAACTGTATTTAAAAATTTGGCCAGCCGTTAAGATAATTAGAAGACCGATACAAAATCCTGGACCCGAGTATACTGAAAATTTCTGATTTTAGCAACTGATGGCTTACTTTAAAAAAAAAAACCACAACAAACACGAAGTTATGACCAGCTACTAATGAATGTATCAGTAAGGACTGAAAAATGTAATAAATGACATGCAATTGTGAGATCTCACAAGCAAGTGTATATTCATGTTTACACTTTTACATTTAGTTTAAACATTTTTATTTAAAAAAACCTGATGATGCTCGAAGGACACCGTAACATGTAGCTTTTCTATAATAAATGTTGTGTTGGGCGGCTGTTTGACAGTGCATTTGCCAAATATTGGTTTTGTTTGACCGTGCATCTTCCTCATAAAATAATGTGAAATGCCAACTTGATGCAGTAAGGTAATTTTATTGATGTATTCTTAGTTCGACATGTTTCGGGTACATACGCATATCATCACTGCCGCTGCGGATGGTGCCGTGCGACTCGCACGGCACCATCCGCAGCGGCTCTCAAGACCACCACACACCCAAAAGCTCGGTGCAGAAAACCGTATGCTGCAACTTAACATGTAATGCTCGTGATGATGGGCGTATGTACCCGAAACATGTCGAACTAAGAATACATCAATAAAATTACCTTACTGCATCAAGTTGGCATTTCACATTATTTTATTGGCTTTGTACTTTGAGAATTAGGTGAAACACAAAAATACACGGTGTGGAGAGAAGGGACAGTCTTTTAACATAAAACAGGTGGTACGTAAAGTGACCAATCAGCATTATAAGGGTTAATTTGAAAACAACACAGATTCTGCCCTTATGGCGAGTATGATATCTCAGTGACAATCGCACACTAAATTAAAATTAATTAAAATATTTTTGCATCTTTATAGCGATAAATCTGATCATGTGCTAACACCAAGTAAAAGAGACATAGCCCTGTATACGGTAGAGGTGCAAACAAACCTCTATGCATTTTTCCTAAACTTACCTTCGTAAGCCATAAATCGAAGCCCAGAATTTGGTTACAGACAATATCAGAATAGAATATCTCGTCATTGGGCTCTACTCGAATTTCCGTGTTTTTATACAGATCTACCGATACAAAAAAAAAATACTATTCAAAATTCTGCAATGTAAGTGGAAAAAGACAATAACAATTTGGGACAGAGGACTGGTAAAAACAGTTCACGTTTTGTCACATCTTGTGTCAAGAAGTACAAAACTGACTATATATTCTGATACATTATAATTTATTACAAGATTTTAACAGTACTGTACTAGTGGGCTGTAAGGTGAATGTGGGCATACCTCACACAGCACATTTCACCATGGCCCCTCCCTTACATGAACAAGGTTGCAGGTTGCGTTAAACAATATCCACTGAATGCTGTAACCAACAACGTGAAGCGGGGAGGGTGGCACAATACTCAAAGGCATTTAATTATTAAAGTTCCAGCAGTGATGTTTGAACAGCTTGCTCCTAGACATTGTTCACTCCCACTTTCGAAACTGATCGTTTCTAACCCGATTACATTACGAGTTCGTGAACAAGAATAATACTCGACGGATCTCCGCATTAATTTATTTCATACTTCTATAACATATACAGCTTGTAATGACGCAGGAAGTCGCCGTGAAAGCAGAAAACTATACCACGTGCTCACTGACGCGCAGGTTATTACTTTGGGATTCCAGAAATCTACTGAAAAATGTCGATATGGGATTTCGTGTTTCAGTGGCTTGGACGGTCTTCGCGGGAACCCCTGACGTGCTCATACTAAAGACTTCTGTTACAAATAGCAATATGGAATAGCTCGATAACCACGCAACTTACTTTCACGTCACGGGCAGCTTCTGTGGACATACATCACTACGCGAACTTTACAGGGAGTAACTCACTGCGAAAATATAGTTCACTGGCCTCGAAAACACGAATTTCACCTATTCATAATAATCCAGTTCCTACCTCACAGGAAACATAATGTCTCTCCATTAATAACAACCACTCAGTTAATGCTGTTCCTTATAAGAAATAAAAAAAAAACCATCAATGCATTCTATAGAACAACAGTCTGTTAATGTTAAAGCAGAAGTACTCGTATCTTCAGAACCTGTACGAGAGTCCTAAACCAAGATATAGTACAGACGATATTTCGGGAACTGTGCCCCCTTCTGAGCATCACAGGAGTGAAACCCTAGACTTACATACAATAAGCGTGGATGTAACGTACATGCATTCTGCAGCCCTGAATTACATGGAAATGAGTCACCAGCTTGTGCAATTTTAATCAGTAAAACTAACCCTGACCACCAATTTTATAGCAGACTGAGTGAACCCGGGAGCTATGCGGAAGATAAGGGGAAAAAGAAAAATCTCAATGAGCCCACCGCTCATCCAGCCCATGGGCATTTCATCTCTTCACTACCCTAGACACCACGACAACCTTCCCCATTCGCGCCCCTGTCCTATCACATGTCCGCTGCAGCGTATCTACGCGTTCAGTCCGATAATTATAATCTGGTCTAACTTTGGATCCTCGCTGTACTGTTTATAGGATTTACCGATTCAATGGTCTTAGTTAGTTGCTTCTCGGTACTACCTGCGACTGCCAATGAAAAATATAATTAATCGTACGCCACATCTCTGAGTCTGGCGCTCGCATCTCACTTGTTTCGGGACCTACAGAACAAAAGCGAGCGATCAACAAAATTACCATCATGTATGTCGGGCTAGCAAATAACTGTATTAAGCGTCACTTCGCAATATCCCTTACCACCTGTTCCAAAACGACCTGTAAAACTATAAGATCGCACGTCAGCGTTTTGATAATACACGTCGGACTGGCGAGAAGTTGCAGTTTCCGTTGTTGGCCCTTGCGAATTTGGCTTACCTTCTACGTTCAAGCAATATATGTAAGGAGCATCGACTGAATCTGAACACGCCGGCACTGGTCTGGTCATTAAACCGCAACTTCGCGATTTTACGCACCTCACAAAGAGAGAGAGAGAGAGAGAGAGAGAGAAAGGTAAGTTCTCTCTTAAGATTACAACTTTCAAGGAAAGGAAAATACTGTATCCGACTACACTATAAATCACAACAGCATTGTAAATCTCACACATACAGGAATTTTATCCAAGTAGGTTCAACCAAAAGCATGTCTGACCAGTGTTCATCAACGCCGCATACACTTACACGCTTCAAAGTCGTACTTAGTTCCTCCAAGGCGGCGGGAATACATTAAAATAAACATGAACCACACCCTGCCCCTCGAATTTGCTATTCATACTTATCCCCGAGTCTCAAATCACGCAAGATACGCGGGCACGCACGCACACACACACACAAACACCAGGTATGCACAAATTTTCCAAAAATCTAGTAGCTAACTCAAAATTCTAGGCGCTAGAATGGCGATATGCAGGACGTTCCATACTGAGGACCACAAACATAAGGCACCACCACAAAACACTTAGTTGCCCGGGTGACCTGGTGTCCGGGACTTGTGCACCCCTGACACACGCTTACAAAGACACACACACACACACACACACACACACACAACCTCTGCAAGAAACACAGCACCGGTACATAACATAAAATGATTCAACAAATATACTACAGGTAAGAATGCGATGCAGTAGATTCCAGCCTGCAATGCATTACAAATAAAGTGCCCTCCATTCTATCATTAGTGGTACCTACTAAAATCCACGTTTACCAACAACGATAATTGCGCCGGCTGTTCTGTTAATTCTCGTCAGTAATTTCAGGCTAATGACACGGTAGTTAGTACTGCGAAATGGGACAGAGCCATTTCCTGTAGCTTCCACTGCTAGCCATACTATGTCATCATTCCTCCATGACATACTACGTTCTAAACAACACCTCAAATGGATGCAGCGTCGTCACTTAATTCTTGAGCCAACAGTCACACTGTAACTAGTTATGCACCATCAAAGACATCCAGGTAACATGTTTGCCACGTCCACATTTACGATTTTCAGTATCCACTAACTGTCCTAATCTGTGTGTAGGACTTCAAGCTAACAAATGGTTGTGATCCGTCCCTACCGTCCGCAAGTATTCTGGGTTATGAATTTGGAAAGATGAACGTGGCGAAACTATGACATTCGTTCGTCATAGGAAATCTCTCTCTCTCTCTCTCTCTCTATATATATATATATATATATATATATATATAGAAAGCTAAGGCTATTTTACGATTTTAAGTATTCAAACGAATAAGTCATTTAGCACAAAATGGCGGTGATTATGAATTCATGACTGTCAAATAATAATGAAGAATATCTGGTCTATTTGAAGGTACTACAGCGTATTCTGACTAGGGAACCAAAACAAATATTAAATCTCAGAGTCTCTCTGCTGAGATACGAATAGGGGACATTCTGAACATGTTTCAAACATGACAACATGTGGCTTAACGCGTTCGGTGAGGCGAAGTTGAGAGGGAGACTTACTACTTACGGTAGTATTTCATGTACGTGTGACTGACGAGTATCAGGGTGGAAGACCAACAGCTACAGGTCAGCGTCAACAACAACTTAAATTACGAACGCGTAAGAATTCATCGTATCGTGTAGAAACCGAACACATCTCATCAAGCAGCAAACGACAACACATACTCAGATGGACGGACAGTGTTTTTCTATGAAGAAAATGATAAATGACTTAACAAAATTCCACTGCATCAAACATCGTGAACTTCCATACATCGTAAGGAATACTCACAGAACAAAGAAAATCGTTCAAACTAAACTGGAAACGAAACTAACCATCAAAAAAGACCCGCACTCGAAGTTTTACCCAGCTTCGTTCGTCATACTTTCTTTATTGGGAAAGCAAAAGTTAACGTCTTATTGGGGTATCGTTTTCGGTCATGGAATGATTGCTCTATCTTATCAGAATGTGACGTCCGTCCCCGGAATCTTTATGGAAGCGTAACATTAGATTTGAGAAAAGAAACGGAATCATAAGCCACACAAACACTTCATCATCCAACTAATGCACAATATATAAATATGTAGATACAATTAAATTATAAAATATTTAAAAGTGCTCCAGCATGTTTCGGATCACACAGGATCCATCAACAGGGAGCCTTGTACAGTGTTTGGCTAAAAATTACAAGAATGATTCCATCGTGTCCGTTGACATGGACAAGGTCGGTGTTATGGCAGCATATTCTGACCCGTTGCGCGCGTGTGTAGTTCACGGTATATGAAGGCACTGCCTTATGGAATGCTCAATGCCATAACACCGACCTTGTCCATGTCAACGGACACAGTGTAATCATTCTTGTAATTTTTAGCCAAGCACTGTACAAGGCTCCCTGATGATGGATTCTGTGTGATCCGAAACATGTTGCAGCACTTTTAAATATTTTATAATTTTAATTGTATCTACATATTATATATTGTGCATTAGTTGGATAATAAAGTGTTTGATTATCATTGACGCACGGTGCAAACATGAAGATTCATAAGCCACAGTTTACGTTAATATGTACACCTTATTCTATTTCAAAATTTACCACGTACTGTTAATACACATGAACATTCAGAATACATGAGGATGCAAAATCACACAGAACGCATTTGGAAAGACTGTACTTCCGAAAATGGCACGTCTCTCCACTACCACCGAAATTCGCATGTAAGAGAGTAACGGTGATCATAAATTTTACAACAAAATTGTACTCACTGAAGTGATGAACTCGTACACTTTTAACATTACAAATTTTGATCCAACCCCACTCAAAATCCATCATCATGTTTTGATTATTACTAATATAAATGATGTCAGAAGCAAGCAGTTTATGATTCTGATTTTTGACACCAGACTTGTTGCGATATGTTACAAATTCCCCTTTTCGTGCGTGATATTGGCTATACTCGGTATGCAAATGCGGGAACCAAATGGCGCGTGTAGCGACTTTTAACATTAACGTCCATCCGATCAGCACAGAGCCATTGATTGCCATCAGTACGCAGGAAACCTTTTACACCTATGCCACTGAGTGCTGGATAGACGCGCAGCCATTCTATCAACACGGAACCAAACGTGACTGCAATGTTTATGCGGACGAGACCCAAAGCTGTCACATGCAATGCAACAGATCTTCTGGTTTCTCTCGCTGTTTGGGAAGGTAATTTTGTCAAAAAGGAAGTCCTGAACATCATATAGGTCTACATAAGCAAATTCAGCCCACGGGTGGTTTATGATATTCGGTATGATGATTATAATTATCATAAATTCCCTTTAAAATGGGGAAGCAATACTTCGTTGAACAGGCCTGTCATACGGAAAATAAATAATAAGAAGCCAGACTTCACGCCACAAATAACGAAGAAAGGAAAAGGAAGAAAGAAACAGAGAGAGAGAGAGAGAGAGAGAGAGAGAGAAAAAAATAAACTCCCAACGAATCTGCCCATCCCATACAAACGGCAATACAAAACAACAATAAAACTACAACTGATGTACTCAGTTCCGCAGTACACAAAATTTTACCAAGCAGTTTTTCGTTTTCAAAATGTCCATACGTCTTCGCGGTATATGGGTATACGTAATTTCATTAACGCCCAAAACAGAATTAGGGCCTTCCCTGCGCTAGTTTCACGATAGGCATATATGACGAATACCATTACATGCACATCCCACACTAAATTCCATCAAAATCGTGCAAAAAATGTGGAAATTGAGGGCATAAAAGCATGTTCTTCCCTAAATGAAGACGACTGCGCCGATTTGCACGAAATTCCCAGTTACTCAATACCTTACCGTGGACACTTCGTGCACCAATTTTATTCTTATCGGACTAACATGTGGAAAGCGGGGTAAAAGTTCATTTACGCCCTTACGTGCAGCATGTCTTTCACAAAGTCAAATTTCACATAACACCTAATTACTCACTGCCATTACGTACAGACCTTATAAACCGATCTTCAACCAAATCGGCCACAAAATACGGACAGCATGGGTAAAATCCATTTACACCCTTAAGTTACGCACGACTGTAACTGAGCCTGCTCTCTCGACTACCGTATTAGGGGCGACGACATGTCTGTTGCATTTTAGATTTTTCGTCAAACGCATTTTGTATGTTAATTCTTACAGTGTTCTATCTGCACTTCCACGTCAGCACTAAGAGTACACAAGAGTCTCCAAATTATTTTTGCAATGGACCCAGACAAGTCTTAAACCGGCCACGGTTATTATACAACGCATTTATAACAAACGCCACTAGACGAGACTTAAGAAACTGTGTACAATACGTCTGCTTTCGCCTGCAGTCCACTTGTTCGTCCTTGGCCGCTTTCAGACGGCGTGCACACGGGCATCGGCGAGACCTAGAATTACATTATCAAGTTCAACCTTTTATGCAACGTGGATGTACCAGCAGCAGCTGTCCCTTTCCTTAAAAACTAAGTATTTACAAGGTAATGACTCCACAATTTTTTCATTTGTATACGAGTATGCCTTTGAGTAACTCCCTGACAAAGCTCATAGAATGAACACTGCCCGCCTGCCTTCAGTATGTTCATCTTCGTAAGTGGGACTTGGTATCAGAGTTGTGCAGGATTAAATTACCTGATCAATTTAATTTCGATTTGCAGAATTTCAGTATTATACAGGATGGACCACGAAAAAGTAGCCCGCCTTCCGTTTTGCACGTATCCTTGTGATATTCTCTCTGGCGTTAGTATGTATATTGCGTAGAGTGTTTGAACAGTTAGCAGTCGTGCTGCCACCTTGTTGAGGTATACGAATCAAATCCGCCCACGATACAGGAAGTGTAGGACAATATCAGCCACGCAGTTGCGGCCATCAAAATCACTACGTTACATCGGGTATACTTTAACATGATTAGACGTGCACAGCTGTGTATTGATGCAGGGGGTAACCACTTTCAACACCTTCTATGATGGTACATCCTTTCAGCATTTGGCTACTGTATTAATTTCTGTATTTACGCTATGCTACGGACCCAAGCTACTTTTTCGTGGCCCATTCTGTATTAGTATGCGCTGCAGTGTGTTTGATCGGTACCGCAACTTTTGGGGGAGAAATGTTTCCTACCCTGAAGAAGTGGCATCAAGTACCCCCGAGACATTCGTGTTTATGTACCAAAGCTACGTTACGCTACATTCCAATACTCACTGCCATGAAATCCTCAAATATAAATTCACTATTAATCTCTACATGACAGGTCCCAAAGAACTGTGACATCTCCCAAAAAAGGATTAGTCGTACATCTTCAACACATGGTGCACTGCAGCGTTGCGATCCTATGAATGCAGAGTTCCATGTTTGCTACAGTAGATTTATTTTTCAATGCCTGACAGCCCTAGTGGACCCTGGCCTCCTCACTGTGGAGATTTATAGATCGCACAAAACGACGCACCACAGTCAGTAGGAATCCTCTGGGCAAGTGATCGGCCCGTGCCAGAGACGTCTACCTGGAAATACACAACAATCACAAGACACAGACATCCATGCCCCCGGCAGCATTCAAACCCGCAATCTCCGCAAGCGAGCGGCCCCAGACCCACGCCTTAGGTCACACGGCCACTGGAATCGGCACAGTGGATCAGATGTATAAAATAAATATGTGTGTACGATAACATAAAAATCACTATTTGACGAAGAATCTAAACAAACAAAAAAAATGGAAATTATGTAGACTTAAACGCACTAGGATAGGTCACCCCACTTCTTATTCGAGTGTGATATATGTTAACAGAAGATACGCAACTTCGCAAACAGAACACTCTTTTATGCCCGCCATTCGATATTTGCACAAAAGCTGCAGAACTGTTCGGCAATAAATTACAACTTGTTTAAAAAAGGCGTCTATGCCGTAAGAAAATATACGCCATTACCTAAAGGTTTTCACCTACACTAATGGGCGTTCATGTGCACACACAGCCACGCACATCCTGATTAAAAAAACAAAAAGGTAATCAATGCAATTAGACTCACGGAGCGTGTAACACTTCCTCGTGCGGCCGATTACTGCGCTAATCGAAAGCAGTCTACTATCAACAGTGGGAAAAGAGATGTGGTATACAGAAATGCCTACTTGGAACGGCTGTTTGAAAAATATCTTGCGTGATATGCGTTCCTGTCTCTCCGAAAAGCAGCAAGTCTCCAAATTTGCAACCTACGCAGATCCACGGCACGGTTTCGACTTCCACATGAGAGGAAACATAAGTATCCTTCCCACTTCGTATCATCATTCATCACTCGATACTCAAGACAATAACAGTTCTTCATAAGGCTTAATCGTAAAGATTTCACAACACAAACGGACAGACGCAATATACAGGAAAACAATTAGTCGGCTCAGCCCAGCACTCTTAAGCGGATTAAAAGCCAGTAATAAGGCACCAGAAGAAGGTATACAGACGAGAAATCAGTACAACAGTCTCCTGTTACAAGTACAAGTACATGTACAAGTATGAAGAACTGTATATCCCACAATGCCCCAACATGGCGGCTCACGACTATGCATTTTTTTTTTTTTTTGCATTTTAGAGGCCGCGGTTCATTTCGTGGTTCATCTGTCTGATACGCTGTTGTGACACCACCTGATTGGCCTATAATTATCAGTATTACCATACTCAAAATCCACAAAAGTAAACTACCAGCTGTATGGACCATCTGTCAATTTCGTATGTTCTTCATGCGTAGCATGCGAAGTGAACCATAATGGCAAGACCCGTGTATGTCCGTCCCGCATAATTTACATTCTCTTCTCACGCACTTGTTAGATTCTGATCAAATGCGGTATGTGAGGTCTTTAACAGAAGAATGAAGTTAAAACAGAGCTTAAAAACAGAGTTCATCGTGCCAAACACATGGGTGTTGTAATAATTCATCACACGCTTTGGACATGGTGCATATTTCACGAACTACAATGGAAGGATGCAGAGTCGCCTCGGACACTGTAACTGCACCGTCTACTCGGCGACAGCAAGCTTCAAATGAGTACGGAGAAAGCAGTCACGCGCGCGCACGCACGCATCACATCAAGCAGGCTTTCCTGTTCCACCACACGCACACCCAAAAACTACCAAAATTACAAACAACGGTCACAGAAAAAAAAAAAAAACCTGCGAGGAAAAAAACCGCTTACAAAACAACAAAAACAAAAACAAAAAAAAAAAAAACACCCCAATCAAAACGGAA
>Ga0123355_10014310_pt1 | contig 12399 bp, 8 predicted proteins | sample TergutEmb28metaG_3_FD_89872 | JGI IMG/M metagenome (GOLD analysis project Ga0123355, IMG submission 89872) | Embiratermes neotenicus P1 segment gut microbial communities from Petit-Saut dam, French Guiana - Emb289 P1 | ecosystem: Host-associated > Arthropoda: Insects > Digestive system > Gut ...
ACTTAAATTTAATTATGTTTGGGATATGCGATACTCTATAGAGAACGGTTACATTGAAAGAGGATCAAAATTTGTACGAGATGAAGAGCAAGAGAGTAGCATTCTTATTGTCGAAGACTCAGAATATTTGAAGTATTTTAAAAGTCAAATATCTGGAACACTTCCTATAGACGAACTAAAAAACTACATTTTATTTGATGCTATTGATACTGTTGTAGAGATTCTAGCATTAGATCCACCTATTCTTGAAAAAATGTAGTCTTTAAATAAGCATTCTATGTTCCAGCGACGAGGCAAGAAAAATGAAGTTTAGTGAGTTAGATTATGTTAAAGTCCTTATCACTTTTCCTGAGGAAAGAATCAGTGAAGGTGAGAAGGGAACGATTGTGCATGCCTTTACACATCCAAACGAGGCTTGCGTAAGTTGTGCTTGACGCTTTGTTTGATATATTATTGACAAGGCTCTGTGTGTCGTATAGAGTTATTTTATGGAAAAATATGTTTATCGTGTTAGTGGGATGACTTGTGCGGCGTGTTCTGCACGGGTTGAAAAGGCTGTGGGTGGATTGGACGGCGTTGTTAGCTGTGTTGTCAATCTGCCTGCTGAGCGTATGACTGTTGAGGTCGATGCTTCTGTTTTGAGAAAAGATTCGCTGGAAGCTGAGATAAGTAAAATCGGGTATGGGTTTGAGGAAATCGGTGGGCATGAGTCAAAGGTCTCCGATGCAGCGAAAGCATCTGATGAGGATGCTGTCGACAAGCACCAGCAACGCAAGGATAAAGAAGTAAAAACCCTGCGATTGAAGTTCATTATTGCGGCGGCTTTTTGTTTGCCGCTTCTTTACATTTCCATGGGACATATGCTGCCATTTGGGCTGAGTTTGCCGCTGCCTGAGTTTATTCACCATCATCACGCACCACTTAACTTCGCTCTGGCGCAGTTTATCTTGACAGCTCCAATCGTAGCTGTTGGGTACCGATTTTATGTGGTTGGGTTTCGTGCTATATGGCTTCGCGCTCCGAACATGGACAGCTTGATAGCCATGGGTACGTCGGCGGCTGTTGTTTATAGTTTGTATGCTACGTTCCGTGTGATGACGGGGTATCCCGAGTATGCAGAGCGCTTGTACCATGAAACTGCGGGGGTCATAATTGCGCTTATTTTACTCGGGAAAACTCTTGAAGCTGTTTCTACGGGTAAGGCGAGCGAGGCTATCAAGAAACTCATGGGGCTTCGCCCAAAGACCGCAGTTGTCGTTCGGGATGGTCAGGAGGTTGAAATCCCGATCGCGGATGTTATCGTCGATGATGTCGTCTTGCTTAAGCCCGGTGGTAAAATCCCCGTTGACGGTGTTGTCATCGAGGGTGCAACTTCTGTCGATGAGTCGATGCTGACCGGTGAGAGTATGCCGGTATCTAAGAGTCCCGATGACAAGGTATATACTGCAACTATAAACATAAACGGGTTTGTGAAGTTTCGCGCGGATAAAGTAGGTGCGGATACTGCGTTTGCCCAAATCGTCAAGCTCGTCGAGGATGCGCAAGGCAGTAAAGCGCCTATTGCGAAGATAGCTGACAGGGTTTCCGGCATTTTCGTTCCAATCGTATTTTGTATTGCCGTCGTTGCTTTTATCGGCTGGTTCATTGCTACCGGGGATGTAACTTTTGCTTTGACAGTTTTCATATCCGTACTTGTCATAGCATGTCCTTGTGCTCTTGGGCTTGCAACACCGACGGCGATAATGGTCGGTACAGGGAAAGGTGCGGAGAACGGTATACTTATAAAAAGCGGTGAGGCTCTTGAAACCGCACACCGGATCGACACTGTTGTTCTTGATAAGACGGGTACCATCACAGAGGGAAAGCCCGAAGTCACGGATGTTATAACATTGGGTGAGGTTGATAAAAACCGCTTGCTGCAGCTTATTGCATCTGCGCAACAAGGCAGTCAGCATCCGCTTGGTGATGCGATAATCCGTGCCGCTAAAGTTTTAGATTTGTCAATGCTGTCGTTTCAAGACTTTGAATCGCACGCAGGAAGAGGTATCACCTGCAGAGTGGATGATATTGTTGTTGTAGCGGGAAATATCAAGCTTATGGATGAAAAACATATTAACGAGGGTGAGGACTGTATTTCGGAGTCTGTTGTGGGTGAAGCGTTGCAAGCCGCTCGCAATGACGGGGAGGGTGCGCTGGCTGATCGCTTAGCGGATGAGGGTAAAACCCCTGTATATGTAGCGCTTGATGGGAAGCTTGTTGGTATCATCGCGATTGCGGATGTCGTTAAGCCGGGTAGTGCCGGTGCAGTCGAGAAGCTTAATGGCATGGGTATTGAGGTCGTTATGATAACAGGTGACCACAAAAGGACCGCCGCGGCTATTGCAAAGCAGACAGGCATATTAAATGTGCTCTCAGAGGTACTCCCACAGGATAAAGCAAATGAAGTAAAATCACTTCAAGCAGAGAATAAAAAAACCGCCATGGTTGGCGACGGGATAAACGATGCTCCCGCTCTGGTGCAGGCTGATATCGGCATAGCGATCGGTAGCGGTACGGACGTAGCAATGGAAAGTGCCGATATTGTTCTCATGCACAGCGATTTATCAGGTGTTCCTACTGCAATAAAACTGTCAAAAGCAACACTTCGAAATATCAAGCAAAACCTGTTTTGGGCTTTTGCTTATAATGTAGCCGGTATCCCCATAGCAGCAGGTGTTTTATTTATCTTCGGCGGTCCCTTGCTATCGCCGGTCATAGCAGCGGCTGCGATGTGTTTGAGTTCAGTATCTGTTTTAGCAAATGCCTTGCGACTGAAGCGGTTTAGGGCGTGAAGTTTTCTAGCATAACGACAGAAAAGGGACTGTGGAAACAGCCCCTTTTTATTATTCCAGCAGCCACACCCGCATTCCGCCGAGTTTTCTATTGCCCCAGGCATAATATGGTATGGCCTTTAAGGCGACAGGTGATTCCTTAGGAGGTACATCGCTATATAGCTCATCTTCAAGTGTCATTCTTTTTCCGTCAGTTTCTAGAACAACAACATTCCCTAGAGAATCATCGTTTATCATCCGGCTTTTTATTTCTGCCTCGCGTGTCAGCCGGAGTGCTGAAAGTTGATTACCGTTATCAACCTCTTCAAAGCAATATACGATAGGCCCTCTTTGTAATGCAACGCAGCCTGCGTCTGCTCTAACGTTTGTATTTGAGTACATTCTCTGTACCTGCATATCCAGTTCCAGTTCCACAGTGTCTCCTGCAGACCATTCATTGTCAAGGTAAATATATCCTTTGTCCGGTTCAGCGGTCACTTCTTTTCCATTGACACGCACTACCCACTTTTTGCACCATCCGGGTATGTGTACAGCAAAGAAGAACTGTGCCTTCTTTTGTTTTGGGTTTACTGTATATTTAATATTCCCTTCCCATGGATAGCTCGACTCACATTCTACATCAATACCGCCCGCGGTATCAAAGTGAGCACTGCCTCCAAGATAGGTATGTGCAAATATTCCCTTGTCATTTTGCCCCCACGCATATTGACCAAGTGACATATATAGCCGCGAAACGTTTGGCGGGCAGCAGGCGCAATTAAACCAACCCGGTCTTTCCGGTTTTACATGCTTATACTCAGGCAGAGTCCCCGAAACACCGGGGATAACCTCCAAGGGATTCACATAAAAGAATTTTCTTCCGTCAAGATGCATACCGCTGAGAACCCCGTTATATAGTTGCTTTTCCATATTGTCCGCATACTCACCGTTTGCTTCTGCTTCCAGCATTTGACGAGCAAAAAATACCATTGCTATCGAGGCGCACGTTTCGCCGTAGATCAGATCATTCGGAAGCTCATAGTCCAGAGAGAATGCTTCACCAAACACGGTAGCACCAACGCCGCCGGTTATATACATCTGGCGCTTTGTAACGTTATCCCACAGCACTCTGCATGCCTCCATCAACCCTTCGTCGTCGGTTTCTGCCGCGAGATCCGCCATTGCTGTGTACATGTAGACTGCTCTTACTGCATGACCTATTGCTTTATCCTGCTCGCGTACCGGTGCATGGACCTGGGTATATGTTTTACTGTCTTTCTCTTTAAAATTCGGATTTCGTACCCAACCCCTGTTCGGTGCTTCGACATGATGGAAAAACTCGGGTTCTGTGCCGCGTTCGTCGATAAAGTATTTAGCTGTGTCAAGATACATTTTTTCCCCTGTTATGCGATATAACCGCAACAGGGCAAGTTCGATTTCCTGATGCCCGGGGTAACCTCGTATCTTATCTTTACCGAAGCGGTTGCAAATCAAATCTGCATTTTTCCGCATCACATTCAATAAGTTGTCTTTCCCCGTAGCCTGTTTATATGCTACAGCAGCTTCGATCATGTGACCGTTACAGTAAAGTTCATGGCTCTCCTGAAGGTTCTGCCACTTTTTTTCCGGCTCTTTAAGTATGAAAAATGTATTTAGGTATCCGTCATCTTCCTGAGCTTCAGCAATCAAATCGATCACTTCATCAGCCCTATTTTCAAGATCCGAATCAGGTTTGACAATCAGAGAGTAAGCGACTGCTTCAAGCCATTTCGCGACGTCGCTGTCCTGAAAAACCATTCCGTAAAATTCGCCTTCCGATTTGCCGGCAGCAATGCGGATGTTTTCAATTGCATGGCTTTTTTCTACACCCGGCACCTTGTCTCTGAGAACATCCTCTTGGAATGGTATAACTACATCAGCTATCAGTTTCTGGATCGGCGACCAAAACTTATCATTAGGTTTAATATTCTGCACAGGAAGTGCAGTTTGCTTTTTATTTGGCATAATCGATTTTCCCTACCACTTCATTTTTTTTATACTCAGTGTATGATATAGCATGTTAAGCTTTAACAGCTCCGGCGGTGATTCCTTTGATTAGACCTTTTTGCGTTAAAAATGTTACAACTAAAACCGGTAAAATATATACCACAGCATTAGCCATGATTATTCCCCAGAATGTACGCTGTTGCTGCATCAAGGAGAGCATTCTAATGCCAACAGGCATAGTAAACATTTGATCGGTTCTCACTATTGTGCTTGCCATCATGAATTCGTTCCACGATCCGAGAAAGTTGAACAGAGCAACGGTAGTAACGGCCGGCAAGGAAATGGGTAGGACTATCATGATAAGCCTCTTGATGACACCCAACCCGTCGATTTCTGCAGCTTCTTCGATTTCCGCCGGTACAGATCGGAAATAGCCTTGCATAAGCCATGTTCCCATTAGTACAGCTCCGGGCAGATGGACTAGTATCAGTCCAATATAGGAGTTAAGGAGATTGGCATTTGACATCATTAAGAAATAAGGAATATTAAACATAATAGGTGGAATCATGCGTAATAAAACAAAGAGCACTAAAAGCAGACTACTGCCGGGGAATTTGAATTTTGCAAACCCATAGCCTGCGGGGATCGATATGCAAAGCGCGATAAATACGGTGCTGACAGCGACAATGGCGCTGTTGCTCATGTATTGAAAGATGTTACCGCGGTTAAATATATTCCCGTAGTTTGATAAAGTAGGAGGTTTTGGCCAGAACTCTAATGGTATTCTGAAAATTTGCAGCTCGGTTTTCAGAGAACTAACAAAAGCCCAGAAAAGTGGAAAAGTGATATAAAGAGCAAAAATCGTCAAAATTACATATGAAATGTAAGTGCTCGGTTTTCTCCATCTATTTAGTTCCATCTAATCATCACTCCCCAATCTAAAAGCTTTAAAGATCAGCAGGCAAGAAACACCAACAATTGCTAACATTATAAAAGAAGAAGCGGCTCCCTCTCCAAATCTCATGTCTTCAAATGTCCGCCTGAAAATCAAGTGTGTGATCGAGCTTGTAGCATGGCCGGGTCCTCCGCCTGTGAGGGCTACGATCTGGTCATAAATGCGGAATGCATCGGAAACGCGCACGATCACAACTAGCGTTATGGTGTTTTTCATGAGAGGCACAGTTATTCGAGTAAAACGCTGCCATGCAGAAGCGCCATCTAGTTGAGCTGCTTCGTAATAATCATCAGGTACACTTTTTAATCCCGCAAGTAATACCAAGATAGAGAAAGGCAAAGACCCCCAAAGCGATGACATTAGCACCATGAACCTGGCAGCGGTAGCATTTGCAAACCAAGTTATTGATGTAATTCCGATTTGATTTAGCATCCAATTTAGAACACCGTTACCATCGACAAAAATCAATCTCCATATAAAGCCTGCTGCTATTGATGCCATCATCATTGGCATTACATAAACCATCCTAAAGAAGCTCGTTCCCGGAAGGCGTTTGTTTAACGTGACCGCTAAGTAAAAACCAAAAATCAGCTCCAAAATAACTGTGGCAACAACAAACATTAACGTGTTTTGTATTGCGGTTATGAATTGAGGATGTGTAAGCATCCGAACATAATTATCAAGCCCGACAAAGATGTAATCTCCGGTCATAACACTTCTATTGTGATGTAGACTAATGATCATTGACCAGATAACGGGGTAGAATATTAGTAGCGCTAAGACCAAAAGAGCAGGAGTCATAAGCATGACCCCGGTTAATCTTCTTCGCATTTCTCGTCGAGATATTCCGAACATATAATCCCCCCATATATTAAATGATGCTAAGTGACCGGTCGTCCGCCTCCGGTTGGGGCAACCGGTCACTGCATCGAGTTTTACTTTTTAGAGTTATTTATAAGCGATTAGTCTTGCTTATGTTCCCTCTTCTGCTTGGATCCTTAACATTGATTCCCTCATGTTTTCGACTTCAGCAGCAATGTTAATGCCCGGAGTTGTCAAAATCATATTTAAGCCATCGACCATGTCCGAGCGCATTGGTGCCCAACTGGGAGTGATGAAAGGAGTGAAGCCTTGTTCCAAAACTCCTGTAAGACCGATAACAGCAGCCTCTTCCTCCGGAGTCAAGCCACCTGACATCATAATATCGACCGAAGAACTACGGCAAATTGGTACCAGCAACTCCGAGCCAAGTCGTGCGACTATGTCTGATGATGATCCCCATTCCATGAACTTAAATGCTGCTTCAGGGTTATTTGAGGTGGACATAATACTCCACACCCATGCATAAACATTGTTTGTGACCGGGCCCGGGACTACGCCAATGTTTCCTAAGACATGCTCCGCTGTAACCTCGGGATTGAGTGAATCCGTGTAGTTAAACGGCCAACCAAGTCCCATAGCGACTCTGCCTTGCAACAACGCATTAGCAATATCGCCGGCCCACCAGCTGGGAGATTCGGGTGCTGCTGCCTGGTAAGTGTAAATCATGTCCATATGCCATTGCAAAGCGTCTATTGTACCTTGATCGCCCCAAACAAGCTCACCTTGAGCGTTAAGTAGATCAGATCCGCCAAAGCGCACACCCCAGTCAAGTATGTGCCCGGCAGGTTCGCTGTTTACGTTGCCGCCTGCGAGCCCAATTCCCCAAATGTCATTTTCGGCATCGGTCAGAGCGATTGCAGCTTGTGTGATGTCGTCCATTGTACGAGGTGCTTCTAAGCCTGCCTCTGCAAACATAACTTTGTTATAAAACAACCCCAGCCCATGAACAATATAAGGCATTGCGTAAATGTCTCCATCATAGGTTATTGCAGTAATTGCAGCGTCAAAAAAGTCACCCATATCTGCCTGGTCGACCATGTGGGTAATAGGCACAAGATTTCCATCTGCTGCACGTCTAGGCAACTGCGGTCCGTCAAGATTCCAGACATCAATGCCGCTAGCTCCGCCTGAGGCAATTTCCGTCACAAAATCTGCTATACCGCCTGTGATCTCAAATATCTCGATCGTAAGTCCGGTTGCTGCTTCAGCTTCGTGCAGGATATTCCTGAACCATGTTTCATACGGTCCCCAACCCATAGCTACCGTAATCACAGGGCTATCAGCCGGCGGGTCTGCAGCCGTCGGCGCATCTGCAGCCGGTGCGTCAGCAGCCGGTGCATTAGCAGCCGGTGTTGCCGGTGTGTCTTGTTGCCCACATGCCGCCAGCAGTGATACGATCAATACTAACGACAGGAGCACGCATAATCCTCGTCTCATTCTTTTTCCTCCAATTTCTGTAATTTTTTTATTGAATATGCCTTTTGATGACCGTTGATCACCTTGGCATTATCAATCGATTAATAAGAATCTCGTTGTTTCAGTATTAAGCCCAATGATTTAGCACTCTTCAAATTTCAAAGACCATTTTTCATCGCTTTGAAGTTTTATGTTGTTTATATCAGCTTCGCTGTAACTGTTAACGATGACCTTGCAGGTTTTCGATTTTATATCAAGCACTACTTTTTTGATGCCACCTGCAGTGCTTTCTATTTTGATGCCATACGGTATCACTGTTAAATACCGCCCTACACCGTCGAGAACATCGATTTCGAGGATTCCGTCCTTCTCACTTGCATTACAGCCGTAGCCAACTAACCCGAATCCATCTTCCTGTAAGACATATGCGCGTGATGAGTACAAGTAGCCGTATATACCCATATCGGTATCCAATGTACGTGTGTCAAACCCTGTGCGGTCAGGCCACCACAGGAACCATCCGTATGCTGCACCGTCGCGACGCATGGTTGTCAGAAAGCTTGAGAGTCCGCCATAACCCAAATGCAGGAAATCGACATCTCCGGTGGCATCAAAGCCGTCATACAATGCCCGGGTGTTTAGTGGCGTTGCATACCAGCAGCATACGTTGCCGCGTTTTTCATTGCCGTAATGGAACCATGCCGGCTGCCTTCCGTTACGTAGTGCTAATGTGATCCGGTATACTTCTTCCATTTTTTCAGTGTAGTTATAGTAATCTAATATGGCTTGCACCTGATTATGTGGAGTCTGGTCAATATACAATTCCGAGCCGTAAGGATAAAGCTCCTCGGCGTTGATTTTTGCTGTTTTAGCAACCAGTTTATCGAGTTGCTCATACCAGTCGGGTTTTGCTTCTTTTAATGCCTTCAGTATAGGTGCGATCGTACCGCCTGCCGGTGCTCCGTTCCATTTGTTATTGCCAAGGTCGAACCAGAGCATGCATGTGCGCCACGTCATTTCCAGATACTCATCGGCAGTGCGTACTTTTGTGCGACCCAGTTGCGCCAGACGATACATTCCAAAGTAGATATCCGCTAGCAGAGCATAATTGAATGATCGATTCGTTTCCCCTGCGCGTTCTTTCGACCATTTTTGACGATAATAATGGTCGGATAAATAAATCTCTCCCCAATACAGACCACGGACAGCAAGGTATGTTTCCCTGTCTTGCATTTTTCCAAATAGTGCGTCTTCAATGAATAGCTCAAGTATCTTAACTTCATCAGGTTCATGCTTAAGTACATTCTTCTCAGCCAGATACATAGCAGATGGTAAGCATAGCTCATCCATCGCACACACTTGAAAAGACTCAATGCTATCTACGTAAAGAGTTCTAAGGTTATCATCATAGGGAAGGAAAACATTATTGCGACCGTAAGGTTCCAGAGGATTTTCATAAAACTGCTGCTTTGCGATAAAACGGGCATGTTCTTCAAGCAAGAATGCGGGACTTTCTGTAATGAAGAAAAACAGTCGTGTTTCTCTGCCACCATGCTGTACTCGTATTTCCTTATGACCCGAATCTTTAGCTGATAGAGTGTAGTAGTAAAGGTCTTTCTCCTGTCGATCCAGTCTTAGATCCATATTAGACGCAGGGATCATCAAAGGTGTATGTTTTGAACGTAAACTAAAGCGTATGGGTTGTTCAAGTGGAGCAACCATACCTGGTTTTGCGTTTACAACCAGTTGATCCCGACTATACAGCCTGTCTTCCATTTCACCCTTGTTGCTTATCCCTGAAAAACTAAAAGTAAATGTTTTTTCTTCACCCGGTTCCAGCACAAGAGAACGGTTGCCACACATGGTGTAGCGAGTAGCTTCTGTCGTGTAATTCCATTGCTCAGCGCGAAGTGCTCCATATGAGTAGATCGCAAGATAATATGGACCCTCAAAAACAACATCGAACTGACTGGCAATATCTCTGTCAATCTGGTATGCGTTTTCAAACGAAGTTCCGGAACCCGGTTGGAACAACATTGCGGGCCAGTCGCCCTTGGGACGCTGGAGCATGGCATATGAACTTCCCCCATTGATGCTCAGATGCTGAAATAACCTTTCCTCGTGGAATTTACGTTGCTTTTCCCCTGCCCATCTCGGCAATTCTTCTAATGCCGGGTCACGGAATATACCTGCAAAGTCAGTATTTGTGAGAAAAGCAAGAGAAGCCTCCCCCACTTCTACAGGCTCGTTGGTTTGATTATTTACCACAGCTTCCCAACTGAGCATATCATCGCGAATAGTAAACCTCTGTGTCAATGCCACAGAACTAAGTCCTGTTTCATTCGTAGATTCACCTGTGTATTTGACTACGATCTCGTCCTCTTTGCACTCAACAATACGAATGTCATCCGACTTTGATGTCAGTTCCTCACGAAAATGATCTTTATCCCAAATACGAAAGCGCCAATCACCCATCCATTGATCTCTTTGCAAAACGGTTGGGTACGACGTATTTTCTTTGTTTCCGATAAACTCAAGCTCCGGGATCAGAGCAGATCGTAGAGATGTGATAATCCCCCTATTAGTATCAAATGATGCACTCAGATTATTACCGGTCAGCATTGCTGTTTTTATTACAAACACCCCCACACTATTATAAATTGGTTAATTTTGGTTATGTATAATTATGCAAAAATCCTATCATGCTTTCTTTGTGTAATTGTACTATTTATCGCTCGTAACTGTCAATGCGAATAGTTTATAATTGTTATTATGCACAATGTTAACCATAATTAATCAGACACTTTGACATTGCACTTAACCATAATTTATCATTTCGTTGACATTGATAGCACGGTAATATAATATTGATTACAGTCAATGATTTTGAAAGGATGCTTTAATGATAAAACACATTGATATCGCAAAAAAACTTGATGTTTCTACTGCTACTGTCTCCAACGCTTTGTCCGGAAAAGGGCGAATGAGTGAAGAGCTTCGCATCCAAATAAACCAGCTTGCTGAACAGCTTGGGTATAAAAGAAAAGAAAAGCCGCTTCCTATGCAGCATAAGAAAATCAATATACTTGTGGAGCAAATGAGTACTGCAGTTTGTCATCGTACTTTTGTTGGTGTGTGTAAAGCGGCAAGGGAAAATAAGTTGATCCTTCAAGTCCTCGACATGGGAATAGTGGATTATGGTCGTGGAATATCGCCACCTAAAGATTGGCTTGCAGAGTATGTTGGGGGTTTTCTCCAGACTTTGGATGACAGTTCATCGGGAACTATATATATTTCACAGTATCCAAGTGACCTCACAGGTGTTATACCTCAGAAGCAGTATCCTATTGTTTTCGCCGGTGGTTATACTTCGGATGGCAGCTACTGCGTAAACTATGATGATGAACAGGGGGCATACCTTGCTACTTCCCATTTGCTGAACACAGGTTGTACAAAACCTGCTATGATTTGCGGACCAATAGACAGTGTTTCCACGAGCAATAGATACATAGGGTTTCAACGAGCCATCATCGACCATGGGCGCTCATTAGATCTTGATATGATTAGAAGCAAGGACTGGGAAATAGAGGGCGGCTACAGTGCTATGAAAGACTTGTTATCTATGGATGAGATTCCGGACGGACTCTTTGCCCATAACGACAGCATGGCTCTCGGCGCCATACAGGCTGCAAACGAGAAAGGTGTACGGGTGCCGGAGGATCTTAAGATCGTAGGTATGGATAACTTCATTTCACTATATTCTTCACCATCTATCAGCACTATTGAAACACCGCTAAAAAAAATCGGTAGCACTGCGGTAGAAACTCTGCTTCAAATAAGAGAAGGTAACGCCCCTATAGATAAGAGCATTACCTTCCCCTGTTCTTTATCATTACGCGAATCCGGTTAGTTAGTTTGTCCCCTTGTCCCTCTCCCTCTTTACTTTAACACGAACAGTAGGGGGAGCTTTTACTTGCGTTTTTTCATATAAAAAGGATAAGCAAAAGAGAAAATTATCTTGAAATAGTGTGATTTTTGTAGTACTATTTATGAAATAGTGTGGTTTTTTTAATGATTTTGTGCGAATTAATGTGATGTTTGTAGTATTTCAGATGTGAAATAGTGTGAGGTGAGCTGGTTTGGAAAGACTGTTAACTGAAAAATTGATCAACTGGAAAGAGTCGAAATACCGCAAGCCGCTTATTCTTAAAGGTGCGCGGCAAGTAGGAAAAACATGGTTACTCAAAGACTTCGGGTCACGGCATTATAAAAATACCGCATATTTTAATTTCGATGAGTCAGATGAATATAAACAATTCTTTGAAACAACCAAAGATGTTAAGCGAATAG
>Ga0123355_10014311_pt1 | contig 12399 bp, 11 predicted proteins | sample TergutEmb28metaG_3_FD_89872 | JGI IMG/M metagenome (GOLD analysis project Ga0123355, IMG submission 89872) | Embiratermes neotenicus P1 segment gut microbial communities from Petit-Saut dam, French Guiana - Emb289 P1 | ecosystem: Host-associated > Arthropoda: Insects > Digestive system > Gut ...
ATAAATAGTCTTATCTACCTTTAAGTCGATAATTATTGTGAAGAGAGAAACTTCAAAAGATAAGTAACTTTTATTGTACTGACAAATTACTTTAATTGTTATTCTATCAAACTAGGAATAGATGCTTTGTCAGAGTATCTATTTTTTTTGTTTGAAATATTATTACTAATCTACACTAGTTGATTTTAACGCAAACTTTACGTTTAGCCCATTGTCATCATTAGCTAATGATGCTATTCTTTGATTAGGACTTACTAACTACGTTAGTTGCTACTCCGTTCAAACGAATTTTACGTGTGAAAGGAGTTGAGGTTTATGAGTAAGAAAAATCTTGAACGATTTATCTATCTTATAACTTTTGCCCTTTTGGTCATAGTTATAATACTGATCTTCCAATAAAAAAAGCACTAGCGTTTCATCTTTTGACTCGTTAGTGCTAACCAAAATTACGGAGCAGTACTAACCTACGAGAGTTAGTACGTCCTTTTTTATGCATTAATATTATCATAAAACTTGCATTTGTGCAATATTAATCACTTTATTAGTATATGTATATCTGTAAATATTATATTTGCTTTCATCTATTATTTTAATCTCGAATATTTTTCAATAACTTCCGCTTCATCTACAAGAACATTTGAAGCTTTTATATTAAATCCACCATGACTGGAGCTATATATTGCATGATACAATTGCTTGTCCATTAGTGCCTGGCTTTTTTCCAGCGCTCCTTTTAAATATAGACAACTTGCTGCCCAATGATCCATGTTTCTATCAGCTATCTTACTACAACCCATTAATGCCAAACGAAAGATACTTTCTTTTATTTGATTATATGAATCAGCACCTACTAGCAGCTCTCTACTTGTTGGTTCATATTCTGGAGTTATTATTTTTGTACTAATAATTCTACAACCCATAAACTCTTTTAATCTAAGATATGCAGGTAAAATTTCAAAAAAATCTTCTGCGCTCAAATGATACATATTAGCTAATTCTACTAAATCTTGTCCTTCTATTATTAATCCTTCTCTTGAATAAGTAAGTAAGGTCTTATATTCTTGTATTTCCTCAAGTTTTGTCTTTGTCATTGCAAAACCTCCTAATAATTTTTTATTATATCATTCTTTTTGTTATGTTCAATATAAAAATTGATTTCATAAAAATATTATAATGGGTTTTAGGGATACTCCCTACACGCCCTGCTTGCCACTTCGTGGATAAGGGGTAAATCAATCTTTTTAAAATATATTTTTTTTATAAATAAAGATTAGTGCAGTAGACATGATAATAATATCAAAAATGTCATGTTTTTTTCTGCAGGATTTTATAATTTCCACTATCTTTTTGATTTTTTTCTTAAAAATCAATAATTTTAGTTCGCTAACAATGCTCAGATTAAGTGATTTTTAAAGTGCTATTATTTCACGCTTTTGTTGATATTTAGGATGATTCCGATACTTGCCATACTAACTAGAAGGCTGGAGCCCCCATACGAGAAGAACGGTAATGTAACCCCAGTTACTGGAACTAAGCCAATAACAACACTAATATTTAATGCTGTTTGAAAAATAATACCGAAGATTAAACCAAAAGATAAATATTTTGCAAATAAGTCATCAGTATTTAAAGATATTTTTAGCACTTGATAAAATAGTATTAAATAAAGAATTCCTAAAATAATAATGCCCATTAAGCCAAATTCTTCACTGATGATAGCAAAGATAAAATCTGTTTGTGGCTCAGGCAAATAAAAGTGCTTTTGAATCGAGTTCCCAAATCCTAATCCAAATAATCCTCCGGGACCAATTGCATATAGGCTTTGGATAATTTGAAATCCTGATCCTAAAGGATCATTCCAGGGATTTAAAAAAGATAATATTCTAGCCATTCGATATGGAGCAGCTATTATTAAACCTACAATTCCCACTAATCCGGAGAGACCTAGATAGAGAAAAAAGTTTAGTTTTATCTTTGAGATAAATAGCATCCCGATTAAGGTAACAACAATCACCATAGCAGTTCCAAAATCAGGTTGAAGCATAATTAAACTAAAGAAGGTAAAAATAACAATTAAGATTGGTAATGCACCTTTTTTAAAGTTACTCATGTCTTTTTCATTGTTTGTTAAATATTTTGCCATAAAGATAACTAAGCCTATTTTGGCGGCTTCACTTGGTTGAATTCCAAAGGAGCCAATTCCAAACCAACTTCTTGAGCCATTTCGAATAATTCCAATTCCAGGAATAAGGACAAGCCCTAATAATAAAAAGCAAATCAGAATAATCCAATTTGCTTTTTTATTATATATTTTATAATCAATTTTTGATAAAACATACATAACTATTATGCCAATAAACATAAATAGTAACTGATGTTTAACAAAATAGTATGGATCATTAAATTTGAATTCACTCCAAATACTACTTGATGAATAAACCATAATAACACCAAATGTTACTAATAATAGTGTAATTCCACTAATAATAATATTTCTTTTCACTTTTTCCCCCATTAATGTTTTTTATAACCAGACGCTGTAGATAATACCTAACATTGCTAAGAGTAAACCAACTACCCAAAACAATCTAACAATGTCAGTTTCAACCCATCCTAGCTCTTCAAAATGATGGTGCAATGGTGCTTTTAAGAATACTTTTTTCTTAAACTTACGAATTGAGATAATTTGAATTAAACTTGATAAAGTCTCAAGAACAAATACTCCACCAATTAAAACTAAAGATAGCTCATGTCTAGTTAGAATTGCGATGGTTGCTAAAGCTCCGCCTAAGGCAAGTGAGCCTGTATCACCCATAAATACTTTTGCTGGATGAGCATTAAAGACTAAAAAGCCCATTAATGACCCTACTAATACAAAAGAGAATATTGCGAGTTCTTCATTACCAATTAACCAAGTGGTTCCCCAAGCCATAACACCAAAGGCTAGAAAGGCCATTACCGAAAGACCTCCGCATAAACCATCTAATCCATCTGTAATATTAACAGCGTTGGTTGTCCCAACTAACACTAGAAGAATGAAGATTCCAAAGAACCATCCCATCGGAATATAAATACCTAGAGAAGTAATAATAAGCGTCGGATCTCCTTGGTGAACATTAATAAAGATAAAATAGAAAACTAAAGCAATGACAACTTGAAAGAATAATTTCGTAAGGGTTTTAAATCCACCATTGCTTTTAAATTTAACTTTAAGATAGTCATCAACAAAGCCTAAAATAGCATATGCCAAGAAAACAAAAATAACAATTACTAAACTGGCGGTAATTTCAATACTTCCCCGTAGATATAAAAGAGCCATTACGGCAATCGTCGGTAAAATAAATATAAGCCCACCCATCGTTGGGGTTCCATCTTTTTTTAAATGTCTTTTGTTAATTAATCGACTAACTGTCTGACCAGCTTTTAATCTTCTTAAAAGTGGAATAATCAGCACCGCTGTGATTAATGATAATACAAAGCCTAACATTAAGCCTAAAATTGATTTGGCAAGAATTAACATAAGGCACCTCCGTCTACATTTATTATACTACTAATTCTATTTTATTGGATAATTTATCTATTTTGAACGTCAACTAGTTTAACATTAGCTTGACAGTACTTCCCTCTTTAACAAAAGCATTACCATTTGGTATTTGAGCAATAACTCTTGTTCCAGTTCCACTATATTCAATTTGAAAACCTTTTAGATTAGTTCTAGCTGCTTCTAGATTCATTCCAACCACATTATTTAAAAAGACATATTTTTGATCTAACCATAGGTATTCTCTAACTAATTCATTTTGGACGGGATTCATCCTACGATAGTCTATAATACTTAACATAACATTTTGAGCAATTGGCGCCGCAACTGTTCCACCATACTGAGTAACACCTCTTGGATTATCAACTGCAACATAAATTAAAAACTCAGGTGCATCAGCGGGTAAGAAGCCAATAAAAGATAAGATATAATTACCCACCATATATGCTCCATCTTGGACTTTTTGAGCAGTTCCCGTTTTACCTCCAACACGATGATTTTCAATATAAGCATTACGTCCAGTTCCAAGCGCTACAACATGTTCTAAAGCTAATCTTGTTTTTGATGATGTTTCTTCACTAATAACTCTTCTAACAACCTCCGGTTTATTTAAGAAAATAACTTGATTGGTTTCTGGTTCACTAATGCTTCTTAAAATAAATGGTGTCATTAAATTACCTCCATTTATGGCTGCTGCTACACCTCTAACTTGCTGAATCGGTGTGACACTAACACCTTGACCAAAAGCTGTTGTTGCGGTTTCTACTGGACCCATTTGCTCTAAAGAAAATAAAATACCGCTTCCCTCACCATTTAAATCAATTCCTGTTTTGCTTCCAAAGCCAAATTTTTTTAAATAATCATAAAGCATCTGAGTTCCTAATCTTTGTCCAAGAGCAACAAAACCAGGGTTACAAGAGTTCTGAACTACTTCTAAAAAAGTTTGGGTTCCATGACCTCCTGCTTTCCAACATCTAAGCCTTGCTCCTTCAACCATGACATATCCACTATCATGAAAGTTTTCTTCAAATAAATTTACTCTTTGCTCTTCTAAGGCAGCTGCTAAAGTAATAATTTTAAAGGTACTTCCTGGCTCATAAGTTGCCCAGATTGGTAAATTACGATTTATTATTTCTTGATCATATTCTTGATAATTATTGCTATTAAAATCTGGTCTTGATGCCATTGCTAATATTTCACCAGTATTAGGATCCATAACTAAGATTAAGGCCTGTTCTGGATTCATGGTACTAATAACGTTATCTAATTCACGCTCAACAGCTTTTTGAATATTTAGATCAATAGTTAAGGCTAGATTATTACCATTGACTGGCTGACTATAAATTTCACTTAAAGAAAGCCTACCACCTTTACCATCTGAATAATACTTAATCGCTCCATCAGTTCCTCTTAAAAAGTTTTCATATTCTAATTCGATTCCAGATAATCCTTGATTATCAATTCCAACATAACCTAAGACATGTGAAAGTAAATTACCATGTGGATAATATCTTTTTGACTCTTTAACTAGATAGACACCTTGATGATCTAAAGCATTAATTTCTCTTGCGATATCATAGCTAAGTCCTCTTCCTTCAGGATGAATTCGCTCCATTGAAGATCTTTTAGAGACTCTTTCTAACATTGTTTCAAAATCAGCATTTAAGATTCTAGCTAAATCTTTAGCAACTTCTTCTTTATTATCAATTTGATTAGGAACAACAACTAAACTAGTGGTTGTAATGTTAGTTGCTAATATTTGACCATTTCGATCTGTTATAAGACCTCTATTAGCCAAAATAGGTAAATTACGACTCCATAATTCATGAGCTCTGGTTTGTAGCTCACGGCTCTTAAAAACCTGCACATAAAAGATCCTTAAAAAGATGGCTAAGAAAAGCAATAACGCCATTAGATAAATTAATATAAGTCTTTTTTGAATTTGATAACGAAACAAATATACTCACCAACAAATTATATGCGATAAATAAAAGAAATAGAAAAAAGCTTAAATATTTTAAGCTTTATTGATCTAAAGATACTCTAACGTATCCGATAAACGTTCGACCTTGATCTTCATTTTGTGGTTGCCCAGTTCCTTGTAACATGAAATCAAAAGTATATGTTTGAGTCGTTCTTGGTGGAATAACTACTCTACGAGCTATTGTTGTTGTACCACTTGGAACAGTTACCCAGTTAGCACTAAAGCCCCCGCCACCTGATACCGAAACGCGATACATAAAATTATTTGTTGTAAAAGTATTTTCTTCAACAACTAGAACTAATTGATATTCAACAGCAAAGTTAGAAGTATTTTCTAATGAAAATCGCTTCTGTGGATTAACTATTTCGCCAATTACATTAGGTTGTCCTGTTGGTAATAAATTAGAAATATTAATAATTCTCTCATCAAAATAACGGACAACAATTTGTTCTGGTCTAATACTAGTCGTTGTTGTTCCCCCAGGGCGGGTTGTTCCTGTTGGTCTTCTTGTTGTAGTGATACTTCTAGTCGTTGTCATTGGTGGATTATTTTCATCACAGTTTTCTTCACAAATGTATTCACACTCACAATTAAAGTTACATTCTCCACCGTTACCAGGGTAACTTCCTTCTGGAAAACAATTACAATCACACTCTCCGTTACCGGTAGTATCACAGTTCCAGTCACAAACACCATTATTATCTTGATCACAATTTAAATAACAATATTCCCAACCATCATCTGGAGTTTTTCTATCCTCAAAACAATTCCAATCACACTCTCCGTTACCAGTAGTGTCACAGTTCCAATCACAAATTCCATCATTATTCCAGTCACAGTTTAAACGGCAATTTCCCCAACCATCCTCTGGTCTCATTCCTGGAACGAAAATATTCCAGTCACAATCAGGTCCATGGCAATAGTTATCATCGCCACGTGTTCTTTCAAAAATTCCGAATAGTAAAGTTCAGCAATTAACAGTAATAACCATAAAACTAGTAATAACCAAAAGATTGGTCGATGTTTTTTTAATAGGAAGTGAATCTCTTCTTCATCTTTATGAACGATTAAATCATTAATTGAAAATCTTCGATTAACTTCTTCTTTTTCAAGAAACTCTAAACTTTTAGTAATATATCTCTCATTTGGCTCATCTGTATTATAAAGTTGTCTTAATATTTCGCGAACTTTATCAGCCTTGTCTAAATTAAGTTCAAACTCAGCTCGATTAATTGATATTTTTATTTCTTTTTTCATATAATGCCTCGCTTTATTTTATATAGTAATTATAACATAACTTATAATAACTTGAAATAAATTCAACAAAAAAGCAGATAATCTGATAAAAAATCTGCTTTCAGTTTGATAGAACAACTACATCCTCATCCCGAAAGATGAATATCAAATTATTATCAGTAATTTGGTAGCTACTTATCATTTGGAGTTTCTATCTCCATAACAATTGTCATGCTTAGCGTTGATAAGACTTGTATATTACAACAAGCTTCTTACTGAACATAATATATTTAATTATAAGGTATTTACTATAAATACTTGAAAACAAATATTTACAATAAATACGGTCAAATTATTTTTAGATAATTTGAGGGCACAAACTTTATTGCTAAAATTCGGCAATCATTAAACATATTATGTTTTTTTATTCTAAGCATCTTAAGTATAACATAATGAAAAAAAAAAGCAATAGCTTTTTTTAATTTTTTTTAATATTTACATTTTTTGTTTATCCAAACATCATCATGATTGAAATAACAAGTAATATCATAACACCAATACCTGTTGATACAAGCATTACCATCGTTTTACTTTCCATCTTATCAAGACGTTCTTTATATCTTGATTCACGCGCTTTTTGCTGTAATGCTGAAATAGATCGCGAGAAAGTTAATAACTGTTCTTGCTTTCTTTCGTTACTACCTAAACTTAAACGATATAATAAACGCATCATACGCATTGAATCTCGAACCGGATAATCTCTTGCGAATTCCATATATGGATTAATGGTTGAATTACCAGCATTAATTTTCTCAATTAATTCTCTAAGCCCTTCTCTAAATAACTCAGGAGCTTCTTCAATTGATTTACCAATTGCAACTGGTACGGTATAGTGCTGAACTAAAATTTCTAAGTTTTTTAAATAATATGGAAGCATAATATCAATTTTATGAAGATGAGCTTTATAAGCTTTTTTCAACTGCATATAACTTAATTTAAAGGCGCCATAACCACCAACAAGAGCCATAACTACGTTGGCATAAGTGATATTACCAATGAAAAGGAATGTCAGTAATAAAACAACAAATAAACCATTTTTTAGTCTTGCATTAAATAACTTTTCCGTATCAATTGCATCACCATATCTAGCTTTTGCATAGAATTCAAAATCTGATTCTTTTAATCGCTGGAAAATATCTGAATTATCAACAACAAATTTATTAGTACTAATACTACCGTTATATTCTAAGATAAAATATAAGACAACGCCTAAGATTGCTATTTCAAATAACATACTACTCGCCTCCTATATCTTCGTTATAGAACTTTGTACCATTAATTAAGAAGTATGTGTTAACAATAATGATACCATGTAGTAGTACAACCACATACCAGTCCTGTAACATGTGAACATAATTTTCCTGACCAAGCAAGAATTGAGTTAACATAACTAATAAATATAAAGCAAAACCAAAGGTCAAGAATTTTCTATAGAAAGTTGCACGATCCATTTTATCTCGGTATACACCTTCAACTAGCATATCGATATCTAGTAACATGTTTTCTAAAGACTCCCCTGAATCTTTAGCGCCCTCTTTAGTAATTTGCATAAATAACTGATGCATATTTCTAACCATATAGAAAGGATATTTTTCATCAAAATACTTAATTGATTCATCTATCGTACCGTTTTGGTAAGATAAATCAATCATTAATTTTATATCATCTTTAACTGGGCTTTCCATAACACCAGATTCTAATACACCCTCTAAGGCTTTAACAAATGATTGAGTTGTATTAAATTCCATAATAACGTTAGTTGTATATACTTGAATTTGTTCGAAAATAAATTCACTATAAACACGATGACATCTTAGGAAGGCTAAATATGGAATAAAAGCAACAGCAACTATTCCGTAGAAAATCGCCCATAATAGACTAGCAAAATATAAGAAAGCAACACCAGCTCCAAAGGCACCAAAGATTACAACTTGAGCAAAATACTCTTTTGAAGTAAACTCTTGTCCTAATTCTTTGGATTTTTCACGAACCGTTTGAAAACTATAAGGCGCATATTTTTCATAAACACCACTGACTTCTCCAGCCATATGTTTATAAAAATCGTCACCTGTATTTCGGCGATAAATGAATATAAATAAAGCTATTAATGCTACGATTACCATTTCTATCATCATAATGGCATTTACCTCCTTTAGGCTGTTTGCGGATTTGTACTTTGTGGTACTGGCATCGCTACGGGAGCTGGTGCCGGACTAGGTGCAACTGGTGCAGCTACAGGCGCTGGTTGCGGTACCTGTGGTGCAGGGGCGGCTACGGGAGCTACGACTGCTGGTTGGACTGGAGCTTGCCCAGCTGTTGGTTGAGCTGGAGTTGCTCCAGCGACTGGCGCAGAACTTGCTTCCTCAGTTCCTGTTGGCGCTGTTGCAGTTTTTGGTATCTCATGTTTTTGCGTAACTGCATTTATTGAGCTATCACCTGAATTAACATTACCTAAACCAAAAGTATCTGGTGGTAAGACAATTCCTTGGATTGACATATACTCTAAAAGATATTTAGTTGGATTCTTCATTGATATTGTTCCATCTAGCGATCTTTTAAAAATAACATTACTCTTGGCTTGATTATTATCGTTAACATAAAACTCACACACTTCCATAATTTGTCTTTGGAAACGATTAAGTTCTTTACTAAAGAAACCTTTAACATAAATACCCAATTGAACGTAACGATGAATTGAAGTCAAATATTGATCTATATCTAAGTTACCTTCAAGTAATGAGTACATACGCATTGGAATACTCTCAGCTTTATCTGCATGGATTGTAGATAAAATACTGTGACCTGATGAAATTGAGTTTCGAACCGCCATAACCGCTTCTGCAGAACGAACCTCAGATAGTAAAATCCAAATTGGATTCTGTCTCATACAAGTTACAAGAACATCAGAGTATGAAGCAATGTTATTAGTCTTCATTGCAACAATATCACGATTTGGATAAATACGATCTAAGTGAAGCTCTAAAGTATCTTCAATTGAAATGATTTTTTCACTAACTGATGTATGACTTGCTAAGTATTTTACTAACTCTGTTTTACCAGAACCGGTTTCACCAGCAACAATTATATTGCAGTGCCCTTCAACACATTTCATTAAGAAATCATGAATCGATACATTAATATAATCTTCATCAAGCAGTTTTTGTTTATTTAATCGAATTTTCGCTGGTGTTTTACGAATAACACAAGCAATTCCGTTTGTTGCGATTGAATCATGAACAAAGTTAAATCGTAACTCTGCCCCTTCAGCATCCAAAAAAGGATGGGCCATATTGAAAGTTTTTCCCATTACGTTAGAACATTGGAATGCAAGCTTTTCCATTAAAGCATTATTTATATCTGGACGTTCAACTTTCATGATACCTTTATCAAGTGTTTTTAGATGGATTTGTCCACCATTACTATAGGAGATATCGGTTACGTTATCATCGTCCATAAATTCATTCAATGCACCAAAATCTAATTGTGAAAATATAGCATCTGACATCTTTTAGCCACCCTTTTTAATTATTATTCTTCTGGATTCTGTTCTGGTTCAGGACTTGGTGGAGTAATTGTTATTACATCTCCATCATCATCCCAAATGATATCTGAGTTAACCTCAATAAACCAGCGAATTCTTTGACTCGCAATTTGTGGTTCTTCATTTTCATTATTCTCAGTATAATCTCTTCCTCTTGGTATCGCATGAAAGTTCACGCCTCTAATACGACTTGCTGCTTGAAATAATAAGAACATTTCATTATCAAGTTCAAACACTAGAAAAGACGGTATTGCATTAGAAGCCGATGAGAAAACATCTCGTTGATCTCGGTCTAAAACCGCAAGAACACGGATACTACTAATAAATTTTCCGAAAAGGATTCTTTGATCAACATTTCCCCCTCTATCTGCTGAAAGGAAAATATCAATAATATCACCTGGCATAATTGAGTTACCATAAGATGCTTGTAAATCTCTTAGTGGTAAATAAAATAATGCATGATCAGGTCTAAGATTTAAAATTAATTCTGGTCTTTCAGGAGCAGGTACTAATTGCCCTCTGTAAAAAAACGAACCAGCAGGAATTGTTGTTCCTTCTCTAACAAATTGACCTACTACTTGATTCCTTTCACGAATTATATTTCCCGAAGCATTCACTGCACTACGGTTAATACGAACCATTGTAATCTGACGATCAGGATTATCAATTTCAGTACCACCTCTAAGAGTCTCGTTAGCCATTGGAATCGTAATTGGATCGATTGCACTTTGAACTCGCCAATTATACGCCATGTAGATAACAATAATACCAACTATTATTCCGATAATAGAAATCGTATTTTTATTTGCTAAAAATCGTTTAAGCGCAACTCCTATATTACCCATTTTCATTCCTCCTAATTTAAATTTCTATTTATATTTAATTACATTCCTTCTTCTTCTGGTCTAGTAATATTACCAGTTCCAATATCCGGAGTAACAAACTCAGCATTTGCTGCGATAAAATCTCTAATTCTTTCACTAGCAATCATTACTTCTCCTTGAGCTCCCGTAAAATCAACACCTCTTGGAATTGGATATAACTGAATTCCTTGAACAAAGGCCGAAGTCATTAAAAGCATGAACTCATCATCTGGGACATCAAAGAATAAGAATGCTGGTATTGCATCGACTTGTGCAGGGAGAATATGATGACCATTTCGATCTTTTACTGCTAATACTCTAATTCCAGTAATGAACTTACCAAAAACTGGTCGATTATCTTCTGTTGCAGAGAAATAAATATCAATATAATCTCCTCTTCGAACAAAACCAGCGTAAGTGTCATTTCTACCTGTTAATGCTAAACTAAAGACAGTTCTTCCTGGTCTTAGGTCTCTAAACATACTATTAGGAAGATTCTCTCTACTTATTAACTGAGTTGTGTGAAAGAAAGAACCTCTAATAATTGATGTATCATACCTAACATATTGACCTATTACACTTTGTCTATTAGTAATTAAATTTTGTGTTTGAGCAGTTACAGCACGTTGAAGTCTTGCCGTGGTAACCATTGAATCAGTAATGTGTGTATTTCGCTCGATATCCTGACTAGCTATTGGGACAGATATTAAATCTAATGCTGTTGAAACACGCCAGTTATATGCAAACCATATAACTGCGATTCCCGCAACAATACCCACAATAGTAACCGTATTTTTATTACCTAAAAATCGTTTAAAAGCGATTCCTATGCTACCCATTTTCATTCCTCCTATTTATTTAGTTTGTTGTTGGTGCTGTAGCTGGAGTTGGATTAACTCCCCAATGACATACTTCTGGGGGTCTTGGTCCTTGTTCATATTCGAATATTGAATTTAAACGGTTTACTACATCAAATGAATCATCCATTGTTCCCATTGTTCCAAATGATCCTATTGTTGTTGCTACCTGGACACTCACCTTTGGTGGTGCCTCAAATATATCAAAAAATCCGATTGTATAATATCTATTTATATTTATCGTTTCTGCAAATCTTCTCATCCAGTTTTCAACAAATTTTTCTTTATTTATTCTTACTTCTGCACCTTCTGTTAAT
>Ga0123355_10014312_pt1 | contig 12397 bp, 13 predicted proteins | sample TergutEmb28metaG_3_FD_89872 | JGI IMG/M metagenome (GOLD analysis project Ga0123355, IMG submission 89872) | Embiratermes neotenicus P1 segment gut microbial communities from Petit-Saut dam, French Guiana - Emb289 P1 | ecosystem: Host-associated > Arthropoda: Insects > Digestive system > Gut ...
ACGCCCAATAGTTTTTTTTTAACAAGCTTATGAAAATCGGGTTGGTACTAGTACCAACTCCGGGTTGGTGGCGTGAGAGGCTGGTTGGTACTAGTACCAACGCCGGTTGGAAAGTGTTAAAGCAGTTGGGTCATGAGGCTGAGCAGTCACCTCCATATTGTGTTGAGGTGTAGAATGCTTGAACTGTGTCTCCAATCCTCCATGTGTCATTATGGTATGGTGTTGAATTAAATGCAGCAACAACTGTACCATTACCTACACACCGACTTTGATGGCTACAACTGTAAATTTATGACTAACTCCATAACAACAGAGTCCTGCTTGAGCAGCTAATAGTTTCTCAGCTGGTCAGAAGTTCCCTGTATGTTGTGGAACCTGAATGTTCATTACCTTGTTCACAAGAGTCTCCCATGTGTCCTCATCCTGAACCAGATGGATCCAGGCCATGTCCTCCCATCCCGTTTCTTTAAGAGCCATTTTAATATTATTCTTATCACTTAATGTATGCTTAGGTCTTCCAAGTGGTCTCTTTCCTTCAGTTTTCCCTGCAAAAATCCACTAGACATTTCTCTTCTCCTGTCTGCATGCCACATGTCCTGTCCATCTCATAATCATTCATTTGATCACCCAAATAATGTTTTGTGAGCAGTACAAATCATGAAGCCACTCATTATGTAATTGTCTCAAGTCTCTTTTTACTTCCTCTCTCTTAGGCCCATTTATCTTTTTCAGCATCCTTATCTGTAAGACATATAGCCCATGTTCCTCCTTCAGTGTGAGACCAAGTTTCGCGCCTGTATAAAACAACAGTCAGAATTATAATTTCATATATTTTAATCTTTAATTCTTAGGTATCAGACAAGAAGACAAAAGCTTCTTGACCTAATCACATTCCCTGAATTTCATCTGCTGTAAGCTTCTCATTGTTAGAAATCTTAATTTGTCACTGTCATTCCAAAGTGTGGGAAATGATCCCACATTTAAAAGGATGTATTATTTATCTTTATGTTGTGATTTTGCTGTGCATTCTGCCTACAACAGGTGAATGTAAGTTCACGGACAATTAAGACTGTATCTTTGTTTAAATGGATAAATGGCATGGTGCACAATCCAGAGCTTGATGAAATTTTCCTTAAGCATACATTTATGCTTCCTACCCATTTCCTCAGCTATATGTTCAAATTGAGCTTACACAGCTGCATCTTTGTCATTGTATGCACTTTCAATCAGAAATCACGCGGGAACAAGAAGATTTTCAGTTATAATTGTGTGCCCCTCGTGTTGCTTGCACTGGAGTAACATGGCTGAGATATGGCCAATGGTGTGTCACAATATGGCAGCGAAGCCCAGACCAGTGTGTCTAGCTCAGGTGGTTGCACCACTATACAAAATATATGATACAGAAAAACACTCACTGCATTTATGGAATTACTACACAGTGGCTGCCAACAGTAGTAGTAGTAGTAGGACCCAGCAGTTTACTGCAAGGTACATGCAGAAGTGCACTGTATTAAATTGTTTATATTACCTCCCTTCCCAGAGCTGATGTACTGCAGAACTGCATTAAAGGTCAGAGAGTTGAGGTGTTTGCAAAGCTGCCAACTGGTGACTCATTCAGGCATCTTCAATGCATAATGGCGGCCAGCTGTGTTAGCTTTGTCATGGCACTCCGTGTGTCCATCAGTCCTCATGACATAGAGCAACCCATTAGATGAGTTTTTGTGAAATATCATATTTGGGATTTTTACTAAAATTTGTCAACATGTTTTGATTTTTGTTACAACTGGACAAAAATAATACACTTTACGTGATGACCTACATGCATTTGTGATCTCTTGTTACAATTGACCAGATGAGAGCTAAGGCTGAAGAAATAGTGGAGCATTGTGCATTGAGCACGATCAGTTGTGAAGGCCAGATGTCAGTGTTCGAGAGATATCAGTCATGTATCTCCCTCCCTACAGTATCAGAATTATTAATTGTAATTGTGTTGATGATCCACAAGGAAATCTTATATTGTGGGTTAGAGTACATGGTGTTTGCCGTGAAAGTATTTACAAATTTAATACCTAGGGACAATAATGGAGCAAACACACTAGAAGTTTCATACTCTGTGGACATTTCCTGACTTGTTATTTAATGGGATGCTGGATCTGAAATTTTTTTCAGGGATCATGCAGGTGGAAATGAGAGCATTGTTAAGAAAGTTGCTGGTTTGGAAGTGTATGGAGGAGATGATCGTATTGGAGCACTCACGCGCAAAGTCAGTCATGGTGATGAATTAAAAATTGGACAGCTGAATGTACGATGTCTATTTACACCATGTCACACTGCAGGACACATTTGCTATTTTGTGGAATCACCTGGTCATGACCCAGCAGTGTTTACAGGTAACCTTCTGCACCAGATTGTCCACATTACCAAATTACACTGATGCATGTGTGTCGCCAGTTTTCCTTCACGTAGCTGTTAGAAATACTTTTAGTTTTCAAACTTGTACAAGTAGAGGCATAAAATTTTAAAATAATTGTATTTTAACTACCATGAAGCAAGTAGAACTGAAAGCCTCTTGTGGCAGTGTAGACAGGACTGCTGTGCATTTGTATAGTTAAATACAGTGGGAGACACTTGTACAGAGCAGTACAGTCAACTGCGTGAGTAGCCCAGCTTAAAGATGGCATACTGTGAGGCGAACCCATCCAAAGAGGACCAGGGGGACTTCGAGGCAGCCCTCCTTCTGGACTTCAAATCATGTAATGAAGCAGTAAGTGTAAACCATTACTGTCAGATGCTTCAGAAACTGCATACCTGAGAACAAACATCAGGTAAATTCACTGCCTGCATTGTCATGCAGCACGACAATGCCCGTCTGCATGTGGCCTGCAGAGTTCAGGACTGACCAAGTGTCATACAATAGGAGATGCATACAGCTTGGACGTATCATGTGACCTTCATGTCTTTGGACTTTTAAAAGGCCATATGTAGATGGCTTTGTTGAGCTGGTTTAGGCAGCAGCCCTAGGAATTCTTCGCAGGTACGATAGGCTTGCTTGTGTGTCAGTGAGACTCCTGTATAAATATCTGTGGTAATTTTTAATAACTGTTGCAATACCTTCTTCTTGTGCGCCCTCAAACAGGTTGCAGTTGTATGTGCCTCATCTAAGACTCTTCCTAGATGAAAAGTGTTTGACAGGAAAGTTACTGGAACAGGGCAGTTGTAGTACACCACCACTTTCATGATATTTACAAACTCTAATAATTTCATGTTTCAGGTGACACCCTGTTTATTGCTGGATGTGGCAGATTTTTTGAAGGAAGCCCTGAACAGATGTATAAAGCTCTTGTGGAAACTCTGGGTAGACTCCCTGATGAAACAGTAAGTTGGGTCAGTTACACATAATCATAGACTTTTCACCTTTTGTAGGTTTCCCAGTAACCACAGCTCTCTGTTAACTATCTTGTGAGAAGGATTGGTGTCAGCATGTCAGTTATATGCAGGAATTCTGAACACACTACAAATAGGACACCAAACTAGTAACCATTTTCTGGTGATGAAGAGTCAGTTGTTACAGTGACGAAACAACAGGCTGCACAAGCAGAGAAACAGGATAGGATTTAGTTTGTGGTATGGGCTAAATCTTCACCTTTGCCACTTTATCGAGACTGGCTCTTGGGTCAAGCGTTTCCAGCTGGTGACATGGTTGAGCCATGATCCTTTCACCCACTTCCCTCTAGTGGTGCCAAAGGTTGGGAAAGAAACCCAAGGCTGGTGGTGGGCTGTAGTTCAAAATCTGTACATTTAATCCTTTCAGAGTGCCTTGTATGTACCTAGTTTATGTACTGGGCTAACCCTGAATGCCCCCCCCCTTTTTATGTTCACATCAGTCCTGAATGTGCTATTTCATTGTGTTCTTTTCACACTGAATTTTTGCCTGTTCAAAGAATGTAAGTTGAAGATGTAGTAAAGTGTGTGGAATGTAAAAGTCAGATAAAGTAAGAACACTGCAGATCTAATTAGGAGGGCCTGTCATTGCTGGAAATATGTGGGGATGGAAAGACTTAATATAAAAGATGTTTACTTTGCACTCCTTTAGTTTATGGAATGAATCACATTTTAACTAAGATTTTTCCTGTAAATCTTTCAGCGAGTGTTCTGTGGGCATGAATATACACTTGGAAACCTGAAATTTGCTCATCATGTTGAACCCAATAATACTGACATTGAGGAAAAAATGTCATGGGCCCAGAACAAACGAACAAGAATGGAACCAACAGTACCTTCAACAATTGGTAGGCTTCATACTGTACTGAAACTCCCATAACATGCAGACATAGTAAGAATCACCTTCATGTAATGGCCAACTGGTGCCATTGCACATGGTGACCTGTGTGACCAGATTACTTGCTGCCTGAACTCATTGACACTGTGCACAGCTGCAGTCAGTGCAGTGTGGCACTGTTGTTAGACTAACTGCAAAATGGCCATGCTGCAGTATACCTCTTTCAAAAACATTTACTCTGTTGTGAGTACAGTCATGGCTTCCCTCACCTTTGACATCTTTGAAATGGATACAAAATGCTTGCTGGTACATGCACTGTGTTTCTGCTTATTACCAGCTTACATTTTCACACACACACACCAAGAACTTGTAATCTGGTCAATACTATATACATTGTCATGAGAGCATTAGTATATTATTAACCCTTTAACACCAGAATTAAATCCCTCAACATAACCCAGCCTGCTGAGATTTTTTACTGGGGATTTTAATTTTTAATACTTACTCTTAGAAAAAAAAATCATATTGCAATCTGCTTATGAATTGGTTAAGCCAGGAAAAAATATTCACCTATTTTTATAATAAATTTAGGCCTGTGAATCGCATACATTATATAAAATATGGTGTAAATAGTTCATTACATAATTCTGGTTGCTGCAGAAGGTCTGTGGCACCTTGGATCACAACACAGTATTCACAGTTGGGGTGATTTACAAATTTACTTTGATGTGATATTCTGCGAAACAAGGCTCCATGCACAGGCCCACATCACGTCTGGTGTATTTATACACTGTGCCCTTTCTCTGGCCCTGAGAAGAATACAGACAACAGCGCAGCTGGGTGGATGATTTTGCTGGCCAGTGTTTGTTATGGCGACTCTCGAGTCGCAAAACATTTTTGATTCTGAGTCGGCGTCAGCAACCAGAATTTCACTGGTGGCGTCCTCCTTGAGTTTGATTTTTTTCCCGGCCATTGCAATAGACACCTACAATGGTCTCCCCTATTTACACTCCTCTGTATGACCAGGCAAAGTTGCAGTAACCTAATGCCGCTAAGATTTGAACATCATCTACAGTGACAGCAAAACAGATCTAAAGCTATGATGTGACTATTGTATAAAATTCCAGCTATTCGGGGGTGCCCAAGATGTTTTTAGTAGGCTGATGGCTGTGTGTTGCATGTTACTACCCAACAACCCCTACAGATTACCCCAGCACTACAAGAGGCATGTCTGTGGGCCCTCCTGTAGCTGTGAACATCGACTTTTGTGGATATCTCCGATTTTTGAGCATTAGTTTTGTCTGAATTACATGGGTACAGTATGCCACTGACATTCTTTCTGGTCAACAACTAGAGTTTGTTTTGTAGGCCAGTGTTGATATTTCACCTCACAGCGAACTGCAGGGCAAGTGATAAACACAGGGGAGCTGTGTCTCGAACAGCATAACTCACTGAATGAACTGCACAATTGCTACATGTCAACATAAATCACGGTTTTTGGAGGGGTTTAGAAAGTGGAGGGGGTCCATTCTGGCTACACAGAGAAATCCTGACCTTCATGGGTCTGGCAGCTTACCAAAACACTGGTATTCAGATAGGAGTGAACAAAATTCCTCCAAACTTCGACACACTGTTTGCAATGTCTTTATAAACTGTTCGGCAATTTAAGGGGCTCACTGTGCGACGTCTTTAGAAGTCGTTTGGTGTTAAAGGGTTAACATCAGGCATATTGTGGGAGGCTGAGTGGGAGTGTGTCAGATTTGAACAGTTTTGTTTTTGTGCTTATATGCACTGTTGAGAAAGTCTGCATCTTTATGTGTGGTCTACACCAAGTATGACCAAGTTGTAAGCTTGTGTCTGATTTAAATGGTTTTGTCATTTCATCAGATAGTAGTACATTGTAAGGCTGAAGATTAATTTTTCTGAGATGTGATGCTTTGTTGTTGGGTGAGTAGCTGCCAGCTTGAAGGCTCTTAGTTCATTCATCTTCAGGGTGAGGCCATGTTCTTGGACAGCTTGACCCTGAAGATGTAGTCACTATGATCCTTCAAAATGTGAGGCACCTCTCAGCGAAGGACACAGCAGCACATCACATAAGACTTTGGATCTTCAGAAGCACCACTGTGAGAACCTCAAATCTCAAATTCTTCGGCCTTCAGGTGAAGAGAAGCTTATTAATCCATTCATGAGGGTCCATGAGTCAACTGTGCAACAGCACGCTGGACAGAACGAAGCAATTGCTACTATGGGATTCATCAGGAGAGAAAAGGATAATTTTAAGGCTTAATAAATGTGTTTCTTCATGCGGGTATGCACAGTAATAATTTATACCATACTTTTTTTTTTTAACATAATGCAGTTATTTAAGGAATAAGAATGTGACAGGATGATTAACAGCATAAATTTGAGTAAGAGATAGCTGTGGGTCACAACAGTATGTGATTTTTTGTTCCTTTTTTAAAGGAACATACTCTCCTTACTTGAAACAATAGCTGAACCAAGATTTTTGAATACTTGTGTGTTCAAAATGTGATACACAGTGTATATTATAATAATAATCAAACTATTGTCATAAATTCTCTGCACTTCCATCACATATTACATTAGATGGATAGACTTTTTACATAGTGATTAAACACACAAACCTGAAATGCATGCCATTAATGAAACAACTTTATCAGACATTACGTTAGAACTTGTAGGGTAGTTTCTGCACTTTTTGAATGAAAGAATAATAATATGGGCCACTATATGAAGTTGAAGGTTTCTGCTCTGTTCTTCATGTATTCTGTGAGACATTCTTAACTTCTGGTGTGGAATGGTGTTGAAATGTATTTTAACCTTTATGAGTTGTGTGTTGCGTTACTGCTTCAGTTGATATAGTACAACTGGGCAAACACTGCATTTGTTAAATACTAAAGCCAGGTTAAAGATTCCTGTACCAGTAACAAACTCCATGGAGTAGTGTACTTCTTGAGAAGCTAGTAGTTTCTCAGCTAGTCAAGAAATTCTTAACATTTTATGGAATCTGAAGGTTTACTCCTGTGTTCACAGCAACCTGGCATTGCCCCATCCTCATCAACATGCCTCTAGTCCATGGCCTCCCATCTCAGGTGTTTCAAGTAGTCTGTTGCCTTCAGTGTTCCCCACTGAAACTCTCATTCCTTTTCTCCCCCTTATGTTCCACATGCCCCACCCATCTCATCCTCTTTTTGATCACCCAGTATCTTGTGAACAAAATATGGTCTTGATCATGTAATTTTCTGCATTCTCCTGTTGCTTCCTCTTTTTTGGGCCCAAATATATCCCTCAGCACCCTGTTCTCAAACACACACAGCCTGTGTCCTTCCATTAATGTGGGGGACCAAGTTCCACACCCATATAAAACAAAAGGCATAATTATACATATGTATGTTTTATTCTTTATATTTTTAGATATGTATCTTCTATAGGACATTACAATATGTCCTGTAGAAGGAGGAGGGGGTTTAAAATCCATATTGTTGGAACAATGAAGGTTAAATGTGAATAACCTGGCACAAACATCGAAGGTTATAGTGGTAGTGTGTCCAGTAGGCTAACTGCACTATCTCCTGACATTTACAGCACATATACATCATGTTTCATCTGGCATGTTGTTGTTTGATATGGTATGTCAGGCAGGAATGTCATCACCAGGTGGCTTCGTTCTGCTGCTGTACAACTGCATTTCTACTGCATATTTTTCTTTTGATTTCTCATACATGTCATAATAAACCTGCAAAGTACTGCCACACATTAGAATTGTGTTCATTTGTGCATCCTTCACAAACTTTATATGCAAAATTCCTTCACACATATTTTACTGTTCTGAGGCCAAAGAAGGGAGTGCCATGGATCAGCCCCCATATGTTTCATCTCCCTCAATGCATTCTACTTACAGGAGTGTTGGTACTTACAACCATGTGATAACCTTCAACAATAATGAACACTATGGCTGGTTGACATGGTCATTGGGAGCTGGAGGGGAACACAATAGTAGACAGAAGAGGGACAAACTTGGGCCAATCTCATCTGCATCATCTGTGGAACTTCTTTTGACTAGAAATGACTGTATCACATTACATGCTGATATGGATAGTTTGTACACTGCTATGACTTACCGACAGTAAATGATTAAAAAAACTCCTGGCAGCATAAAAACAGGCCATAAATTAACAAAGAGCTGACTGCACATTGTCTGCAAATGCAGAATATTTTCTTTTCATCTTTAATCTCAAAATCCCTTACCTTCTTGTCTTCAGGTGGTAATGTGTTCCACTTGCTTGCCAACTGCCTGGTTAGCTCTTGTTTTGAGGGTTCAGCTTCTCTAGACTTTTGCTCCATTCCAAGTCGCTCCATTACAATTGGGCGTTGCTCTTGACAGAATTGAAAGAATGGATTTGCCGGCCGCTTAGGTGCATTTGGATCCCGTTCTGCCTTTTCAGTGCTCTTGCCAGTTTTGCGTTTGGTGCCAGAATTGGCAGCTGCATTCTTCCTACCTCCCTTGTCTGCTGAACTCACAGACTGAGGCAGTAACACAGTAGCAAAGCTTTGACATTTGTGGTGTGGTCCGCACAGTAACAAAATATGACTTATGGAAACATACAGCCTTGTAGTTGATTACCTATGTTTCAGGGGACTCTGCTGCCTCCACCTTCAGGGTAGATGAAAAGTTCACTTCTACCAGACTACATTGAAAGTTTATCTGGCATGACTGGGAAAGAGGATGTGCTTACAGCAATTTTGCCTTTACATAGAATTGTGACATGGAACAGAATTTTAATGGAGGCTATGATGATAAAGTCATATAAAAATGCATATTTACAAAACAATACAAACAACAAAAACATAGCACAATGTTTCCTGCCTCCCAAATGTTCTAGGACCTGAAACATAATTAACTTCTTCGTCTGCTAGCTCAGCAACATCAGTATCAAGATAAACTATGCTGTTAGAGTGAATCTGTGGCATATAAAGGAGCTGTTGCTGTATGTGGCATCACATGCCAGGAGACAGCAGTCATAAATGTAAAACTACGTAATTTAGGCATTGTAACTGCATTTTGCTTTATAAAATGCCAACTTAGTTCTGTGACTGAATCACCCAAATGTATCATTGAATGTACCCTCAATGTATGTTGATGTTTAAATAGGTGCAGACTCTTAATTAGAGTCTGAAGTACAGCTGCTAAGAGTCCGAAATCTTCAATGTATGGTCCGTTGTCAACATGTGACATCAGTTAGCCTAATATCTGCACGTATATATGTGGATCTGTCGCATGTGTGGAAGGGATATGAATTATAACTATTAGTCTTACACTTGTGCAGCATTCAGTGTAGCAGCATAATTATGGAGATGCAAAAGAACAAGATTATAACACCAGACTTTATATTGGGCACATGACTTACACATGCTACCAGACTCTCCTTCATACAAAGTTCCATGAAAAATTGCTGAACCATGGCTCTGGGACAGGTTTTTCTCCTAGTACATCTTTTTAACCCCATCATTAACATTCCACCAGTGCCCCATCCTCATTTATTCATCTATCAGTGATGGTATATATCGTGTTAGCAATTGATAGCATCACTGCACAATTCATGAAAGATCAGAGAGTGTTATTTGGAAGGCTGACACATACATATGGATATAATGCTGCCATAGGACTTACATTTGTTAGAAAACAAAGAAAGCGTGAAACAAGGCCAATTTTAGAATATACAATAAGTGTCTTGTGTGCTTTACTTTATATGCTGACAGCAGCTGGTGTACAGTTGTGTGACAGTGTCAACCAGACTCTCAGACAAGTGGTGATCTTCCTTGTGTGTTTGTTACTGAATGTTCTAGAGCTGGGTGAAGCAAGCATTCCCATGGACAGCAAGAATTTGAAGTCTGCTTGTGACAAAGGAATGATACAAAATGAATGTCTCATTAACAGTAGTGTCTCAATGTTCATGAACTTCAAAATATTCTGGATTTTGACCTGTTATGATCACTCATTTTAATTGCTGTTGCTTTGACATTCCATGACCAATTCTGATGAAGCAGGATGAAACTATGTGGCTGGGAAGTCAGCTCTCCCCACTCTTCTGCTATTGTGCAGATCACTCTCAGCTCAGACAAGCTTGCTGTTGTGCTTTATGAAATGAGACAATCTTCCAGTCATTTAATGGATTTTACGCTACTGAAACATGTTTATAATTTACTATAAATAAACCTTCCTGCTTTTTGTGCCTTTTGAGGTTATGTTATACTTTTATATCTGGTATTTCTAAGTTATGTGAACCAAATAGGCAGTTTACATTGAATATGGATTCCAGTATTTGTGAAAGTTTTGTCAATCACAATTATGAAGAGCAGTAAATGAACTGTATGCGCCGACCACCCAGGAAACTAAATCTTGTATGTTGGCACCTAGAATTTTGAGGTGGCTCCCAAGACTTAGAACATTTGTGCACCTTTCAGTATGAACATTTGAGACTACTGTACTGCATGAACTGTATGTGTAAAATAGCATGTCATAGCATTCAGTCTGTAGACACCAAAGAATGTAGCTGTTCTGGTTGTATTCAATATCATACCTTTGTTGTAGATCCAGCACCACCTTTTTGATGTTGGTTCTTGTCAGGTTTGGCAGTAATTGGTGTATTACGAGGCTCATCTAGAGGAATTGGTAATTGTATGTTGCGCCAGTTGTCTCCATGCTGATCTAGACGATCCATTAAGAACCTGTTTGAAGATTGGTAAATTGAAATATTTTGTCTGAAATTAATAGTGTTGTATAGTTGATTCCATATAATTTTATATTTGGCAATGTATAATAATATATGTATATATGGGTTACAGAAAAGTAATAAATATGTTGTTTTCCAGCCTGAAGCTCTGTGTGACCAGTGCATCGTATACTTACTTGCGCTCCTTCCTTGATCTCCGTAGCAGTTTCCTGACTTGCTGAATCCTGTGCACTAGTCGTTCATTGTCCTGTAAGAGAACCATATGTTATGCAAGGTAATGCAATATCATCGCTATGTTTAATTATTTAGCATGCCATTAAGATTTGTGGGTGGTGGTGCGTACAACTTCAATCAGCACCAGATGGAACTGACTGCTGAATGTCATGCTCCAGCCATTTTGCCTCCTGGGGAGTATCCTTATTGCCCATTAGGACAGGAGCTCTTTGCCAGTCTGGAATCAAGCTGTGATATTTCAGTCCTCCTACACAGCGTATTTGCATAAACTGACTGATCTATCCTGGCTCCACAGGCTACAGGTATATTTAGATCTCTGTTCAGCATTGTGTTCTAAATTTGATTTCACACAATCATGAACTCCATGGAGTGGAGCCCTACTTGACAAGCTTAATAGCTGCTCAGCTGGTTAACAAATTCCCTGTGTTACATTGAACCCAAAGTTTCATTACCACATTGACATCAGCCTACCAACTGTCCTTATCCTGAATCAGATAAGTTCAGTCCACATTGTCCCATCTTATTAAGACCTACTTTAATATTATTCTACCTGAACCTAGTTCTTTCATGTGGTCTATTTCCTTCAGTTCTCCACCAAACCCTTGCATGCATTTCTGTACTCCCTGATATATGCAACATGCCCCACCCATTCCATCATCCTTGATTTGATCACCCTAATAATATGATGCGACATACAAATCATTAAGAAATTTGTTATGCAACTTTCTCCAGTCTATTGCTACTTCCTGCCACTCAGGCCAAAATATCTTCAACAGCCTACTGTCAAATCATGTAGCTATTCTTGTGTAACTTATCATCCTGTTACTTACTCTCTATTGGATCAAAATATTCTCCTTAGCACCCTAATTTGAGACACCCTCAAGTCATGTTCTTTGCTTAGTGTGACAGAACCAATAGGGCATAAATGATACGCTTAAATATTTGAATCTAAAGGTTCTCAAATAGAAGACAGGAACACACAGATTCTTATGTAGCCTTACCTTCACAAAGTTGTGAATTGTTCCTGCCATTCCTCCCCCCCCCCCCCCCAAAACTATTTTTTCTTTTTTTCTTTCCTACCCCCCCTCTACTATCATTTTTTTTTATTAACAATAAAAAAAAAACAAAA
>Ga0123355_10014313_pt1 | contig 12397 bp, 10 predicted proteins | sample TergutEmb28metaG_3_FD_89872 | JGI IMG/M metagenome (GOLD analysis project Ga0123355, IMG submission 89872) | Embiratermes neotenicus P1 segment gut microbial communities from Petit-Saut dam, French Guiana - Emb289 P1 | ecosystem: Host-associated > Arthropoda: Insects > Digestive system > Gut ...
AGTAGGATATTAAATGTATAAAGTATAGAAAGAAACAACATGTAATCTGTAAACAATGCATGTGGCATTACTCCATGGTAATGGAGCATGCAGGGAAAATAAATGTATTAAAAAACACACACACACACACACATTGAAGCAAAACAGATTCAACCTCATGCATCTACAAAAATTAGGGATATTTAACTTAATACTGTTGCAAGCTATCCTAAAAATGAAACCATGCCTTTGTAGCCGATCATTTTTAATATAGTTGTTTCTTAGGATTGCTGGCATCAGTTACAGATGATACATGGCATGCGTTGTAAGTTATTCTGTCAGTGTATATTTGGGACCGTTGTCGATAAGAAAGAGGGGAGAGACTTAAATGAGAAAACGTTAGCAGCTGATAATGGACGCTAGCAGTCCAGTAAGGAAGTCAGTTGCGTATGAGTTTGGTGTAAGTGGGAGTACAGAAAAGTGACTGTGTAATTTTCCTAGAAACGATCTAGTTGTTTTACTGGATAAAGTGATACATTATTTTATATCAAGAATAAAATTAATAAATAAAACGTAAGTGAAAAGACAATAATTAAAACTGTGATTCGGTGAACAACACCCATTTCCCGGAAGAGTATCACCTACCAGATTGAGCACGTCGGGACAGCATAGTTATGAAGGGTGAATGTATAAACCTTGTTGATGCCATGTTGTTATACCACTGGACTGAATGATGTAGTTTAGAGCACTGAGAGGAAAGAATCATTACAGCCATTTCAACGTTAGTTCCATATGTACTGAAATTTCTGTGCACAGAAAATTAATTTTGTCTGGATGTATGCAGAATGATGAAAATTATTTGTTAATTCAGAGAATTTTTGACATTTTGAATAAAGACTCATGCAAGTCAGCTGTTGTGTGACATACAACTCTTTCTCAGTGGCTGCTAGTTCTGTTCTGTGGTGCCGCAGTAAAGGAGTGTAAGTCCTCAAATGTGAGAATACAGGCATGTACACCATCATATGAAGAAAAAATAAGCTCTACATTTTGGTAGGGAGGTACATTATATCTCCATTATTACATTTGAAGGGGTATGAAACAGAGAATGACAAACTATATAAACAGGGTACCTGTCATGTAATCTTATGGATACTTTTATCCACTGGGGAGTAGGTACCATTTCTTGTTAACATATGTGCACTTGCCCATTCTTCTCTGGAACCTTTTCCTGACATGTATTTTTACCGACTATTGAGTGTTGCATAACTATTGTTACATTTTACTCAAATAATATTTGAAATAGTAGTAGCAGGTGTAAAGAAACATAAGTTAACCCGAAAGAATAAATACCTGATTATTGTGTGGGTAAATTATAGAACTTATTTTTGTTTTGAAGTTCATAGGCAGTTCTTTGTTCTTAGTACTGTACCAAGTACATTTGTTGTTTGAACATAGTGTCTGATATGTGTGTTTGTTACTTTTTTGTTTTGTAAGAGTTAGTAACTTTGACAAAAAGGCGGATGAAGAAGCAAGATTTGAGAAAGAGCTGTGAGAATGGTTGAGTGTTTCCTTATGATGGTGGTTATTCAGTTACAAGAGGTAAGTTTATGTTGATTTATTTAATTTGGCTTACTCTGCTTCTTGAAATTACTTGAGGGAACATTTCCTGTATTATTTCTCCTGCATGAGCCACTTCTTGTACTCTTACCTGTTGTTTTCAGCTGTAATTACATACATTCTGCCCTGTGATTAGAGGGCTCTCTGTTGGAATTGTGTATTAAATTGTGTGAACTTCTTAGCCTTCTAGGCAATGAAAGTATCAGATATTTGAATTTTAATGTTCTTTTTTGAGCCATCTAGTTGGAAAGTGAAACATGGATCTCCACATTAGCAGGTCCTGCTGATTTGCTACCACACACAGAGCAACTTTTCATTTGACACGTACCTCTTCTGGATAATGTCAGAGTACAGTCTGTTTGTCCAAAGCACACACACACAATTATTTTCATGCCCCATATGAACATGTCTGCTATTGGGTTAATTCTAATGTGAAATTCCAATCATGAATTGTTATTTTCTATATAAAATATGATCATATGTAATATGACTTTTTTTTTTCTTTCTTTTTCTCAGAGTTGCATCTAGTTCCCATTCCTGATGAGCAGAATGACATTTTTGACTCTGATGATAATCCTGTTTATGTATCAGATTGGATCTCCATGTCACATCCTTCAGAATGTGCACTATAAAGCCTGAAGAAGTAGTAGTCCAGCTAAAAGAAAAAGGGGAAAAAGAGATAGAGATACAGCACATGGTGACAGTCAAGTTCGAGGTGGAGGATGAGATGACAACAGACCATAATGAGAGAGGGTTGTGCATGCACCAGAGTGAAAGAAATGAAAGGAAAGAATTAATGTGAAAGGTAGGTGATGAAAAGTGAGAGTGCACAAGGAAGAAAAAAGGAATCTGGGACAAACATAGTAGACTCAAAGGGGTACAACTGTGAGATGAAGAGTTAATACACCTCATGTTGATAGTAGACTAAAATATAAACAGTGCTTTTTGGTTGGAGAGTGTAGGAAGATTTTTAAGGAGTGCTGAGTAATGGGAGACTGATCTTGTGTTGCTAACTTCATATCTGAAAAACATACAGAAAGCAAGAAAACCAAGAATACTGAAAAGCAAAACATGTATTTTCTCACTCACATATGTGAGCTCAGCATTAATGGAGAAATGATGTGTGAAGGTTTGGCAGTTGCATTTGGTGAAACCAACAGATCTGTGACAGATATAATAATTAAGTCACAGTCTTCAGTTGGTGGTATAACTGCTGAGATAAGACAGTATGTATTGTCATCTCCAAATAACTTTCTTGGGGGTAGATGTGGAGAAAGGCAGGAAGCATATGCTGCCCACATATGAGGGTTCATTTGTGAAGGACACACAAATGATGGATACATAGCATCAATTGTACTTGTGTGAGTGTTTGAATAGTGCAAAAGACTCTGTGGAGAATCTAAACCAGTAAGTTACACCACCTGTAAGGGGCCATCTTATGGAAATATAACAATCAACCACCCTAAGAATGGTACCTATTGTACTTGAAGTGAAAATGCACATAGATGTTGCAATGGGAATACATAGCACTGGAATAAGCAATGGTTGTGCATCTTTGCTTGGGTGAGGAGGAATATTGTATGGGGTCTTGAGACACAGGAAGCTTAACTGGCGCCCATTCAAAATGCTAGTTTGCCTTACAGCACCCCTTTCCTGCCCAACTTTTTATAAATGCCAGCTCTTTTCTTTTCAGTTTAACTGTATGTGACTGCAGAGATGGTCAAGCCTCTGACACTGTATGTGGAGTGAATTAGATTGTAGCAGAGGGGTAAATGAAATTGGCTCATCCATTGCTAATCATTTATGAAAATTAGCACACAACTACCAACAATGCCACCAACAGGAACACAAGAGAAGGAATGATAGGAGCCTTTACAGAGGGTTATCAGCAGACTTCCACCCTGCCACAACATAAAATTATACTGTAGATCTGTAACTGAATGCCATTTTTGAAGAACAGGATCTTCACTGAATATCCACCCAGGCACCATTCAAGATTTCACTGAAGAACAGTATCATTAATTGAATGTCATTTCCAAAAAATCTGTTTAAGTATAGTTATGTGATGTGTATAAAATGTATCATATATTGTCACTGTTGTTTAATGGTGTATCTGGTCTTTGTTACTCTTTGTCAAAGACGGCATGTTCAGTTATAATTTACATGCATTAATATTTAAATAAATAGTCTTGTGTTTGGTAAGTGTAGTATTTTATTACAGTTATTTTTAATTCTTTTAATTTCAAAACTGATTTGTGTTCTTCATCACAGGTAATATTGTGTAAAGGGAGGTGACTTGTGGTATGTTTTGTATAAACAGATATAAGTATCAGACAACTTTATAAAAATGTTGAAGATCCCACATTCACATTGTGTCATTCAGTGCCCGATGTACATATTGTGCCACTTAAATCTGAGTCTTCCTCAGCACCTATGTATGGTAATCTAGCTTACATGTGTTTAGCACAATGTTGTTACCTCCTGACTGTCTTCCTGAAACTGTTGTTAGCAATCATTGCCACAGTAATTAATATTTAAACATTTTTTTCAGTTATAATTGACTATTTGATTGTAATTAGCAGTATTATTTTGTATTCCACCAACACATGAATGCCATACTTTTACCTACAATAGCCAAAAATAATGGATTCCCATCACATATTATCCATAACCTAAGAAATAAACTGATAACTAAAACAAAACATACATTTACCACACAAACACATCAAAAGAAAAAAAGGATCACATTCATTTATCATAGTCCACTTATACATTAAGTAACTAATCTATTCAAACATACCAATCTGAACCTAGCCTTCCTTACAACATACACCATACACAAACAAGTCAGTGATAAAATAATCCAAAACTAAACAAATTCTAGTGAGATAGACAAATTGAATTGCAACATCTGCAATAATTCATATGTTGGACAGACTGGCAGATCATTAGGAATAAGGCATAAAAAACATACTAGATACATTAAAACAAACAACCCTGTTCAGCTTACACCCTACACATATTAAATAAAAAATATGAGTATGGAAACCTAGAACAAACCATACCACTAATGAAACCCTGTAATAAAGGAGTTAAAATGAATATTTGGGAATCATTCTTTATACACATCCTCCAAAAACAAAATTTATTAATCGAAGAACAAGGTCAGTGACCCCACCCCCTGTATGAGTTGGCACAGGATGTTGCATTACATAACTAAATACCCACACACGGTTCCTGTTTACTCCGCATCCCACACACACACCTAAGCAGAGTAAGTCCATCAAATTAATCAATATAATTCATTTTCCTTACAGTGTTGTATTTTTATTATATTTTACATTATTTGTTGCAGAATTACATGTGTGGCAACATTTACCAAGATTTTATCATCACAACACATTACTAAATTGTACTTTTATCATTTTAATAATTCATAACTTAGCTAACACACATTGTAACCCCCCTGAAGATGTTGTATTAACACCAAAACATGTCAAAGTAATTTAAAATAAATTTACACCACTGATTTGTGCATACGTTGGTATATAATAAACATGAATGCCTTTTAAAAACTGGTTAATTATTTCCAGTCCAGTTTTCCTTTGTCACTTACTATAAATCAGCAGACCACCTACTTTTTATTTACCTGGTACATACTCCAGTCATTACGCAACATTTCAGTTTCAGTTTGTTTATCCACTGAGTCACACATGTAACATTGGACACATTAATTACACCTCCATGTAAATCTTGTATTCTCTAAATCTTTCTTGCACTGTTTGTGTTTACTGCCTGCTGCACTACAGATTTTTTTCTTTTTGTGCTGTCCCATCTCTGCCCTTGTTGAAGATGCTGATGATGATGTAACCTTTACTTTTCAGTGTTATGTTGATACATTTTCTGTCAGTGGGGTCTCTTGCTGGAGTACATTCACTGTGAAGTAGTGGTGTTAATTATAAACACAGATTACCAAGTAAAATGTTGTAGTTTATTTGTCATTGTAGTAACAAACAACAACAGTTCAGGAGCATAACAATAGTAACATTTTTCCAAACATATGTAAGCTAGATTAGCATAGATTGGCATTGAGAATAAAGCAGATTTAAGCACTGAAATTTGTGTGTATCGTAGTGAGTGATGAATTGTGAATGTAGGCTGTTGGACATTTTGGTAAAGTTGTCTTGATCACAGCTACAGTGTGTACAAAGCATGACATGTATAATGAGCAAGATATTACAGTGATACCTCGGCTAACGAGTGACCCTGCTAACGAATTTTTCGGCTAATGAAGATTTTTTTCGCTGTTTTTCGGACTCTGCTAACGCATATGGATTCAGCTAACGAATGTTTTAGTGGATGCTCGAACTAATATAAAGCAGCAAACATGAACGGTCAGGCCATTCCAGGAGCTTATCTTTTCCGTCTGTATGTGTGTGACAAAGAAATGAGCTGACCACATCACATAGGGGAGACCCACCAACCCAACTGGGTTGTTTATGTTCGAGACCGCGGGAAGTGAGACGCCTGATAACATAAGCTGCTTCGGATTTGATGACAGATGTATATCAGAAGGTGAGAGAGGGCCATCGCTTTGACCTTCTAGAGAGGGGCTTCCAGAGTGCCACAGAGAGAAACTTTTCTCATACCCAACAAAGCTGAAATGAACAGACTTTGTGCCTTGGTTGAAGACAAGTGTCTGAATCACTTTAAAAATATTCTGAAAAAAAGAGAAGTTCAATCAACTTTGAACAGATTTTTTACTTCTCCTTTAGCAAAGAGACAGAGGCCAGCTACTGAAGAAGAGGAGATTTACCTTGAATAAACTTTGAAAATTAGGAAGAAGAATAGTAAAAACGTTGTGTACATATTTTCAGTTTAATAGTATAAAGTGTATAATATATTTTCAGTATAATAATGTAAATATCATCAGTTTTTCATTTTACTTTCCATTCTCCTTCATCCAGTTGGGTAGCTGTTCATCTCAGCCTTTGGTGAGTTTTTGCCCTTTTATAGTGTGCTTTTTGCTATTCTATAAAACTTATCTTTAAATAGTGGGCAGCATCCAAAACGAATTAAACTATTTTCTGTAGAAACCTACGGGAAATCACGTTTCGGCTAACGAAGATTTCAGCTAACGAATGTGATTCCAGGACGAAATATCTTCATTAGCCGAGGTATCACTGTACTTCTATTAGAAAATTGAAAATTTTTCATAATCATCAGTTTCTTATACATGGCTTCTAGATAGATTATGGATGGGAACAACATGAAGTATTATAAATAATGAGTGCTTGATTTGTATGAAATTTTTTAACTTAATTTGATTTTTCCCAAAACTAACATTCTGTGACATGTTGCCCTTTACCATGGCACTGTAGAATTATTTCTTACATATGTCATTCCCTGTACTTCCCAGGTTCAGTATGGGTGTATAAAGAATACGAACCTAACTATGACCCATCACGGGGAAAGTACTGTAACCGAACGCTGTACCTGTTCGCTTTCTGGCTCATCACTTCAGTGTACATTGTTTTGGGTGTCATCACTGTGTGTTTGTGCAGCATTAGCGTGGCTACAATTGCATTTCAGAGGGATGTATAATTCAATGCTGACATTATTAATTCCCAGTTCATACTTCACTGCAGCTTTCTTTATACAGGGTCATTCAAGAGGACTCTGCCAAACTGTATGGATACATTAATCAAATGATTTTGATTTAAAAAAAATTGCTGTTAATATGGATCCGGTTGCAAAGTTTAAGGAGCTGTGATAGTTTGAAAGTAAGTAATTTGCCTATGACTTGTGTGCTATTTAAACACAGATTTGTGATGTGTTTCAGTAGGAAATTATTTTTAACTTAGCCTGACATTAAAGTTGTGAAATTTTTTATTAAATCTCGTATTTGTGATATTTGTTAATCTTACTTTCAAAATACTTTGCTGCTTTAAACTTTTGTAACTGGACTCATGTTATTATGGTTTTGTGTGTGTGCATGTGCATGCATGCACAATGGATCAAAACCAGTTTATCAACATACCCTATTAAATTTGATGGCTTTCTTCTGAATCACCTATATATATATAAACACACACGCATATATGCATCTATATATTTTATAAGGTTAGTATAATACATTTTTCTTTAGAAATATGAGTAGCAGGAGTCAATTTTTATATTTAATCATGTTCTTCCATATGGTAAAAAATTATTTCTCTATTGAACAGTAATTGCCCTACTACTTCAAGGGCTGACCAACTAGGTACAAGTTGTACAAAATATTTTTTAATGTGTTATTTAATGACACTGTCTGTTGATGATAGCATCAGTGATAGGCGAGTCAATGAGTGTGGGCTTTGGTGGAATGATACAGATGGGAGAACCGCAGTACCCGGTGAAAACCCTGTCTCATTGCAACTTTTTCCACCATGAATCCCAATTGGCCTGCCCTGGGATTGAACCTGAGCCTACACAGTGATTAACCACCTAAACCATGACATGGGCCCAGTACAGGAGATAAGTACAAGTGATTTTTGTTGGAATGTTTGTGAGACTTCTGTCCCTCATGTTTTTAAAGGTATTAATAATAACATTCAAGGGACGTCTTGACCATTTAGCAATATTCCCTTGAAGTGCTGTTCATGTGAACACCTTAATTAAGATATTTATTCTGTATGTGCCATGATTCATCACTTGTATTTCAAGTCTTTTTGTAAATTTGAATCACTGATTATGTGTGAACTTTGAGTACTTACCCCCAAAAATACACACACACACATATTGTATATACATAAGTTATTATATTTATGAGATTTTTTTTGCAGTCATTTTATTTGTTAATATTTGCAATGTTGTTTTTGAGATGACTTGATGTATTTTTTACATATTTTGCAGAAATTGCTGTTAGTGTATTATGATGATACTGATTACTCGTGAGGTTTGATGTTTTCATATTGGTGACTATGCATATGTATTTGGGTCTTCTGTGACATGATATCACATAGTTTTGTAGATAGGTATCAGTTTTTCAGAAAAATATGCTGCATTCGTTTTAGTGTAAGAGAGCAAGCTTGGTGTAGATAAAAATGGCTCAGATAGAGATAGAGGGGAAGACCAGAACTGTGGCTGTGGACTGAAAGTAAAAATGTATAGCAGTTTCATACATGGCAGATGTTGGGGGGGGGGGAATGGGGAAGAAAAGGAAGGTGGGTAGAATGGATTAAATGGAAATAAAAAAAATAATTAAAATGAAAGGAGGGGCTTTTAGGAGCAGGAATAAAGTAAGTAATGAATTGCTTGACCTGAAAAGGGCTGTGAGAATATTGAAAATTAAGGAAGTACTTGCACAGGACTACAGAGGGCAGGTGATAATATGAAAAGGGGTGAAGAAGCATAAAGTAAGGATGAAGCTGTTGCTGCCTTCATGTTAACCAGTTAAGGGAAGTAGAGGCTCAAACACAAAACTTGTTAAATGGTATTTACCCTTGCAGGAAAGCTTGATTTTCTCCAGACTAGAGCTTAGTATGCAGTTTACTATCACTGCTTTGTATCCAGCATATTTATCAATGGCTGCATGCAGCTTAAAAATTCCCTACTATGCATGCAGTAGGTATCTTTTTTCCTATAATCTTTAGATAGAGATGGAGCCAGTTCGTGGAAAGAATTACATTTTGTTTTTGGTACTTTGTTCAGTGAGAAAAAAATTGAAGTTGGTGCTCACTGTACAACTTGTAATAATATATGTTAGGTTTGTGATGAAGTACCTTTCTGACTGTAAGGATGGGATCACTGCCTTATACAATAAATGGTGCACAGTCCCTAGGTATCTTCACATTGCAGGGTTTCAGAGGTCAGGGGAAGTAAAGAATAGTGTCACAGGCCTTTGATGTGAATAATGCGGGGAACCTGCATGTGACATACCTTTGCAAAGGACCGTATCTGGTTATGTGTTATAATGCCATTTAAACTTTTTACGTTTCTGTCATGTTACAGATATGAGGTATGTGATAAACCCTGTAGCTATGGAATAACATTCTTTATATATCTATTTCAGAAATCTCAGAGGTTGCCTCTCTGTAGAGAGTGTATTTGAAGTAGAGTTAAATACGTGCAGATTTCTTCTTGACACACGCAGAATATCCCAAAGGTAGCACAAGTCATTTTTCTAAAAGGTTTACATGTTTTATACACATAGTCCTTTTGGCCTTCATGATGTATGTAGATCTGCGACTGCACTTATTTGAGCAGTGTATAATCAGCTAAGGAGTGTTCTAACTAGCAAGTAGTGTAAAATGTACTCAAACAAAATGACTCAGGATTTTTGGGATACTCTGTCTCTATCAGGCTCAGCTTCATTGTCTTTGTAATTAAACATGTATGTTAGTAGTAGATATTTGTTACTAATGGTAACCACATTTATGGTTATTACAGTTATTACAATCCGTCACTTGAAAACATTTTTGCTGGTTGACAGTTATTGTCTCTTTATATGGAATGTTACAGTCAATGAGACACCTGAAATGTCGTGGTTGTTGAAACTAACCACAAAAAATACTTATTGTTTAATATTATGCAAATGCTATGCAAAGTCATTCAAATATTTCATATACACTGTTGTGCAGTCCTCTTTTTTATTGCTTGAATTATATGTTAATAAAGATTTGTGTATAATTTTGTGCTGCTGTTTATTTTTTGAACCCGTGACATGCTTATTGCAAGCAAATATTGACTACTCTATTATTCATATGCATATTCACTTGCAGATGTTTAATGCTGTAGATACAAATTTACCAGTTCCCATGAATCTCTGTGACCAAATCTCCGTTGAACAGTACAAGCATTGTGAATATGTGAGGTTGGAATAGCAGGAGTGCCAAAGGATTCCAAAGATGAATATGGTTGTAGGTCTGTGGGAAATGTGCATCATAAAAATGGTAACTTGTTTAGAACATGAAAATTAACAACAACATGGTACATGGAATTGCAGTGTATATTGAAACAGGATAGGATATATACATGCAATGTGACATCGAGGCACGTTCGGACCTTTGCATCCCAGAGTTTTCCCAGGGGGTCATATTATTTAGTGCATGGGAGTCACCATAGGCATGCATCCAGGGGTGTGCGTGGGTGCACGCTAATGTATAAAAGTAAGTGGCTTTGCATTTTAATTTAATTGCGTGACAACTCTGTTTTGGTAGTTTGGGTTTCATTTCGCAATACATGTCGATAGTTTTAGTTTCTTTAGTTTTTTGGTGAATATAAATGATGTTCTTTATGACAGTATACATTAAACAGTTACATTTTATCATCATTATGAGCATGAATGTTGTAGGTTTAAGGCTGTATGTCCTGTCCTATGCAGCTCATTCCCTTTCAGATGATGGTGATCATCATCATTTTTTCTGCTTCCTCTTCTTATTCCTCTCCTCCTCCTCCCTCTTCTTCTTTCTCTTCTGCCAAACTGCAAACTGTTACAGAATTCAATAAAACTTTGTCTAATTAGTGAGGAGTGAGTGTAAATGACTTCTAACAATAAAGGTAAATGGTAGCACATTGTTCACCATATATTTACTGTATCATATCATATATTTATTTTCATTCTGTGAATACTTAGAGGATTACAAAATCCATATGGATATTGAAATAGTCATAATGAAGTCAAGAAGTGAAGAAAGTGTAAGAGTGTATGGCAATTTTAGTTACTAGGCTTGTTGTGATATTTGAGGAATTAACATAAATTATTTTAATATAAATAATAACATAAAAACAACTAATTAAAAGGTTACAGTACTTACTGGATAAAAAATAATTTACCACATCACTGCATAACAGATAAAGATTGGTACTTGAAGAATAAAAGACCAACTTGATGTCACTTGCTATTTTATTTCACTTCTTATGTGCTCAACATGTTTCGGATATTAATATATCCATCATCAGGAGCTTGTGACTATTCTGTTGAATTACCACATTGGCCGTATTGTTCTTGGTTAGATGTGTGTTGGAGTTTTGGTGTGGTTGGGTTGGAGTGGTATCCGAGTTCCAGCCTGCAACACGGATACCACTCCAACCAAAACTCCAACACACATCGAACCAAGAACAATAGGACCAATGTGGTAATTCAACAGAATAGTCACAAGCTCCTGATGATGGATAAATTAATGTCCGCAACATGTTGAGCACATAAGAAGTGAAATAAAATAGGAAGTGACATCAAGTTGGTCTTTTATTCTTCAACTATCACAATGATGCACGGTCCAATAAACAAAAGATTGGTACATTTGTATGGTTACGTTATGTACACAAACAAATCTATAATGTAGATTAGTAGTTAAAGAATAAGAAGACACAAATATGTATGCCACAATTTCGTGTACTAATTTAGATCATATACAAATAAATTTAACTTTTTTGAAGTTCAAAATATTCATCCAAAGAATAAAAGGAATTTTCATATAAAGATTTTTTAAAAAATCAATTTAAATTTCTTGGGATTATCTGAATCTGTTTTAATATAAGGAGGAAGCATATTAAACACTGTAACGCCTAAACAGTACACTCCCTTCTGGTATTTAGTAAAATTCACAGAGGGTAAAAATTAGCATGTTGCCTAGTGTCAATATGATATACCTCCACAGGCCGACCTTGACGAAGCTCATCTTCGACGCTCTCCCTGCCAAGGCGAAACTGTTTAGCCCATTCCTTTACTGTTGAATATGAAGGAGAAGCTTCACCATAAACGCCATCCAAGCGTTGTTTGATAGCAGCTGGTGCAAGCCCCTCTTTGGTGAGGAATTTG
>Ga0123355_10014315_pt1 | contig 12397 bp, 7 predicted proteins | sample TergutEmb28metaG_3_FD_89872 | JGI IMG/M metagenome (GOLD analysis project Ga0123355, IMG submission 89872) | Embiratermes neotenicus P1 segment gut microbial communities from Petit-Saut dam, French Guiana - Emb289 P1 | ecosystem: Host-associated > Arthropoda: Insects > Digestive system > Gut ...
CGAAGAACAATATCCTCTTCCAAGCATCGACAGCAATGCTTGCCCAAGCTAACGCACTACCTCAAGGAGTCCTCCAACTTCTAGGTTAATCATCATAACCCTCTTTGTAAGAGAACCGCATTTTCGGGCCTGGCGGCACCGGTTTGCGGTTCTTTTACATTGGCATGATGTGCGCTTTTACTTTAAGTGATTTTGAATTGTCAAGTGCTCCCCATTATGGTATCATATTTCTATGAGTAGTAACAAAAAAAGCAGCAAAAAATCCACTCAAAATGATGTTCGTCTCTCGATTTGCATGATTGCAAAAAATGAAGAGGAAAACATCGCAAAAGCACTGGAAAGTGTAAAGAATATTGCATATGAACTTATTGTCGTAGACACCGGTTCTGCCGACAAAACAGTTGATGTCGCTAAAAACCTCGGAGCCGACATATATCACTTCGAGTGGACAGATGATTTTTCTGCGGCAAAGAACTATGCGATCGAAAAAGCTACTGGAAATTGGATAATGGTACTCGACGCAGACGAGTACTTTCTTTCCGAGGATGCCCAAAAACTATCAAAGCTGCTCAATAAAATACAATCAGACCTGTCAAAAGAAAAAGACAACAATGCAATCACTTGCATGCTAATTAATCTTGATGACAACGGAAGGTTTATGACAAAAACAAAAATCATCCGAGTTTTTCGCAACATTCCGTCGATAAGGTACGAAGGGCGGATACATGAGCGTCTGATGATCGACTTAGCAACTGCAGTACATGCGGAAGATATAACGCTGCTGCATACAGGATATTCTGAATCGGCTCATAAGAAAAAAGGCAATGGTCAAAGAAACATAGAAATGCTGAAAAAGGAACTCGATGAAGACCCGGGCAACTTGACCATAAAATCGTATTTAGCCAACTCGCTTAGTATGAGTGCAAAAAAAAGCGATCAAAAAGAGGCAGAGTCGCTTATAACTCAGATTTTGGGCGATAAAAACAGCAAGACAGTACACTCTGTCCTCAGAGTCAAAATGTTCATTTATATGATCAATGTATATGGCAGCGATCCGGAAAAACAGACGGAGTATGAGGATATGTGCCGAAAAGCACTTACGGTATTTCCGGGAACGATCGATTTTGAGTTTTTCCTGGCAAAAGCTATGTCAAAAAAAGGCGATTTCGACAAGGCGTGGGAGCTTCTCAAAGGCTGCGAGGAAAAGCTTATAAACAACAAAGATTCAGGCGAGTCGATAATGATACCGGCAGATCCTACCACACTTTTCAGCCAGATGATCCTTGCGGCAAAAAGTCTTGATGATATTGAGAATGTGATACTCTACTCAACTCATGTATTATCGATGGACAAGACCCGGCTTACAGTCTTGAGTCCGTGTATAGCAACTCTTTTACACTACGGTGTTACTGAAGCGGAAACGATAGACTTGCTTTCGAACATATATGACTTTGGAAATCATGATGATCTACAGATCGTAGCAAAGGCTGCAAGTAATTGTGGTGCAACCGGATTTGCGGAAAGCATAAAGAAACTGGCGGAGGAAATATAGTGAGTAAAAAGAAAAAAAAGAAAGCATCGCCGCAAAGAAGCAGACCGCCGCAACCATTGGTCAGACTTTCCCAATGTATGATCGTAAAAAATGAAGAAAAGAACATCGAAAAGGCATTAGGATGGGCAAAAAGAGTCGCATTTGAGCAGATCGTTGTGGATACGGGGTCGACTGACAGAACTGTTGAACTAGCGAAAAAAATGGGTGCGAAAGTGCTGCATTTTGAGTGGATAAACGATTTTTCGGCCGCCAAGAATTTTGCCATTGAGCAGGCATCAGGGAACTGGATAGCTCTTTTGGATGCAGACGAGTACTTTTCATCTGTTGATACAAAGAAGCTGATGATTTTCCTGAGGCGCATCATGGCAGACCCGCATATGAAAGACAATTTTCATGTGCTTAATTGTGCATGGGTCAATGTGGATGAGGAAGGAAATCCCAAGTCCGTACAGGATCAGGAGCGAGTATTCCGCAACCTGCCCTCGCTTCGTTATATGGGACGTATCCACGAGAGATTAGATGTAGAGAAAGAGAATATCTTTGAAGTCGATGAGATAGAGATAATACATACCGGATATTCAAAAACAGCACTCAAGGAAACAGGAAAAGCAGAGCGTAACGCCAGGATGCTTAGAGTTGAGCTTGAAGAAAATCCTGATGATTTAAACATAAAATCATATCTAGCAGATTCACTGAAGCTAAGCGAAGATGAGAAAGATAAAGCAGAAGCGGATGTTTTGTTCCAAGAGGTCATAGACGGTGGGAAACAATTTATTCCTGACTTGTTGAAAAAGGCTTACATTCATTACATCAATAAAATATGGGATGACAAAGACAAAGCTGCTGAGCGTGAAGCTTTGTGTAAAAAAGCATGTGAAGCTGTACCGGGGGATAAGGATTTGGAAGCTTTTTACGCATCTTTAAAATCGTAGGGGGGAAGATGAGCAAAAAAAAGAGCAAGGGCAGTAAAAAAACTGCCGGTAAAAAAAATAACTCAAGGCAGCCTCAGTCTCCTGTGCGCCTTTCGCAATGTATGATCGTTAAAAACGAAGAAAGGCACATAGAAAGAGCACTTGGTTGGGCGAAGGATTTTGCATATGAGCAAATAGTCGTAGACACAGGGTCAACGGACAGAACTGTTGAGCTTGCGGAAAAATTTGGTGCTAAGGTAGTCCATTTTAAGTGGATCAATGACTTTTCCGCTGCAAAAAACTTTGCTATGGATCAAGCCAAAGGAAACTGGATCGCAATTCTGGATGCTGATGAGTATATGCCGCGTGAAGATGTTAAAGAACTAATGGATATTTTGAAAAAAATCCAAAGTGACCCAACGATGGCAAAACAATATGACGCAATAACCAACTCCTGGGTGCAACTTGACGATAATGATAATGCCTTTGCTATACTCACAAACCAGCGAATATTCAGAAACAGTCCCGAACTGCGCTACGAAGGTAAAATCCACGAGGTTGTCAATATACGCAATCAGGTTGTAAATGCGACCAACCTCCGAATCATGCACACAGGTTATGCGGCATCAGTGTTTAATGAAGCGGATAAAAGAGAGCGAAATCTTAAGCTACTTAGAGATGAAAATAAACGTGATCCGGAAGACCCGGATATTATGCTTTATCTTGCGGATTCTCTAAAAGCAGCCGGATCAGAAGAGTCCCGTGCGGAAGCTGAAGAACTATATTTGAAAGCGCTTAAAAGCACACGTCCGGCAAAAACCATGATAAAGCAACTGGCTTATGATTTTTTGATACCTCGTTACTCCGGAGATATACGCTATGCCGATGAAAAAGTGAGGAAAGACGAAGCATTAAAACTATGTGATGAAGCCATCGCCGAACTGCCGGCGCATATTGATTATTATTACTATAGAGCCATACTCAATAACCAACGGGGAAAATTCAAAGAAGCTCATGACGATTTAACAGTATGCGAAAATGCATTTCTATCAGGAGGAACATTGCCGTCAACACGTATATTGCTCCCAAGTCCGACGCCTTTATTTTATCAACTAAAAGTCGCAGCCAAAGGGCTGGGTGATGAAGGGAGTATTGTAAAAAGTTCAACAATTTTGCATACGATGCTAATGGACTCAAGAGATGATTCAGACACACTTGGTTCGTTTATTAAGTCTATTCTTGTTTTTGAGACATCTGAGGATGATGCCCTTGCAGAACTGTCGGAGGTATATGATTTAAACAATCCCAAAGACTTGATGTTTATTGCAAGAGCGGCAAAAGATAGCGGTGCGATCGGATTTACACGAAAAATCATGGAAATGACACAAGCATTGTTGGATTCGTAACAGGGGAGAAGCAACGTGATAAATCACGCTACTAGGGAATGTGCCAATTGCTCCCCTAGCGGGAACCACAATTGATGCACAAAAAGTCCATAACTTTTATTGGGCTATTTGTGACTTGAGTATTACGAAAGTGATGGACTTTAGTATGGGCGATAAAGACAACTCAACACGTAAGCAGTTTGAGCAGGAAGCGGAAGCACTTAAGCAAATCATATATGAGTTTATCGATGGCGGGCATATAATCATGGCTGCACAACTGCTTGAGCAGTACGCGCTTCTTAACCCTGATGACCCGGATTTGGACGATTTGAGGGGCATGCTTTATCCGGAGGGTGTTGAAGACACAGCCGAGGATATACCCGAAGAATATAAAATACTAAACAATATCGAAACAGTCTTTATCCTTTCGGGTGTCATTCAGAGAAGGATCGGTTTTTCGGGCAGTGTCCTGAGAAAAATAAAGCTTATGGAAGAAAAGTGGAACTATAAGCCATTGCTGCTGACCTGTATCCACAATATCGACCAGAGAAAAACAAAAAAATGGCTTGAAACTGCAGGTGTCGGACAAGTTACCCTTAGTCCTGAAACAAGAATTCTTAACGTTTATGAGCATTTCCAGAAGTCTTATGCGGAGGGTCTGGAAAACAAAGCGATTTTCATTGATGACGAGAAAGAACCGGACAACTCCGGTATCAGCGGTATTATAGAAGTCGAGGATTCCGATGAAGTTGAGGGCAAAAAGCAATATGACGGCTACATGGCAAGTCTGCGTACAGTTAGATATTTTAAGAACGGAAATGCCTATAAGGACGTAGTTTATGATGATTGGGGATACCTCAATTATATTCGAGAATATAGTGAGATAAGTGAAGATATTTATGATGTAAAGTATTACACGACCGATGGAAAAGTATGCATTGAAGCCTTATTCAGACCTACCGATAAAGGGATCGAGCATGAAAAGATATTCCTGTATGATGATAATGAAGAGATAATTGCCGAGTGTGCAAATTCGGCTGAGCTTGCAGCCATTTGCCTTGATAGGATAATGCAAGATGATAAGTTTTATATGCTTATTGTTGAAGATGGACTAATGTCAAAAACAGCAGCAGAGCTTAACAGCAACAGAAAAAACGCCGCTAAATGCATAGTCGTACATAGCATATTTTTGGTTGACGCCTATGATCCAAAGAGCGAACCGCAAGCGTTTTACAAGTATTTATGTGCTAATCACGATAGCTTTAATGGAATAATCATGTTGACAAAAGATGCTGCAAATGATTTTAAAGAGATCTATGGAAGTGAAGAAAGCTTATTTGTGTCACCACACCCATACCCGTTTGCGATCAACAAAACCGATTTTGATAGCAGAGACAACTTAAAAGCTGTTATTATCTCAAGGCTGGATCAAATAAAGCGAATCAACTATGCAATCGAAATATTCGCCTTGGTTGTAGAAAAAGTGCCGGACGCCAGGCTGGAAATATACGGCAGGGGAGCCGAAGAAGAGAACCTAAAGAAGCTCATAAAAAAGCTGGGGCTTGAAAACAATGTAATACTAATGGGTTACACGGATGATCCGCTTGCGATCCTCAATACTGCTGTACTGTTTATGATGACAAGTGTTGCAGAAGGTTTTGGTTTGACGATAATGGAAAGCATTTGCAACGGATGTCCGTCATTTGCGTTTGATATAAAATACGGACCGTCGGAGATAATAGATGATGGGCGGACAGGGTATTTGATCCCAAGATTCAATAAAGAAATTTTTGCGAAAAAAATCATCGATTACTTTAATGATGTTGATTTGCAAAGAACAATGAGCGAGAACTGCTACGAAGCAGCACCGGCGTTCAGCACAGACAGGTTCATGGAAAACTGGTTTAAAATGACTGAGACGTTGTACAACAGATTTAAAGCTATCCCATAGTATTATGAAAGTAATGGTCATTTAGATGAGCAAAAAGAAGCATAATAAAAGGGCGCCGCAAGCAACCAGACAAATGGTCAGGCTATCGCAGTGCATGATAGTCAAAAATGAAGAAAAGAACATCAAGCAGGCGCTAAGCTGGGCTAAAGACATAACATTTGAGCAAATCGTTGTTGATACAGGCTCGACCGATCGCACAGTTGAAATAGCAGAGAGTATGGGTGCTAAGGTATTTCACTTTGAGTGGATAAACGACTTTTCCGCTGCCAAGAACTATGCTATTGAACAAGCAAAAGGCGACTGGATCGCGTTTCTTGATGCGGATGAGTATTTTTCGCCGCAAGATACAAAAAAACTGATGCCTTTTCTCAATCATATTATGTCGGATAGACAGTTACGGGATAAATGGCTTGTGATACAGTGCCCATTGGCTAATGTAGACGACTCAGGCAAGGTTTTTTCGACCAATACTCAGGAACGTATATTTCGGAACATACCAACGCTTCGTTATGAGGGCAAGATCCATGAAAAGCTTAATGTGCATGTAGATAATACAGTACATGGTGACGATATTACGATCATACACACGGGATATTCGGCAACATCATTTGATGGTACAAATAAGATAGACCGTAATATACAGATGCTTGAGGCAGAGCTAAAGGATAACCCGGATAATGCCAGCAATAAAGGATATCTCGCAGAAGCCTTGATGTTAAAATCCCGACTTGAAGGAAACATCGCCGTGAACTCCGAAAAAATCGATGCGTTGTTTTATGAGGTCATAAACGAAGATAAAGATGTATTACCTTTAGTTAGAAAAAATGCGTATCTCAAAATGCTGCAGACATATATAGGAGTGCCGGAAAGGTTGGAGGAGTGTGAAAAACTATGCGTCGGCGCATTGAATGTTTTCCCGGACGACCTGGATTTTGAATACTTCTACTCAGTTGTTTTATGTAATAAAGCAAAGTATACGGAAGCGTTAAGGATACTTGAGAAGAGTGAAGCAAAACTAAGTGGTGGCAATGTAATCGATTCTCAAATAATATCGTCAAATCCGGAGTTGTTGTACCGGCAGAAGGCTTTGGTTATTGAGCATCTGAAAAGTGAAGCAACAAGCTCTGAGCCAAGTCAAGATGAGACAGATGGTCATCTATTTGATCTTCTGCATAGCGGTGATGAGGCTCTGAACTTCATTTGTGAGCAAATCAACATGGACAGTACGGACTCGTGTATTGTGGTCGCTGAATCACTTAAGGAGCTATATGAGAACATAGCTGATTGCATCAAAAATAATGATATTAAAGAGAAGCATCGAGGGTCGGAAGCCGCTTTGAACGCCGCTCTTGCGTCAGAAAAACTTAGAGAGGTTTGTGCCGCAGGTGAGATTGAAAAAGCAGCCGCTTTAACGTCATATGAGCTGCTGCCGCTACACTTGTTTTTAACAACTGAGTTAAACTTCTGGTTTTCGATATATCCTGATATAGCAAAAATGCGTAACCATCGTGATATGATCATAGAAAACATATCTGAGTTTCGATCCGTTCATAAGCAAATGTTGGAAGAAGAGTATAGCTATGATGTATCAATAATGGTGCTTTGTTATAACAAGGTTTATTTGACAAAGATTGCTTTTGAAAGCTTGTTAAAATACACGAACTTTGAAAAGTATAATGTGGAAATCATACTTGTTAACAATGGCTCTGATGACAACGGAGAAACATCTGATTTTCTTGAAAGTATAAATGATCCAAGAGTTAGAACCGTAAATCTTAAGCATCCGCTTGGATATAATGGTTATGCTCTCGGTCCGTTGGGTGCGGGTGGACGGTACTTTGTGGAGTTTCATACTGATGTCATTGCAACCGAAAACTGGCTTGATAACTTGATGAAATGTATAACTTCCGACCCTCAAATCGGTGCTGTAGCAGCAGTAAGCAATAAGTCTTCTAATTATCAGGAGATACTAACTGAGTATCCCGATCCGGCTCAAGATGATACCGAAATGCAAAAGTTTGCAAGAGAATTTAATCACTCAGATCCGACTAAGTGGGAAGAGCGGTCGAGAGTAGTGCCGACAAGTGGTTTAATAATCCCAACCATGCTGTATCAGAAGCTGTTGCGCGATCCGTGGTTTTATAATGGTCAATTCAGTGATGATGACTTGTCGGCGTTTTTACGACGCGGCGGGTTTAAACAGATCGTTACAAAGGACACTTTTCTTCATCACTTCGGATCACAAACATCAGGGTTCAATCAAGATTACAATAACAGTCTTAAGCAGTCACGAGATAGATTTTTTATGAAGTGGGAAACTGATGCATGGTACAATGTAATAAAAAATGATGAAATCGTTATTTACATAAATACTCTGGAAATCAAGGATTCTGAATCACTGTTGTTCATAGACCCGCTATTTGGTACTACGTCACAGTTTATCTGTAATGAGTTCCGGAAAAGAGGAAAAAAGTTAGGCGAAACAGTTGCGATCGTCAGCGACGTTCTCTTTACCGCAGATTCTCAGCATTTTTATGATAATGTGATCACCGGCAGTGTTAAGGACTCACTGTTGCAGATAAAAAGCAAGTTTGATCATATCGTATTTCATCCTGACATTTCGGATTACATCGATGAGGGTTTCCCGGAAATGCTCAAGGCACTGCACTCCAAGTGCAAACCAAATGCAAAGATCATATTTTCACTAAGAAATCCCGCCTACTATAAACTGCTTTATGATGTTGTTAATGGCAATGTCTCTATAAAGCCATATGATTCACAGAACGGTATACGCTTCATAGACCCCTTGTACATCTTCAATACGGCTGTGAAGCAAGGGTTTATATGCAAAGTAACTAATGTGAAGGAGCCGTCTGGGTCTGAACACACGGAGCTTCTAAGGCTCGTACAGAACTTAGCAAAAGACGATAAAGTAAGGGATGAGATGAACTCTGTGTCCCGGGTGTTTGAGTTGGGATTAAAATGAGTGCTATGCATTTGAGCAAATATTTTCAAGGTTTTTCGATCATAATGTGCTCGGCGCATTAGTAATGGAGAAGAAGATATTAGGACAAACAGGAGGATCACTCATTGCATGATATAAGTAGGCTTCTTGAACTTCTTGATAAAAAAAATGAAAAAAATGACTCATCGATGGATGCTGAACTCATACAAAAAATCTCTGAAGAGCCTTTGCTCTTTGGGGTCTCTTTGACGTCGACTGTGTTTTTGCGCAATGTGATCACCGCTGTTTTTCAAAAAAACATGGAAGCAGCACTTGACGAGATTTTTAGTCTGGCAAATGAAGAAATACCGGATGAATTTGCAGAAAGTTATCTAAATGCAGCAGTAAATATATGTGCTTCATGTGAGTATGCGGATGGATGGGTAATGTTCTCAAAAGAACTTATTCGTCTCTATGCAAATACCGGGCGTGCAGTTGAGGCTAAAGCTTTGCTGGAAGGTCTGGAGGAGCTGTTGACTAACGATGAGGAACTCGTGGAGTTGCGTGAACTGGTCAATGATGGACTTGAAACCGGTTCAGAGAGTCTTGTTGCCATCAGAGAGCAGGAAACGGTTGATAGCGGCTTTAAAGCTTTAACGGAAAAGCTTGCACAAATGTCAGAGGATGACATTTTCAAACTGATAATGGAGAAGTATGAAAAACTCTCGTCAAAAGATAAGCTAAACATTATCGTTTATTTTAAATCATTTCCTTTTTGGGGTAGTTTTGATCCTGAAAACAAAGTATTCGACGCATTACGTGAGCGTGCACGAGTACTGAGCAAGCACTTCGATGATTTGATGTGGCTTTATGACCGTCTGGCTGACGCAAGAAGTAAAAATGTATTATATGGAATAATCTCAAACTGGGTCAGTTTTGATGAATCAACGATTGAAAAGTATTCAAATCGAGGCGATCCGGAATATTACCATACGGATGTATTTCCTCATAAAGAGGAGGATGTTTTTGTTGATGTCGGCGCATACACCGGTGATAGCGTTGCGACTTATATAGAAATTTATGGTTTATCATATAAGCGAATTTACTGTTACGAAATCGCACCGGATTCTTTTAGTAAACTGGAGGAAAACCTTGCAGGTGTTCCTAATACAGACTTGCGTAAAAAAGCAGTCGGAGCTGCATCGGGCACCATGTTTGTAGACTTTGGTAGTTTTAAGTCATCGGAACGAGTTTCAGATAAAGGGGAAACAGAAGTAGAAGTCGTACGAATCGACGATGATATACCGGAGCCGGTGACTTTCATAAAAATGGATATCGAGGGTGGCGAAAAAGATGCTCTACGTGGATGTGAGCGGCAGATACGTGATAATCATCCACGCCTGGCAATAAGTACATATCATGGATATGATGATCTTTATGCGATCCCGAGACTCATCGATGAGATCGTTTCGGGTTATAAGTTCTACATGCGCACCCATGGTGGCAACTTCATCCCGACAGAGTTTTCCCTTTTAGCTGTGTATGAAGATGAGCCGAGTGTTGGTGGGAAAAGCTTGCCGGAATGCAATGAGTCGAAGAGGTCGGGTGGTTCGGATACTGATGCAGGTGTGGAGCGGGTCGCAATCGTAGGTGCGAACATGTTGGGCATTGCTATAGCGAGTTCGATTTCAAGTGATTTGAACAATAAAAAGTTCAAGTTAGAGTGTATCTGCAACTTGGCAGGGAAAGAAGCCGCTGATAGCATAGGCTTTGTAAAAGTTGTCAGTCTGAATGACTTGGCAGATATGTGTCAAAAAGGAAAGATCGATAAAATAATAGTAGCAATCGCAAGCATTTTTAATCCCTCACCGTCAGATACATTTAGGATGCTTCGTGATGTTGGGATCACGGATGATTTATACATCGTACCGCCATGGTACATTGACGGAGCATACGATTATGTGGCAGTATCGCCGTTTGAGAGTTGTGAAGAGATGCCATTGACTTCGGTGCTGGTTAAGGCAGATATGAACAAAGCCGTACTGGATTTTATATCACCTCACTCAAACCTTCATTGCAACTTCCGGTGTGCGTCCTGTTGTATGGCAGCACCCATTGCCAAACCCGGGTTTACAACTATTTCATCATTTCGTAAGGATATAAACCGGCTTAAGGAACTTTATTGGCATATCAACCGTATCAGGATCACCGGCGGGGAGACTTTACTGCACCCTGAAATCGGGGAAATGGTCAAAATAACACGTGAGGCTTTCCCGGCAGCCGGTCTTGGTTTGCAAACAAACGGGGCGTTGTTACTAAAGGATGATGACAGGCTTAAAGGACTATTTGAGATAATGCGTGAAAATCGCTGCGGTTTTCAGATATCCACATATGACCCCACTGTAAAAAAGAAAGTTAAGCTTGCTGATATACTACGCAAGCATGGAGTGCAGTGGCATTGGGGTCAGATCTCGGGTGAGACGATCAAAGAGTTTGAGTGCTTCCGCACTATCAGACCGGAAAGTGACATGAATAAACAGTTCGAAGATTGCGTGCAAGCAAAGTACTGTCATTCACTTCTGGACGGGTTTGTATATCCATGCTGGTCAGCTATCTCTGCAAAAACCATTGAGGACCATTTTGGCGTTGAGTTTGAAGGTCTTTCGGAAATACTCGATAAAACCCGAGTAAATATCCATGACACAGCACTTGACGGGTGGGAAATCGTAGACTTCTTTAACAGTCCTAATCCAATGTGCAGCTACTGTTGTTATGAGCGTTTGCGTAAAGTAAAATGGACGCAGTTTTCACCGGCTGATGCAAAGCTTGAGGATTTTATTATAACGTGAGTGGGTTGAGCAATTTAGATGCGGAGCCCGGATGCGAGAGCTTGACAACAGCGAGGTTTCCGTGTAAAATCCATACCCCGAAGGTAATTAGGAAAGGGGGTGCGGAACGTGCCGGATAAGGCAGGAACTAAACAAGTCGCTTTTAATAAAAAAGCGTACCATGAGTATCATATACTTGAGAAGTTTGAAGCAGGGATCGAGCTTTATGGAACGGAAGTCAAATCAATAAGGCAAGGGAACGTCAACTTAAAGGAATCGTTCTGCATGGTCAAAGACGGCGAGCTTTTTGCCCGGGGAATGCACATCAGCCCCTATGAAAAAGGCAATATTTTTAACCGTGACCCCGTGCGCCCCAAACGATTGCTGATGCACAAACGAGAAATAAACCGGCTTTATGATCGCATAAAACAAGACGGACTGGCACTAATACCATTGTCCGTATACTTCAAAAACTCTCGCGTAAAGTTGGAACTCGGACTCGCACGAGGAAAGAAACTCCACGACAAACGCAACTCGGAGTCAGAGAGAACATCGGAGCGGGATATAGAAAGGAGTATGAAAGCAGGAGCAAGGGAATAATAAAAACGTATGCCAAACACACGCACTATATGGGACTGTACCGGTTTCGACGGGGGTGTGGAGGCGTGAATAGCGGGCGGAGGCGCAGTCTCCTTAATCTGCAACCTTATAAATTAAAGAACAACAATAACGTAGTTCTGGCAGCCGCTTAAGGCAGCCCGTCCTCCCTCAGAGTTCCACGGCTGAGGCTAGGGCGTCGATTAGTGGAGAACGTGAGTGCAGTAAG
>Ga0123355_10014316_pt1 | contig 12396 bp, 6 predicted proteins | sample TergutEmb28metaG_3_FD_89872 | JGI IMG/M metagenome (GOLD analysis project Ga0123355, IMG submission 89872) | Embiratermes neotenicus P1 segment gut microbial communities from Petit-Saut dam, French Guiana - Emb289 P1 | ecosystem: Host-associated > Arthropoda: Insects > Digestive system > Gut ...
CTCTGGCCAATATCTGCGTAACCATTGAACTTTGGATATAGGTGTTTTGGGTTATATCGGTATAGTTTGACCTAAGGAACACTCTCCCGAAGTCTGGCACATTCCTCCTGGGACACCCTGTATGTCAGTCACTGACATGAAACTTAGCTTAATCCATTAAAAAAAAAAACCTGCCATATATATGTATAACAAGCCAATTACAAGTTCAATCTTGTTACTAGATCTGCAGGTTGACGATGCACACAACTGATACTTTGCACAGACAAACTTTGTACAGTTTAGAATACTGGTTCACAAGCAAACATTTCCAATGGCAGCATTTCCAAGTCAGAAATATGTTCTATGACCAGATAACCTGAAACAATCAACAGATCTTCCTGGGATAACAGTCACATCAGATGGTTCTTATATACCATAATTTCAAAGACCGACTCCATCTCGGCCAAAATCAACCACTGAAATCGGCTGAGGACTAGTACATTGGCATTCTACTAATAAACCAAAGGAAATCTCAGATGAAATTAAAAAAAACAAGATCAGAACTTTTGATTGAAATTAGGTGAGTCACAAAACACGTATATAGTTATATTTGTATCTGTGTAAATGCAGGTGCAATGTTATGTTACAGTTACATTTATGACATAATTTTTATGACATAGTTTTTAAATTAAAACAAAAATTTTAGTCGCACAACCGTCTCTGCTACTGAGACTTGAAAGTTATATCACTGCTTGTATCAACCCAGGCATTTCTAAGTTATATTTTTGGTATAAATGAGGACATGAGAACACTTAATCACACATTCTGTCACTGAGGAGTAACAAGTGAACATGTCTGGGAGTACAGAATGCAACAAGTGTTAGCTGCTACAGCTAAAATTTTGGTTAGGAAGTCACAGTTACAGGGAGCATAAAACATACATATTTGAGAGGCATGCCGTATGAAAGACATCATTCATTGCAGGAATAACGGGAGATACAAATTACAATATGGAATGTGACAGTTGTACAAATTTCAGAAAGTGATGAAAGTTACAGGAGAGCAGCATATGCTTTGTTTTAGCATCAAGATTCAACAATTCAGTGCAATAAAGCACTTGCCAATCTCACTTCTGACATTCATCAGTCACACTGCATACATTCCTGTACCCTCCCTCATTTAGCCTAAAACAAGCACATGATGTTGGGTAATTATTTGTCTCATCACAATAAATACTTACATTTACATATACCCAACTGTGCATGCAAATACAGGATCAAACAAAGCACAATGACCATGCTGACTTTACACATTGATATTGGTTTGAATTCAACATCTCAAAATGTTTTAAATTTTACTGAAATTTTACACAACACTAATCACACAACTTAATGTACAGCAATATTCCTTTAATCCAGTGTATGGTAAACCAGCACTTGAGAAGAGTAATCCAAAGGTCAGAAGTTTTGCTTCTTACCAGAAAAAAGCTTCAGCAATGAAACACACAGATATCAGAAAGGACTCCAAAAATGTCTGTACATCAACCTTTGTGTTATCTGCTGATCCTGTTTCCTACCCCATCAACTTCTTCAGTTATGTGGACACCACAGAACACAGCAGAGGACCCCAATGACCCTGAATCAGCAGATCTAGGAGATATCCACATGAAATACTCCTCTTAATTAGTTCCACAGCCCATATACAGACAAAAACAAAAAAGTATTGTAAAAACATAGGTCCATAAGGTACCATTTGATAATCTGAAATATCCTGTAATTTTGCACCTGTCTGGTCCAGTGCAAGTTGGGTTAACAGAATTTTGGTGAATTTTAAAGCTACCAAATTTTACTTTTATACTATATGGCGACACATGTTCTACCTTCGATGACATAAGGTGAACAAGTGTGACTGTTTACATTTACAAGTATGGGGGTCTTCATGAAAGGACTATTTCAATTTTCTGTTCTTAGTATACCATTTCTTCTGGGTCTAGTATGCTTGCCTCTACAGCAAAGAAATTACTGGCAGCATTTAAAAGGCCTTATGGTTCTTCCAGAAACTGTGTAACAATTTTCAAATGAATATTTAAAGACACTGGTTGTGTCGCACAATAAGCATTGTCCCAACAGTACCAACTTGCGAAAATGTGCAACATATACTGGGAGCAGTCTGAAGAGATCAAAGTAAGTCAAATTACTGCATCTCTGAACACACTGCATCAGGACTAGAACACACAAAATCCTCCAGACAGGATTTAAAGGCGATCTAACATGAGAAATCAATTTGTCAAACAAAAGTGTTTATACCAAAGATCATTATGCAGAATCTGGCCAACCATTTGCTGATTTCTTTAAGCAAATTCTGGTATTCTGAATATTTTACTTACAGAAGAGACACTTTTTTTTTTTTAATGGGGGCCATTAAAGAACAGGGACCGCGGTGGCACAGTGGTTAAGGTGCTGTGCTACAAATTGGAAGATCGCTGGTTCGATCCCAGCTGGTGTCCTTGGAATTTTTCACTGACATAAAATCCTTCCAATCGCACTATGGCCCTGGGGTCAACTCAGCCTCTAACAGAAATGAGTACCAGGAGCATTTCCTGGGGGTAAAGGCGGCAGGTGTATAAGGCTGACAACCTTACCACCATCCTGTGCCATTGTCATGAAATATGGGAACCTTAACTTCCTGGAACCCTCTGGGCCACTCCAAGCCTGTAACGGGACTGCTTTACCATTAATGAATAGAACAGTAGAATACGATACAAAGGAAATCCAAACCCTCATACGATGCTCCACTTATCTATAAGGCACGTTTTGTCTGCTTCAGCCCAATACTAAAAGGAAAATGCACCAAAAACACTGAAATGATGGTGATTTTTCGGTGACACACGATTCCAACTTCAGAATACTGTCACAATGAACTCCCAACACTACTTTACACAAGCACATTAACAGCACCAACAAAATGATCTTTTTGTGAAGACCCTACAACTTGTTAATGTGATCATTCAAGACAATCCTAAAGCTGTTTAATTAATGGTTTGTTTTTGTGACAAGTCAATTTCAGTTTACAGTTTTAAAAGACACATGTTTATAAACTTGGTATTATCTGCAGACACTGTACTCAACTGTCTGTGAGAAATCCCAAAAATATCTCACAAAGGGGCTCAATCTGTAGCCATATTCATGGCAGAAGAAAATAAGTAAAGAAATTACATATCCATGTAACTTTCCGTTTACTACAGTAGGTAAGACATGAAGTTTTATTTTAAAAAGTATTCAAAGAGTGGGGGATGGAAGGCCTACATAATTTTATAAAAAGAACAAAGATAAGACATCAGACTGATATACTAACATGTTTCTACAGCCAATATACACACTTAACTTTTCTTGATCTAACTTCAAGGATACAGCAGCAGCAGACCAGATAAGCTTGAACCTGTCAGTAAGTGCACGCGCGCGCACACACACACACACACAGACATATGGCCAATTATCATAGAGGATATTGTAGCACTACAAACAGACCAATTCTGTCTTTAACATCTGATAACATCCAGTCCCCATTAACACAAACCTCATTTCAGGTTACAAGGACAGAATAAAAAAGTTATTCTCCGCCAACAACCATAAAACCATGCTCAAAGAGTACAGCTGAACTTTGCCTTCCTGTACTTAGATTTACTAATAACATGGTTTTGTTGCCACTAGTATTAAACATTTTGCTAAGGATATGGATCATGGCAATTTACTGCACATGGCAAGAACAGAAGGGATATCTAGCATCAGTCTCTACTTCTCTTTGCAAATTTTAATTCACAGATCACAGATGTATATTAAAGAGTTCTCCTTTCCAGTATGCATCAACCTGTTGGCTAAGTGGTACTGAATAGGCAAGAATTATGCAGAATGAGATGTGTGTACCTTTCAGGTCCCCATAATCATCCTCACCCACTCAGTGGCAAAACCTGAGGAGGGGTACTTGGAAGGCATTGTGTACCCTTCCACTATACCTGACCTGCCCACTAGACTCTAGAAATCTACCGCTAATCAGCGCTCTTTAAACACACCTGAATTCCGACTCTTGCCTCTCTTCCTCTCTTACTGGATTATGACAGTTCTGATATAAACTTCAGCATGTGTTACACAACCAGTACACAAATGACACAAAGTACAGTGCAGCTACTCAATTAAGAAGTAACATAGAGCTTCCATCTGTCACAAGGACAATGCTCTTTACATATGACAAAATGGAGGAAACTATTATATACCTTGAACTTTGATGGCCTCCATTTTTTAAATACATGACTGTCATCAATGCACTCACCAGATAAAACTCATTTTCATGGCAGTTTAAAGCTTCTAAAGATGAAACATTTTGTCAATACATTAAAATTATGTATTCTAGAAGAGGTTATGTTCAGTTTACAGCTTGGTAAACAGATCATTATGTCACCCAGTCAAATGTGTTCACTAAACAGTTCCACATCTTATCATATAAACACAACACAAGTCATCTTAAATTCAGGTCCATGGTAGGAATCATCCAAATAAACCAGAAACCAATATCAAAGTGTAATGAAATAAGCACAGCAATGCAGCTTGTCTATCTCATAACTTTCATGTAAACACAAACAGTACTAAATTTTGACATATTTCCCTCAGTTTAGCTATAACCCACAGCATGATACTTCAGGAATGATTCATAATATTAAATTAAGTATTCTATGATGTGACCACTAATGATGACAGCAGCACAATCCTCTGAAACATCAGCACACTGTATAGGTCATCTCTTAGTTCTTGGCCAGCAAAACATTCAGCCACAAGGCTAGAAGTGAGTCACAGTGGCAGATAAAACAAATATCCCACCCTTGCCACATTCATGTACAGAGTAGGACCATCTGACAGTTCTGCTAGATTCTTGACCGCCTAGAACCTAACAAGTGAACAATATACAGTGCCACATCTGAAAAACAGTAACATTCACCATGCTCACTATTATAACCTCAAACCTTATATCACATTACATGTTAGACAAGGTCTGAACAACTTAGTTACATGGCATCAAAATAAAAAATTGCTTTTTTTATTTACACACCAAATAATTACTACAATTTAAAACAACCAATGCACTCTATTTTATTAAAATTATGATATTATACAACACCAACTCCTAACTTTCAGACATCACTGGACCATATTCAGAGAGTACACAGTTGCATAAAACAGCTGCTTAATGTTTCCATCTCCTGCACATAGCAGAAATGCCAGAAATGTGTAATGTGCATGTAGTAGGCAGAGTTGCTCCACTTACCATACACAACTCTGTCTGCTATATCTACATTACACATTGAGGAATATCTGGCAGTTCAGCTACACATGGGAAATGAAAACATTAAGCAACTGTTTTGAACAACTGTGTACTCCATGATGATAGGCCATTGAGGCCTGAAACATTTAGGAGTTGGTGTTTTTTAGTAACACTGTTGTAATTTTAATAAAACTGAGTGCATTTGTTGTTTGAATTGTAATAATTGAATTATAATGTACAGAATGAAGAACGTGAAGCACAAAATAATATAGAACAAGTCGAATATTCAGCAGATACATCGTGTAGAATTAAGTATTCTGCTGCACAAGTAACAAATATATAAACAACAACCATTTCTCCATCACTATCTGACATACCAATCTTAACTTTTAAATTATAAATAACAAATAATCTGCATATTACATGAACAATGTCAAAAGCCATAACCATTCACCAATACACATGAATTTTGATTTCTCTGCTGCAAACTCCATTCAGTCAAATCACAGCATAGGGCATTAACAGCCTCATTCATTATTTACACTCATGATTTGCTGTACTACTCAAAAAAACACTCTGACACTGATGCATTTGTGCACATCTTTGAAAAAGTCAGAATGGAAACATGAGAGGACAGTTTCTTAACATGAACGCGCACAGAAGTGAAACATTCTAAAGGGTAAAAATCAAGAAAAACTGGTGAGCGTTTAGATGTTCAAAGGTTTCATATGTGCTTCTCAGAAGTGAAACATCTAAAGGGTAAAAATCAAGAAAAACTGGTGAACTTTTAGATGTTCAAAGGTTTCATATGTGCTTCTCTTACCTTGCCTTGTGCAAGTACAAATTTAATACTGTTACCTGATATTGCTGGATGGTCAAATAAACAGTAATGACTTTCAGTTCCAATCTATATTGCTGCCAGAATTCAAAATGGTCATGCTATACATGGCATGGTCTCATCCATAAAATATATTACATGCAGTTCATGTATTCCAACTATCTATCCTCCATTTCCAACTATTTTCTTACCATGTCTTCCCTCTTTAAATCACTTCTCAAACAAAAATTAACTGACAGCAAGTGCCCAGAGCAAAATCATGACATGGAAGGATCATATCACTTCAAGATTTCAATCTTAAATAACACAGAAAGCTTAAAGAAGAAAATGTTGCACGTCTATGTCACTATCACTTGTACTGTGCTGCTGCTGATGATGATGAGCCATACACACAGCCAACATACACAGTGATTAATAACTAGTAACCGAAGATTTTGCCAGCCCAGAGTTCTTTGTCGTAAGGTCTGAAATCCATTACTGTTGCATGAGATATACTTACTTACTTACTTACTTACTTACTCCATGGTGCAGAGTCCTTCTTGAGAAGCTAACTAGTTTGCAGCTAGTCAAGAAATTCCCCGCATTTCATGGAAAGAGAAGGTTCATTACCGCACTCACAAGTGTCTGCCACCTGTCTCTATCCTGGGCCAGCCCAATCCCGTCCATATACCCACATCCCACCTCCTGGAGATCCGTTCTAATATTATCCGCCCATCTACACCTAGGTCTTCCCAGTGGTCTCCTTCCCTCCGGTTTTCCCACCAAGACCCTATACAACCCCTCTCCTCACCCATACGTGCCACATGCCCAACCCATCTCATTCTTCTCAATTTTATCACCCGCTTGGGTGAGGAGTACCAATCATTTAGCTCCGCGTTATGCAGTCTCCTCCATTCCCCCGTTACCTCATCCCTCCTAGGTCCAAATACTCTCCTCAATACCCTGTTCTCAAACACCCTCAGCTTCCTTTCCTCCCGCAGTGTCAACGACCAAGTTTCACACCCATACAAAACAACAGGCAAAATTACAGGCATGAGATATACAAGTCAATAATAATTTTTCAGTCACATTCTTCACAGAAAGAAGAGTTACTGAGAATGCAAAGGTTCCATAATAAATAACCAGAACAAGTTGCTACAGGCTGAATACAGAAGCTTGTCTAAAAGTGGGGTATCAAGGTTCAATCTGTGACAAAAAGAGACAAAACAAGAGGAATGTGCCAATTAAAGAAAAAATTCAGGATATTCAGGCACAATTACAGACTTCTTACAAACTATTATGACTCCTGGCACAAAAAAAAAATTGTTTCACTGGAATCTGCATTCACAGCCACAAAACTCATTCAGTTCCCTCTGTATTAATCCTTGCACACCGAGATTAAATATCCAGTGGGAGCTGAAGACCAGAATTTAAATAAGATCTGTATAATCAAAGCCATTAAATGCCAGCACCTTCATCTGATGTTTTGCATTCTGAGCATCACAATGCGTGACAGGGATACTTGATGTTAGGCACCAAAGGATTATATAAGGGTTGTGTCTTGGCTTAAGAAACCCCATTATGTAGATGACTACAATGTGCACAATGCAGTTGTGGATCCACAGCTATCATTCATAACTCATGAAGCATGGTTTTAACTCAGTGATCACACCAAAATGCACACATATAAAGGAGGAGCAAGTAAAATTCTTATGCCACACAATACGTGCTACAACACAAGAAAAAATTGGAGATATGGTGTACAGTAAGCACTGAATCACTAATCCAGTAACTCTTAAGGTAACTGTGAATTCAGGCAAGTGCATGAGCAACAGTGGGCCAAAACAGCATAATTATAGCGCCTCACTATAGGCTGGACGGCTTGAGGTTAAAAAAATAGTGGGGGCAAGATTTTGGCATCTGCCCAGACTGGCCCTGGGGCCCACGCAGCCTCCTGCGCAATGGGTACCAGGTCTTTCCTGGGACTAAAGTGGCCAGAGCTTGACATTAACCCCACCAACCCCTATCTAGCACAAAGGGTAAAGAAAGAGTAGAGCTATACCTCTACCCTCCCTTTGTGCCATCACTGCATGTCATAAAGTGCACTTCACCTTCACTATGTGAGCAATATACTGAATCCCTTCTTCAACCAATCAACAGATGAAAACAGATAATATGGGTTATTTCCAGCAAGATGATGTTACAACACATGCCACTAACCAGTCCATGACCACTACAAGTGAAGTGCTAAGCACAGAAAAATCACCAAACATCTCTGCCCTCCTACAATCCCTTTCTTGGTTACTCATTTTTTTAATTCTGGGAAAGTATGAAGGAAAAATTGAATAAGCAGAGTAGCAAAGAACAGAATATACAAGGGTGGACATCATAGCAACCTTTGCACTTTTACCATTCAAGAAAACTAACTGCGTACCAAAGCCCTTATAAATTAAATACAAAATGTAAATGCTTCAGTTCAAGGCTTAACTTCAGAACATATAATAGAGCTGCAAGACATGCTTGAAGCAGAAGGAGCTTAGGCAATATGGTAATGTTATGATGCCCCTTCACAATAAACAATTATGAAGTTCTATGTGAGCAGCCCGCCGACTTCTTGTTGGGAACAACCCCCCACACTCCTATCTCACTGGTCAAAGGGTGAACTAGTGTGGTGTCATCACCAACAGCAACCTTCTGTTTCAGCTTTTAATTCTTACTCGACATATACTTTTAAAGAAAACTTCACAGACATTATTAAGACTCAATAAAATACAATAAATCTTATGTCTATTGGACCGTGCATCATTGTAATAGTTGAAGAATAAAAGACCAACTTGATGTCGCTTGCTATTTTATTTCACTTCTTATGTACTCAACATGTTTCAGACATTAATATATCCATCATCAAGAGCTTGCAACTGTGCTGTTGAATTACCACATTGGTCATTTTGTTCTCGGTTTGTTGTGTCCGTGTTGCAGGCTGAAGCACAACAAGTTGTGCTTCAGCCTGCAACACGGACACTACTCAAACCCAGCCGCGCCAAATCTCCAACACACAACGAACCAAGAACAATACGACCGATGTGGTAATTCAACAGCACAGTCGCAAATCCTGATGATGGATATATTAATGTCCAAAACATGTTGAGTACATAAGAAGTGAAATAAAATAGCAAGTGACATCAAGTTGGTCTGTTAATCTTAAATAATACAGTAACTCTACATCAGAGGATACAGTAATGCTTCATTTATTTATTCAGTCATTTCATTATTTATTTAGAAACTTTCCAAAATGTTCTGGTCGACAAGAGACCATATGTGAGGAAACGTGATTACATCATCATAAGTAAATGAAGGCTATTTGTGAAAAATGGGCATTTGAAACTAAATTATGTACATTTAAGGAAATGAAATTAAAATTCAACCCATGTGTTGAACGTCTGTGTAACCAAAATCATATTTCATAAATTACAAAAGGATATAAAGCACACATTCTTCCTATTCCATATGGATCCTTGGGAATCCCCTAAGCAGAATGCTAACTGCAATAAATCCAGTGGAAGTTACACAGTGCCATGTTTTATCAATGAGTTCTGACTAAACTGGTAATCTTGGATCCATTACTTATGACAAAAAGTGTGCTTTTGCTGAGCGAGCTTGCATAACCTAAGCTCTTACTTGTGATTTTGTACTTCTGTTTTAAGCACTTTCACATGACATGTTGTACTGGTGTTACTAGATCAAAGGTTGCATTTTTATGCAATCCTCGCAACCATTAATGGCTAGCATTGTATCCCCAAAGAATCAAATCTTCAGCTACACTACTGTTAAAACCGCAAAACTCATGACCACTGTGTGATGGTTACTGTCAAATATTTTACCCTTGAGCAATATCCCCAAAGGAAGAGTCACATGGGTTTAACCTTTCAATAACTGGATTGATAATTAAATTTTAGCACATGACTTATGAAAAACATGGGTATTATTTGAACATAAAAAGAGCATCATCATCATCATCAGTCACAAGTTACGCATTAATATATTAGACCTGTTTCGCACTCATCTAATAGTCTCTTCAAAGGTCTTCCAAGTCATCTTTGTCCATTTGGTCTACAATTCAGCATTATTTTTGGCATTCTGTTGTTGTTCATTCGTTCTTGTTAAATGTTCTAGCTAATTTATGAAATAAATATTTTGTGGAAAATAAAACAGATTATGCAGCATGTCTTCAAAATGCAGTAAATTTCCTTGCTGCCTAAATACATAAAATGAATTTCTAGGGGTGTTTCTGTGTGCATTTGCATATGTGAACACACGTCATTTAAAGGTTAAATGTGATGACAAAAGGGTGTGCTCTATAAGCAATGAGCATGGGTGCCACAGTTACCAGGCGTAAATATTATGGTGGCCCATCACATGATGGGCTACCAGTCATGTACAATGCCGTACACACCAAGACAGGCAACTGAGCACAACTGTCACAAAACCTAGTGTTGCTGTGTTCTCTGTGAGGCAAGTGCTGAGGTAGAAAACACAGATGAGTGTCAAAGCCATGAGGCAACGAAGCACAACCAGATGGCAGCATGCTTGATAGATGAGATTAACATATGGCTTGCTTAAAAATAAAGGAATGACCACTGAAAGCAGCTGTAATGTAGCATGTGAATATTATGGCAATCCATCAAACAGCAGGTTAGCCAGTGTGCTCTATGTACAGAAGAAGAAAAAGATGAGCAATGAACATGACAGCCATGGTTACAAGGAATGACTCACAATGGTGAAAAGACAAGTGGAGTATGATGCTAAGAAGGGAATGAAAGAATGACATCCCCAAGTTCACACAAACACACTCCAACAGGAGAAAGACTCTAACAGAATTGCCAGATCAAAGTTATGGGACTGCACACACAGTGATTTGATGCTATCCTGGGTGAAGACTGTGGCTCATAAATGAATAAGTAAACAAATAAATGACTGTGTCCTCTGGTGTACACATAATGGTATTTTATTGAGTACTATTTAAAGTTTGTACAAGGTATGAAATGAACACCCTCAAAAATTAGTACGTATGGGATTGAAGGATTTTAGCTATTTTCAGTTTACCACTTCATGAAAAGTTACGGTCGGATCCTAATACAAAGAAAACACATCATACCAAAGAATACATGACACTTACTTGTTTCTCTTTGATCAATTTACAAAGACCGTACACATTTTTGTGACAGTACAGACACAAAGACTTTAAAGTCCCAGTTTTTGCTTTGGACACAGCTGTATAAATAAGAAATAGTCTCTCTTGCAAATAATTTACTCAATCCCAACATGTTCCATCTACATGGCTGCAAACAAAGTGCCTCAGTCTGAGACTCTGACATAAACACACATTAATTCTGAAGAACTAAGTTCAGAATACTGAAGCTCATGGCAGCTGCACATGGGTCTTAAAACCACCGTATTTTTAATCAGTCTAGAGATATACAATTCTCATTTAATCAGCAACTTTCCTTCACCCAGAAGCCACAGACAAACACGATCCACCAGCAACGAAAGAGCGAAGTCTGCGCATAGCACCTGCACCAGGATGATCCGGAACTGTTAAATACACACAAGAAACAATGTCATTACAAAGTTTACTGCCTTCAACTTGGACAATATGGTTATCAGAGCAAGTTCCCACAACTGTTCCAGTGGCAACTTTACAAATTTACCTACAAATTTTGTAAGTAATATTTTTTTGCACCAAACTGATTACCATAAATTATACCAAAACAACACTACAATACAGATGTCTTGGATCCCAAAATTTGAATTTAACTTAATGCTTCTGAAAGGAACTCATCACACCACCACCTTAAACACTGATTATGTGGAACATTTGGTGCTTTTAGACTACAACTTACCCAAATCAAACAATTCATCACAAAACAATTTCGACCCAAGTTAAAGGGTACTTATTAAAAAAATGCCTTACAAGAGGCACATGCTTTCAATTTTTAACAGAATGAGACATTTTTACCACAGTGTCTATGGTCTCAAAAATCAGATTTTCAACAGTCTGCAATTGAAGCTATGTAGCATTTTTTTAAATTCATGAACACTACAAATGAAGTTACAAAAAGCCAGAGGTTTACCAAGTGTTTTGCTGGAAGAGAATAAAACTACAGCTTATTTTTATTGGACCGTGCATCATCTTGATAGTTGAGTAAAGAGAGACCAACTTGATGTCACTTGCTTTATTATTTCTTTATTTAATGCTCAACATGTTTCGGATGTTAATACATCCATCC
>Ga0123355_10014317_pt1 | contig 12396 bp, 10 predicted proteins | sample TergutEmb28metaG_3_FD_89872 | JGI IMG/M metagenome (GOLD analysis project Ga0123355, IMG submission 89872) | Embiratermes neotenicus P1 segment gut microbial communities from Petit-Saut dam, French Guiana - Emb289 P1 | ecosystem: Host-associated > Arthropoda: Insects > Digestive system > Gut ...
AATACTGTTAAATTTTTTATTTACACCTGTTTTGGTGGTTTTTTTTTTTAAATTTCTCTTTGTGGGGGGGGCTGCCGCCGCCCCCACACCCCCCCCCCCCCCCCCCCCAGGTGCATCCCTGGTCCATATGAGCAGTTCAGGCATCTATCACCTGTGGCCTGTTCAACAGGGTTACTTCACTGTCTACTGTAGCTCCCCCAATTATTTAATGTTAATAATACTCATCATGGTAGAAAGGGCAGCAATGATGACAGAAAATAAAAAAAATTGTGTGTTACATCATAGTTCATGTACTTCCATTTCCACTACATACATACGTTTCAGTCACTTTACAACATTGTGTAGCAATATGCACATATGTAAAGCTATGTGTTCCAGTATGGCCATTCCATCAGCAGGTGTATGATCATTGTCACTATATTGTCACTGGGCATTTTATTATGGTCGTTTTAAATCAGTTCCCTTGTTTAAAGATAAACATTTTTAAACTTTAGAGTAAAAATGAATTAACAGTTAATTAAAACTGAAAATAGAACTCAACAGCTTGTTCAAACATAGTATGTATCAACAGCAGTCTATAAACAACGTTCAAATAAAATAAGTACACATTTAGGAGATGTCTGCAAAAAATGCAAAATCACATCATCAAATTTATCGATATTATGATGATATGTGACCCTGATCCGTCAGAGGGAGATTAACAAACAAAAGAACTGACACATCAGTTTGCATGTACTGAAAATGAATTGTTTACAGCCTCTGTAACACTGTCTTGAAAATTTAATTCATTTGTGGTGGCAGTCTTAAACATAATACAGTGTTCCCTTTTGAATTTTTAATCTTCTTTACTCTCACACAGGTTTAACAAAGTTTTCTTGAAACATAGGTATAGTTTTAACAGAACATAATTTAACACCAATATCACAAGATAGAAACTCTACCTGCATACCCAGTGACGGTGCGGCTACATCAAAATGCATAACATTACATATGTATATAATGATAAAAAACGTTGTAAAATAAATTAAATGTATAGTGTAAATTTATTGGCAGAAAGATATTCAAACAGAACTTCTATATACTTTCAATATCTTGTACAATTACCCAACAGGATTAAGATGTGATGTCTCCTACAAATAAATTATTGTATGAAAACGGAAATGGGTGAAGACAGATCCAGAAGATGGTGTGAAAAATTACGTTGAATTATTAAAACAATTACGCTATTAAAATTTAATTTTATTTCACAATACTGTTTTTGTCTGTTTATGTATCCTACTATCTACAAATGTTACTTAAGGTTTCATCGAAAACAAAAAATTACAAAAATCGGCCTCAAGTTAAAAGTCACAGCAATCATATAACAAAAATACAGTTTTGAATCTACAACTGAAGTTGGTGATTGGAAGTGCACGTATGTTGAAGGAGGCTGCTTCTGCCCTGCCATACCTACTAATTCAGATGGAATGAATCTGTCTGTTACTGAAACCAACACAGTCTCATTCCAGTTTGTCTTGTCCAGAAGATGTTTGGTTTACTTGAGGCTCAAAGTGAATCACAATAGATATAAAAAAGCAGGCAGGCGACTGATCATGGATGTCACGTACGTGCTCCAGAGAGGGGTCGGGGTTTGGACCGGGCGTTCGCTCGCTGCCGGTTCGAAGCTGGGGGTGGAGACTTCCCGCTAGCCGGGCCGCAAGCTGAAAAGATCACATGACAATTTCTCTGCCTAACATATTAGAAACACTGTAATTTTTCACAAGAGTTTCTGTAACTCTTGCATTTCATTTATTCTGTTCTGAGGCTAATGGCTCTGTTGATCAAAAAGTGTGTGTTTCTGTTTTCCTACTGTTTCACTTGTTGATGCTTATTCTTTAAAAAGGAGAACAGTAAAATAAACACCCCTCAGTATTACACACAACACAAATTCGACAGACGTTTCAAAATTCATTTGCCAGTTTTACTAGTGAGATGTATGAACATTTTATTCATTAGAAATGCATGAAGTACTGTTTTAGTCAACATTCCAGTCATTAGATGTAATGTTATTCATCGTCTTCGAGTAACTTTATTGTGGAAATATCAAAATAAACGTTAAAAATTAAATGATATCCTATATATTTGATATGTTACATTTTTAGTCTCAGGTTACTAATACATTTATCATTTTCAGAGTCTAAATGATTCATGCAACAAAGAACAAAACTGCTACCATAGGGAAAAATGTATGTTTCAACAATCTTATCAGCGGTGAAATACTAGAAACAAAACAAAACCAAAAAAAAGAAAGAAAGAAAGTAAAGAAAAGAAACAAAGGTTACAGAGCTACTAGAAGAAAACTATTCAAGGCCAGGAAGTTACAGGCCAAGTATTTCATTCATGGTAAACGCAAATACTCTGGAAATTGTATGTACAATGTTCTAACGTCTAGTTTAATGTCAGTGTCTTTAACTGAAATACCAGTCACTTCCAACTTTGGTACCATGCTAATACTGATCAGTTTACAATTATACTTCACTGCCATGTTAATAAAGGTAATACTTCATAACAGAAGATCTAATCATTCAACACACTGTAAGTGCTGTATCAAATCAGACAATTGTTAAGTTCAAATTAGTGCAAATGGTAAAATGTATGATACTATCATCAACATGAAATGTGTCTATTATAATGTCACAAGGATCCAACTCTACCAGTTACTGCAAAATAAAAAAAAAAACAAGTTTAATTTACACATTTTTCACCACATATCAAGGAAAAGGGAAACATAAGAATACATTCACCTATGAATGTACAAATTAAGACAGGCCGTGTAATTGAGTAAACTACCATTCACGTATCTTCCTGCAGTCCTTCATGTCACTACCTTGCCTTCTTCGAAACAACTTGTATACGGGCCACCAACATGGAGCACACGCTCACCATCCCAACTGTTGCTGGGAAAATACTTCCTTTTATCTCACTGGATTATTCATATAACTAAAAGAATTCTACAATGACAATCACAGTTAATATTCATAATTCCTGTATAGAAATTAATATTCTCTAACAGGAAAAATGAATAGAGTAGCCTACCTGTACACATTTCTGATGATTTCAGTAATAGATGACAAGTGTTTCACATATTTCATATTACCTTCTCTTACAGATATTTGCAAATAAACATCAGAAAATATATTTGATGCATATAACATACATACAAAAGACAAATACAAGCCACATTTGCCATCACGGAACAAAATAACAGAAAATGTACTAAAAATTCTTGCTAAGATAGCCAATTTATTCAAAAGCACAAATCTTGATTTGTAAATATATAATTAAAAATTCTTACTGTGTAAAACAGTGCAAATCAAGGTTCTTATATATTTATATACAATTTAAATGACAAATAAATCGTACCACAAACTTTAAGAAAGCAACCCAGGGCACATACAACATTTTCATCCACACACAAAACACTCCTCTAGCATTCATGGTGAGTCATAGATGTTATATGGCAGTGGCCAGTGGAGCAATACTTTCAACAGCTAACTCAATGGACCTTACACAATAAATTTCCAGAATTAAACATTATACTTAAGGCATTTATAAACCAATGACATAATTTGTACCCTTAAGTGCACATCTTATAACAAATGTGAGGAATTTGGTGAGAATGATGATTATGTTATTTTTAGCAAACTGATTATTCAGTGTTATCAAAAGTGCTGTAGTTTAGCTACATATGTGAATTATAGAAAATGTACAAATACGAGACATTACCACCTTCAACTTCTGAGACCATATTGCCTGCTCAGAATAAGAAGTTCCAGTTTTTTCTATGTATGACACACTCCATCCCAAAACATTCTGAAAATCAGGTTAGGGATGGCAGCGGTGAATCAAAGCATTTAATGATAAAGAATGCATTCTCCTGAATTGTGACACTTTGCATCCTAGGAGATATGTATTGAAGTTTCAAAAATTTCCACTGCCTCCATCTTCTCATCTGATAATGGAGGTAGCAGAAAACTCTGAAACACTGACGCATTTCTACAAGACTACACAGTACCATATCCCAGGAGAGAGCAACTTTCAGAGACACTGCAGTAAGAACTTCATACCTAACAAAGCTTGCAATGTTATGCACACCGCACGTAGTCTCAAGAGTTTTGACATTACGAATCTTAAATTATGGTAGCAGCCACATTTTCAGACTCTGTTACAAAATGAAGATAATGTTATGACTCCATAATTTCTCTTGAATATAATTATCCCTGAAGTCTCACAAAGGTAAATCTGTCTCTAGGTATACCATAAAGGCAAAAAACTTGGCACTGGATAAAGATGGGAGGTCAGCTTCATGCCGTGGCTGCTTTACTCACAAGGAAAATTCTACTGGTACCTATTAAATACAAAGCTGAATAGGCCAAGCAGCCAGTCTGGATGCTGTAGAGGGGAGATAAGTCTCATACCCTTGCTGGGAATCAAAACATGATTCCTCAGTTGTCCAGCCCAAGGTCCAGTCATTATATGGCTATGCCATTTATAGCTCTGTCCTGCAGTCTCACAAACTCATACAATTTTCTTTTTATAATTAGTATCAAGAACTGAAAACTAATACTTTAAATGTAAAACTAGCAAGTAAATATACCTTACCAATTCTATATCAACAGTGTGCAACCAAGCAGTTCTTTAATACTGTTCTTAATAACTCATACTGTGTACTATTTATGTGTGTGTGTTTTTTTTTAGTTAATATTTAAGATCTAAAGAATGAGAGCTGTCTTATATTGTGTAACAGCATCACAGTAAATTAAACTGTATTCCATAAAAAAACAAGACACTACAGATGTGATAATGAACTTCTTAGTTTTTTATCATCACAATACATCACAAAGTAAAAATTCTGTGTTCAGTCACATACCGCCTACACTGAATGCTAATGTTGCACACTTAATAGCATCATACTGCTTTAACTACTTACTGGGACGAGGGCGGCGCTCTGTTTGCACAGGTCCATTTGCCTTGCTTGGAGGAGCTGCTGCTGATGGAGCTCTGGGTTGTCGTTTTGGTGAACGATTATCACCAGCAAGTCCCACTGACTGCGAACGAGCTGAAACATTGGCACATACTGTCATACAGAAGTACTGCTGATAACTGCATTAAATGTGAAAGCTATCAGCACAATGTCAAATGCCATAATGGCTGCTTTATTAATGAAAACGAATCTATGATACTGTATAACTACAGCTCCCATTCTTTTTGGAGATGGCTATGCATCACTTGGTAAATGGTTCTCCTGATGCTGGGATCAAACATAGTGATCTCTAAATACTGGTAACAAATTACCCAGCGATGTGGCAACATATCCCAGAAGAATGGATATGTCAACTATACTTGAGTTAGGATGAGATGACAAGCGTGCAGAAACTGAACTTTGTCTTTCTGTGAAGTGGACAGGTCCAAGTAACGCAGCAGGTATAACAGTTCAGTCAACCATTGGCAGCCAAGGTATGTGCTGGTACTGTGCTGGACAGGCTATGTTCTGCAGTTGCATGATGCTTACTGGATACCCACCCCATTCTGTTATATCCCCTTCACTTCCCCATCCATGTGTAGTTGTGTGCCATCTCATACTAAAAAGCCTCTACACCACTGTGAAAACTCTTAAAGACTCATAATGCATACTCCATCTTTTAGCAGTAGAAGAGGAGGACATGAGGGGTGAGTAGAACAGGCAAAACAAGAACCACTGCAAGAATTGTGAATAAACAGATAAATGGGCTAACCTTGTAGGTGAAGGTATAATATCTCAAGTACACAAAGGTGAAGGGATGAAGACTGACTTTGCTGAGTTCCAAAATCAAAGATAATAGACATGATCAAATGACCTTCTGTTAAAAATCTTCATAAACTAAAGAACGGCAAGTATCTATTATGGTGTTAACTTGACAGAGTATAGGTAACAGAATGAGAACCTATATGCAAAAAAAAAAAAAAGAGTTAAAATTGTCAGTGGTTTGAACAACGAGAAAACAGATGCCAGCAGATAGTCCAGACACACATACATGTGGTAACAGACCACAGGCAGTTTTTAGGCTTTTGCAGCATTATAGTTGAGGTTTCCATTCTTCTGCAATCTCACGTCATGTCACTGTGCACCAAACACCCAGTGACACAGTGCCAGATCCCAGTAGAATGGAGGCCTCTACTGGCAGAAGTGAGATGCAAAGAAATTGTAGAGGCAGGCTTTAAAAGAAGAGAATTGTAATAACATAATCACATGGTATTAGAGACTGGGAAAATGGTAGAACTGCATTAAGTCATTAACAAGCATACATCATATATATAGCTACTATCTCACCAAAAACAAACACTCCCAGCTGTGAAATCACACTAAACTCAAATAGTGGAAACTAGTCATATGGATTTTGGCAGTCCATAACAACAAAAAATGTTTACTCTTTCAGCCGTACAGATATTTTATATAAACAAAATTACAATTTGGCTATGAGTAAAGCACAGGGAGTAAATATATTGAAAAACCATGTGTTCAAGCAAAATGCAAACATGCCATAATATAAGATCCATGAAAAGAAAAGCCATGAAAGCCAGCCATATATTTGTAGCATTCTCACAATGCTACAGCAGTGAAGAGTTTCATTCAGTCTGCATTTCTTGCATCACCTATGATGACTGGCACAGGTATTCCAATTCTACAAGCCTCAATAACAATCAGCAAGCCCAGTATCACCATTTGTCCTTCCTGTTGACATTGCTATAGCACATGCTCTTTCATGCTCTGTGGATGCATTATTACAATTCTTTCACTGTGGCCTATTTCAAGGCACAATCTAAGTATGAATATGGAGGAGCTGAGAAACACAACAGAAACCTCCATCAGGACAGCTGGTCTCCTGATAAGATTTAGATGTCAGACTTCCAGATAAAAAGTCAAGACAGTTGGTACTGTGCAGTACATCTGAAGAGCTATATACAAATATGGAACAAATTAACAATGAACTAACTTAGATAACTATTTTTCATTGCATTCAGAAAAAATATTACCCAGTACCATTGGTACAAAAATTTTTTCTTTCTTAAGTCACATACAGTGTATTACACAGTACCTGTGTTACAGAAATTGATACCATGAATTGATGCAAAACACACCATGCTGATCGAATAGCCTGCCATAAGAAACATAGGCTGATGACTCAGATTCAGTTCTTAGTAAGCCACATCAGTTACAAATGTCATATCTCTAAAATGCTGAATTACCTAATGACCCAACTGTAGGTAATGTTATAAAAACAAAGTATTTCTATCCTAGAAATTTAAAACTGTTTCTTCAGTGATCAAATACATAGACAATACACACATGACAGAAACAGAAACACGAGTGTAAAAGTCCCTGCCTATCTACATACAACACAAATTTACATCAAGCCTCTTTTAAAGGCATTTCCAGGTGAAATTAACATCTCAATCTCAGGGAAGGGCTATGACCATGTGCACAGAAAAAAAAAAAACACAAAAGTGCACTGTTTTACATTTCAAAATTCTAAGTGTTAAGACAGAAATAAAAATAACAAGGGACAAAATTATTTCTTGCATACAAACTAAGACATACTGCTAAATAAATAATATGGCATTCAAACTGATTTACAGTACATAACATGTAAAAAACTGCACATGACTGCAGGCTTCTGCCACCATGTAAATGAGATCTTTGCTCTTCCGGGATGTTTTGCAACATAGAGTGGTAGTTAGTTACCAATGTCTGGGACAACCTATGTGTCCCAACTTCAGGGGTCAAGCAGTTCTTGACCTGCTTAACCTTTGAAGATGTCACTTCTTTGTATCAAAATGTTCGTTGCAGAACTGTCCTTGGCAACAAAGCTTGTCACTTTGTGGAAATGAGCTGAGTCCTTGATATGTCGATGACATCCCACCATAAAAACATACTGCTACACGATGTTCATGATAATCAAAGTTGTGGGTAATTTACCTTTGTCATCTACAAACAGGGAACTTCAAATACCCTGGCACTAACTGGCCAGTGGATAGAGTTTAACTTGAGGCTGACCATCATCTTGCCAGCAGATAAGTGGGCCTTGCATATGTTCACACACATGATAAATACGTCTGACTCTCATTCATAAGAATTACCACATCTTTACATTTGATATGCTTTGATTGGAAACATTTTAAAAAAATTCAAAATGAATACAAATTACAAATAAGACAGAGCAGTGTCACAGTTTAAAAAATATATATGAATATTCTGGATTCAGTGTGGGCGTAGCACAAGTTTCTGTCATGCAATTACATTGTAGGGCACCAAGCATATCAAATGAATACAGACACTCCTTCGCTTATGCAACATCATGTTACAAATGAAGTCAGAAGGCATAATTAACATAAACTGAATACAGTTACCTTATAAGAATTAATGGAATGTCTGTAATCTTTTAGAATATGTACCAGAATCTTCTTACTATTACTTAAACTAACACCAGTTTTCTAGTATCAATAATATTTATGTCATCCTGGGATGAAAAACTGTGTTATAACACTAGGCACTGCAAAGAAATGGAATTGAAGGTCCTTGAAACATGTACTGATGAATTAAAATCACATCACGCCCAGTCTGCCAGCCAATACTGGCATTAAATGCCTTTTTTTATGACAATCATTCTTGGTACCACTACAAATATTTTGAGCCATTTTCTTAACAGTTGTGAGATATGCTGATGATTTTTTCATAAAATTCTGTGTCCAAAAGATACCAACTTGTCCATTGCTTGAATTACCTCTGAGCTTTATTCTGATATTCTTGTAGCACTTAATGTACTTTCACATCTTGATTTCATCTCTTATGCAGTATTCTGCATACTGTTCAGTGCAGATCCTTGAATTCCTGTCACACAAACACTGTCACATGTTTACTCACTCTTTTCGTAACAGCAAATCACAACTAGCTTTCGACCAGGATTTATTCATTTTCTTACTTGCTCTGCTCTTGATTATTTCTTATCACTATCAGGACAATTTTACACTTTCCACTCATTATTATGGGAATTACTTTACAGGCTAATAATGAAATGTAACATCAAAATACACAAATACATTAGTGAACAAAAGCAAGGCAATAACATCTTGAAGGTTTCTTAACTTTTCAAGCCAATAACAGATGAAAAGACAACATTATGTGACTGGGCCAAATTTTCCCTTTGGTCCTTACATGCCACCTCTGACATACACACAGTAGTCCACTCCCCCTTTTCCCCACACATCCCAATCAACAAGCAAGAAATTCATATTGAAGCAAGTGTTATTAATTGCAATATGTCTAAATTTGCTGAGCAAATTAAAATGAAATTAGATCGTTGAACTCAAATCTAATGAGGAGTATCTGTGTTTTGAGCTCCATACATGAAATTATCAAGGACTCAACAACTATTATGATGTGATTAGATCACTTTATACTTTCATTAAAAAATGGAACAGTATTCAAAAATGTCATCGAAACAGTCAGTGCTCCTTCACTGATGGTGTTCAGTGGTATGTAGCACTGGAAACTTTCTTCACCCTCATTTTCTGGAAGGCAAGTAGCCAAAAAATGGACATATCAGTTGTTTACTATTTGTTAACATAAACAAAATTATTGGTATTGCCCGCCCTCAAAAAACAATGAAGAGTTTTTTTGAATTCACATTCCAATACAGACTGACTAAACAATTTAAAGTCAAATTTGGTAACTTATGACACCACAGTTTTGCTGGAGCTGGTAGCAGACAAGTAATTTTAATTGTACATTCTTTAAACAGTATGTGTATGGAAAGAGTCAGTTCCCAGTGACCTGAAACCTGCAAAACACGTAGTGCCAGGTATCACTGGGTGATAATCTCAAGACATGAAGTCAGAATGTACCTTCAACACATTGTCAATACAGCCTACTGCTTTAAAGTGCCATTACCACATTACTCTTACTTATTTTAAGTTACTAACCCACATTCCACCTTCATGTTCTAGAGTAAGGTCATTAAAATGGACAAAGCGCAGTCCTGTTTGCATGACAATACATGAGCTACGGCAGTTGAGTTAAATGGTAATTTACAGAACTCCAGGTCAAATTTTAGTTAAGACTGCACTAGCTTTATGACACTTAAAAACATCACATAAAAAGCAAAACAGCTGAGAGCTGAGAATTCCCCTATTCTACAGCAATGCATGCCTCCACACTACCAAATGCATGCACTACATTTCCCTTACATGAGAGGCTGATGTATTCAGTATTACACAACTGTTCCAAATTACCTGATCTGGGGCTACTTTTAGGACTGGCTTTTTGGGGACTCTTAGGAAGATCTTCTTCCTTCTGGCGAGGTATAACTGGCTCGAGTTTTTCTCGAGTTGGAGAGGGTAACAAAGCTCCATCAACTGTCACAAAATCATTGGTACTCTATGAAAAAATGTATCATGTATGTTGTTTCCAATTCAAAACATTCAGAACCACAATCTATGACAAGGAGTGTGCAAAGAATTGAGGTTAAACTCACATTTTTATATACACATAAATAATGTATGGTACTTGCAGTTAACCTTTCAAAAACATGCATTAAAAATCAACTTGAAATACTATACATAAGATCAGTCACTATTATGTTGCCCAAGTACCCTGCAACAACAGACTACCTATCAGGATGACATACCATTTTTTGTAAGTGGGAAATGATTAAAGAAATGTTAACAGAAACTGTAGTTTCATCCTCAGATGTACAAATTAATAATGAACTGTGCCACAAGTCCTTCTTTTACACAAAAAATTTTCAAGCAAAAAAATATTTATCACAGCCTTTCCAGCATTATGAACTTCATGATTGTAAATTCAAAAATCAAAAGTAAACATGGCCATATTTATAATACACAAGCACCAAAGGTGTCCACTGAAGAAGTTTACAGGACAAACAAGTCATAACAAACTCCATCATCAATTATGGCGCTTCTTAATTTCCTGTGTTCCAGCTTCTTGTTTCTTCTCAGTTTAGTAAATCCCCATTACAACAGGCTGTGGTAAGAAGGCCACACACAATTAAAAATTGAGCGTGGGGTGAATATGGAGTACAGCCTTCCTCTTGAAGTTTGACTGCAAGTTGGCTCATAACAAAGTGTAAAAACTGACAATATAAAAGCTCACTTGCAGTGTTCTGAATTAAATACCGTGAAAGTGAAAACTGATATGTGATGTTGATTGAGCGAATTCTGTCCTTAATAATGGAGAAGATGCATGATGACTTCAGTCATTTAAACACTAGCCCTTTCAGTGTTCCAAATATGGTATCTCAATTAGACTTTCTTATTCATCCAGGATGACCTGGTTTAAAAAAGGGTCAAATACCATAATTTTGTGACCACAGTGATGCATCTTCAGGTTGTGTGAAAGCAGGGAACTTGTTTACACATTCAATAACCATCCAGCTGAATTGTCAGTCGGTCAGTGCAGATGGACATTTCTAGCATTGCATTTGACACAGCCTCACAGAAACAAATCAAGTAAAATCATGGCAAGACACTCTGAAATATGATGGGAAATATGACACTTCCGTATGGCAAACAACATATTCAAGGACCATATTAAATAAACATTGACAGAACAGCTATAAACTTAAAGTAAGGTGAATTTGTCTCTGTGCATGCCCCAAAGGCACATGGGAAAGTGGAGCTATAGCTCTACTCATTCTTAACCATGACACTTGATGAAGCAGAGGACACCTAAAGAAACAAATTTCGAACTATGATGCCAGATGGTCATACATCACACTCCTACTTAAAAAAAAAAAAAAGCATTTTGCACAGAAACTTTATATATAGTAAAGAATCTCTGGGGCCTATAAAAATTTGGAATTATGAATGAGAACATTATTTCAAGCAAACAAATACCATCCTTCTCCTCCACATTATCCAACAATAAAAATTACAGTAACAGACTCATTCTGAATATCATGCACTTTTACAGAAGAATGTAACCTTGACACAATTTCATAACAATGTAAATACCATGCTTTAAACAGTGCTGACGACAGGGCGGGGAAGCCAGTACAAATTACAAGGACCTGACTATGTTGCATATGTTTTTGTCTTTCTTCGTAATAACAGTATTTGTTGACTGTACCAATTAACCCTTTAAGACTAAACCCAAGTCACTCTGCAACTGAAAGTCAGTCCTTCTGGTTTAGTGTAAAGATTTTTAGTCGGTCCACCCTTGCTGGGTGGGGTTTAACTGGGCCCCAAGCCTGCTTTCTGCAGCCCTGGCTTTAAAATATGAGACCTTTCCACACAGTTTATTAACTCCATCACACCACTTAATTACATTAAATTGTTTCAAAATGACTTTTCAACCTGAAT
>Ga0123355_10014318_pt1 | contig 12395 bp, 10 predicted proteins | sample TergutEmb28metaG_3_FD_89872 | JGI IMG/M metagenome (GOLD analysis project Ga0123355, IMG submission 89872) | Embiratermes neotenicus P1 segment gut microbial communities from Petit-Saut dam, French Guiana - Emb289 P1 | ecosystem: Host-associated > Arthropoda: Insects > Digestive system > Gut ...
ATCAGCTCTTCATCAATGTGAAGCCGTCCAGCGGTATCAATCAATACAACATCATTATTGTTAGCTTTGGCGTGTGCCAAGCCAGCCTTGGCAATATCCACTGGGTTTTGCTGATCCCCCAGCGTGAAAACGGGGATATCATAAGTTTTTCCTACTACCTGTAATTGTTTGATGGCCGCAGGCCGATAAATATCACAGGCGACAAGCAAAGGTCGCTTGCCCTGTTTCCGTAAAATCCCGGCAATCTTACCGCAACCAGTTGTTTTACCAGCACCCTGTAAACCGACCATCATATATATAGTAGGAGGTTTAGAAGCAAAAGTTAATTTGCTTTGGCTGCCTCCCATCATTTCAATCATTTCCTCATGAACCAGTTTGACTACCTGCTGCCCGGGATTAAGACCCTCAAGCACAGAGCCGCCAATTGCTTTTTCTGTCACATTGCTTACAAAATTTTTTACAATTTTAAAGTTAACATCTGCCTCAAGCAAAGCCAGACGTACTTCTCGCATAGCATCTTTGACATCTTTTTCTGTAAGTTTGCCTTTAGAGCGAAGCTGTTTAAAGACATTTTGTAACTTTTCGCCTAAACCTTCAAATGCCATTTTACACCTGCAATTCTTCCACCATCATTTTTATATCTTCCAGAGGGTATCCATTTTCTATTAAATCAGAGAGGGTAATTAAAATCCTATTAACTTGCGCTTGCTGATGCAGCCAGCTGTTGGCCAAACCCAGTTTATCTTCGTAACGCTGCAAAATACCGACAGTGCGTTTTATTTGATCTGCTACGGCTTGGGGAGTAATCCCTAAAACCTCGCCTATTTCTGATAGAGATAAATCGTCCAGATAATGCATGGTAAAGCAGATATTTTGCCGCTCGGTAAGTAAGGGTCCATAAAAGTCGTATAGTTGGCTGTGTTTTTGGAGTTTTTCCCTAAGCTTTGGCGTTATTTCGATTTCTAACGATTTAACTGTATCCATGGAGTATCATCCTGTAAAGTATTTTTGCTTTATAAAGTATATATGCAGAGGATCATATTGTCAAGCGTTTTGTCAAGTGCTGCCTTGGAATTTTGTCAGAGATAATTTTGTGGAAATCTTCAAGGAAAAATTTTGCTTTTTGGAAAAAGCTTATAAAGAAATATAAATTTCCGATAGATAATATTAGGATTTTCTATTTTTTGGGAAGAAAATTGGAATTATATGTAAAAATAATGAAGTAATAGTATTAATTTGGCATTAAGAAATTATTGCTAAATTGTTAAATGCATGTTAATATCACACGGAATTTATGAATAAAGCATGTAAACAGGAGGCATATTAAATGGTTAGACTTATAAGGGCGGCGGCATTTGCGCTGGCATTGTTGATGGCTGTAGTTGCCCTCCGCCCATTTAGCTCGGTAGATACATTTGCATCAGAACCTACATCCCGTTGGGTAACGTTGAGGGATGGCGATACGGTAACAAGACATGAAACAAGAGCCCGCACCGAAGAAGAGTTTTTGGAAGAGCTGGGTATTGAGCTTCACCCACTGGATGTTGTCAGGTCAAACTTTGCCCGCCGTATGGGAGACAGGACAGTTATCCGGATTGACAGAGCTTTTTATGTAATCTTAGTGATCAATGGTGTAGAAGAGCAAATAAAAACGCCATACAGGACAACTGTAGGGGGGCTTGTAAACCAGCAGCAAACAGAGCTGGATGTTGTCTTATTATTTGACGGTGATGCCGATGAGTTGCTGGATGATAGTGTTGTGCTGGACTTTACTACCTGGCACCGCCACGCAGGTATTGTAGCAAAATCTATCCCATATTCAATTGAGGTAGTTGAAACGCCAAGCCTTTCGCAAGGCGTTGAAGTAGTCCGGCAGGAAGGTGTTATGGGAGAGATAAGGCAGGATGTTGCTGTAGTTTATGTAGGCGGTGAAGTGTACAGCAGGGAAGTTTTTTCTGAGTTTATCATCAACCCTATTACACATATAATTGACAGGGGAATAGGCGGTGCATTAGGCACTTTGACGGATACCAGCTGCCCTTCCTTCCGTTATGTGAGGCGTATAACGATGAACGCTTCTGCCTATACAGCGGGATTTAACTGTACCGGCAAGCATCCGGACCATCCGGCGTATCGCATAACTGCCAGTGGACGGGAAGTTGAACATGGCATCGTAGCAGTAGATACGAGCGTAATTCCTTTTGGCACCAGGTTATATGTAGAAGGTTATGGCTTTGCACTGGCAGCGGACAGAGGGTCGGCTATCAGAGGTTATATGATTGACCTTTTTATGGAAGATATAGCGGATGCGCTACGTTTTGGCCGGAGAGATGTAACGGTATTTATATTGGATGATATAGTTTGATTATGAATTGATTTTATGGAACACCCAGAGGAATTAATCCTTTGGGTGTTTTTTTATGCCCTTGCGGATTAGACAGACAGAAAAGCAGGTAAAAAAGCAAGCTCAACCGGTCGCATTTTGCGACCGGTTGCATATTCGTGCGATTTATAGGAAAATGAGTGGTCAGACCAGACATAATCTCAGATGACAGGAGTATTGCTTATGCATACCAGACCCAACGATAAAATCATGTATTTTGGTACTGCTAAGGATATTAAGCGCAATATGATTCTCTATTTTTTGGATGGCGTTTCATTCCCGCCATCTATGGCTTTGATTTCTATGGCAACAGTCATACCATTTTTTTTGGAACAGTTAAATGCATCCACATTTCAAGTGGCTATAGCAGCGACACTTGTCCTTGTCTGTGGCTTTATAGCCCAACCTGTTTTTGGCTCCATTGCTACACGTACCCGTGTATTGTCCCAGACTTTTGGGAAAATATTGTTGTTGCAGCGGATAATATTTTTGGCATTTGTGTTGAGTATACCGCTTTTTGCACACAACCCGGCATTGTTAATATGGCTGTTTTTATTTTTTTGGGGTGTGTTTAACATATTTGCAGGCTCTGGCACCGTGTTTAATGTACCTTTGATTTTAAAGCTGCTGCCTCCGGATAAACGGGCTGGTATGCGTGGCGTTGGTTTTGCCATAGGTAATACAATCGGTGTAGGGATGACGGCGTTGATTCCTGTTATCCTTGGTGGTATTGCTTTCCCTTACAATTTTGTAATTATATTTTCGCTGGGCCTTTCTTTTTTATTCCTCAATGCCATAGGCTTTTTGCTGATGCGTGAGCATGAAGATGTAGAGCCTCGTGAGCCTATGGGTGTGCTTGAATTTATAAAGGGAATACCTGGCTGTGTGGAAGCGGATGCCGCTTTCCGTGCTATGATTATTATGTGTATGTTTTTGCTGGTGGCGATATCTTTGATACCTTTTTATACGCTTTATGCAATAAGGATTTTTATGGCAACGGAATATCAGGTAGCGATACTGGCAACGCTGGCTGTTGTTACCAATGCTTTTGGCAATATTATTTTTGGTTTTTTGATTGACCGCAAAGGGCCGCAGATAGCTGCAACTTTATGCGCTTATTTTGTTATAATATCCGGTGCATTGGCTTTGTTTGCAAACTCACTATTTATTTTGTATGGCGCCTGGGTGCTCATCCATTTGGGGAGCAGCTGTTATATGAAAACGGCAACGCTGCTGCTGGGGGATGTCAGCCCTCCCGGAAAATCCCCTTTATACGTGGGTGTATTAATGACTATTACAATGGCTACATCATCAATTGTAGTGCTTTTGCTTGCGCCGCTTCTTGAAAATGTTGGGTTTGTGCTTCTCTTTATGATTGTTTTTGGATGTGGAGCAGCTGGCCTTATGGTTAATTTGTTCCTGTTTAAAAAACAGCTGGCAAGGCGTGTTGAGCTTGACATCAAGAACACCTCAATATAAAATTTCTAAGGAAATAATGTGCGAAGTTAACCGGAGAGGGGAATCGAAATGAATACGCTTGTCGGTGTAATAATGGGCAGCACTTCCGACTGGGATACTATGCAGCATGCTTGCGCTATTTTGGAAGAACTGCAAATACCATACGAAAAAAAGGTAATATCTGCTCACCGCACGCCAGATTTCATGTTTACTTATGCGAAGGAAGCAGCTTCTCGTGGGTTAAAGGTTATTATAGCCGGAGCAGGAGGGGCGGCACACTTGCCGGGTATGGTTGCATGTAAAACCTGTTTGCCCATTATTGGCGTGCCAGTACAGACAAAGGCTTTAAATGGATTAGATTCGCTGCTGTCCATTGTGCAGATGCCGGGGGGCATTCCTGTAGCTACTGTAGCTATAGGAACCGCCGGGGCAACCAATGCAGGGCTGCTGGCTGCTCAAATACTGGGAGCCTTTGATAAAACCATATACGATCGTCTGCAAGCCCGTCGGGATAACTTGGCTAAATCTATATTAGAAAGCGAGCTGTAGACTATGGTGATTATGCCTGGTAAGACAATTGGTATCATCGGAGGTGGTCAGCTGGGGCGGATGATGTGCCTGGCCGCAAAAGCTATGGGTTATTATGTAGCCGTGCTGGAGCCAACCCCAAACTGCCCATGCGGCCAAGTGGCTGACATAGAAATTACTGCCAGCTATAACGACATGGATGCCATTAAAAAGTTGGCCCAAATCAGTGATGTCATTACTTACGAATTTGAAAATATCGATTACGATGCACTTACATATCTGGAGCAACATGCATATTTACCTCAAGGAAGTCATGTCTTAAAAACAACTCAGCACCGTTTTAGGGAAAAGAATGCCATACGTGAAATGGGCATCCCGGTACCGGAATTCTATCTCATCAATAATGCTCAAGATTTAGAAAAAGTTGTCCGTTATCCCAGCGTATTAAAGACTACCATGGGTGGTTACGATGGCAAGGGACAAATCGTTTTAAAATCAGACGCAAATCTTCAGGCGGCTAAGGATTTAGCTGACCGGCAAGAATGCATCCTGGAAGCATGGATGCCATTTTCCAAGGAGATATCTGTCATCATTGCCCGTAGTGTTCATGGCGAAATCGCTGTTTTTCCTGTATCGGAAAATATTCATGTAAATAATATACTACATCAAAGTATCGTCCCGGCCCGTATTTCCAAGGAACTTGAAAATCGGGCTGTTTGTTATGCGAAGAAGATTGCAGAAAGCCTTGATTGCGTTGGCATTTTGGGTATCGAGATGTTTGTGGTGGGGGATGAGATATACATAAACGAACTGGCTCCAAGGCCTCATAACTCCGGTCATTACACGATTGATGCCTGCGTGACCAGTCAGTTTGAACAGCATATCAGGGCGGTTTGCGGCCTTCCACTTGGGAAAACGACGCTGCATACACCGGTGGTGATGGTCAATATTTTAGGTGATCATATGGATCGCAAGCAGATGGATAATTTGGAACCATATATGCCATTGTTACCTGATGGTAAATTGCATTTATACGGTAAGGCAGAGGCGAAAATTGGCCGTAAGATGGGGCATATTAATTTGCTGGGTGATATTAATAAAAGCCTGAAAGCGGCAGATGCCACTGGAATATGGAAGTGAAATAAGCGGGATGTGAATCGAAAAATAGAAAAGGAGCTGTGTTGCTATGTCTATCAGAACTGAACCGACCCCAATGGAGATCGAAAAGGATCAAATTTATATTTCCATGGGCATGACACCAGAAGAATTTGAAAAGGTAAAGGGTATTTTAGGGCGGTTGCCTAATTATACGGAACTTGGGTTGTTTTCCGTCATGTGGTCCGAGCATTGCTCTTATAAGAATTCCAAAGTGCTGTTACGCAAATTTCCTATCGAGGGATCACGTGTTTTGCAGGGCCCGGGCGAAGGCGCAGGCATTGTAGATATTGGCGATAATCAAGCAGTCGTGTTTAAGATGGAAAGCCACAATCATCCTTCTGCGGTGGAGCCTTTTGACGGTGCGGCTACTGGGGTAGGTGGTGTTGTACGGGATATATTTTCTATGGGCGCAAGGCCTGTAGCTGCTCTTAACGCTTTGCGATTTGGCGAGTTGAAAAGTGACCGAATGAAATTTCTTTTAAAGAAAGCTGTGGCGGGCATTGCCGATTATGGTATTGGCGTGGGCATCCCGACGGTAGGTGGTGAAATCTATTTTGACGATTGTTACGAGGGCAATCCACTGGTCAATGCCATGTGTGTAGGTATCATAAATCACGAGCATATCCAAAAAGGACAAGCCCATGGTGAGGGCAATATTGTTATTTATGCCGGTGCCGGTACAGGCCGGGATGGCATCCATGGTGCAACCTTTGCCAGCGAAGAGTTATCCGAAACCGAAGAACGCAAAAGCTCCTCTGTACCAAAGGGCAACCCGCATGTGGAAAAATTATTGATAGAAGCTTGTCTTGAAGTGATGAAGCATCCTGCCCTTGTAGGCATACAGGATATGGGAGCTGCTGGGCTTATTTCTTCTTCTTCCGAGATGGCCAGCAAGGCGGGTATGGGAATTGAGCTTAATTTGGATTTTATCCCTCAGTTGGAATCGCATATGACGGCCTATGAAATGATGCTTTCCGAATCGCAGGAGCGCATGTTGATGGTGGCAAAAAAGGGTCATGAGCAGGAAATTATCAATATATTCAAAAATCATGGTGTTGACGCCGCAGCGGTAGGACAAGTGACTGGGGACAAGCTGGTGCGTATTCTTCACAAGGGTGAAGTAGCGGCGGAAGTGCCGGCAGATGCCCTTGCCAAGCAGGCACCAGAGTATCACCGTCCTTCCCATGAGGCTAAGCGAGATTTGACTCCGGCTACGGTTAAGCCAATCTCCGATTATAATCAAACATTGCTGGATTTATTAAGCCAGCCGACAATAGCCAGCAAGGAATGGGTTTACGAGCAGTTTAACTTTCAGGACGAAAGTCAAAATCAAACGAAAGGCCATGTGAACGTTGCAGTTGCCCCCGGATCGGACGGGGCGGTGATGGGGATTGAAGGTACTAATAAAGCCATCGTCATGACAACGGACTGCAACAGCCGTTATGTGTATCTTGACCCAAATACTGGCGGCAAAATTGCTGTGGCAGAATCTGCACGTAATATCGTGGCTTCTGGCGGCACGCCGTTGGCGATAACAGATTGCCTGAACTATGGCAGCCCGGAAAATCCAGAGGTATTCTGGCAGATGGAACAATCTATTGATGGCATCAGTGAGGCCTGCCGGGTTTTGGATACGCCGGTCATCAGCGGTAATGTGTCTCTTTACAATGAAAGCAATGGCACAGCGATTTTCCCGACCCCAGCCATCGGCATGGTGGGATTGGTAGAAGATATAGCGCATGTCACCACGCAGGACTTTAAGGCCGCTGGCGATTTGATTTATGTTATAGGAGAAACGAAGGCAGAGTTTGGCGGCAGCGAGCTGCAAAAGCTGCAATACGGCAAATTTTATGGAATGCCGCCAGCTATTGATATGTCGGTGGAAAAAGCGAATCAGGATATGCTGCTTAACGCAATCAAAGCGGGGCTGGTGCAATCTGCCCATGATATTTCCGAAGGCGGCCTTGCGGTGGCTTTGGCAGAATCCCTGATGTCCGGAGAAAATGAATTGGGGGCAGAAATTAAATTAACTATGGATGCGGACAATCTCTTTTCGGAAAGCCAATCCAGATTTGTTGTCACAGTAAAGGCGGAAGATAAAGCAGCATTTGAAAAACAGGTACAGGCTCAGCATATTGGCCATGTTACCGGCACAGGCAGGCTTGTCATAGGTGATGTGATAGACTTGGCTGTAGAAGCGTGCCGGAAGCAGTGGAAAGGGGCCATTCCATGCTTACTGAAATAAGAGGCTTGGGAGAAGAGTGTGGCGTATTTGGCATATGGGGTCATAAAGATGCGGCGCAGCTGGCATATTATGGCCTTCATAGCCTGCAACATCGGGGGCAGGAAGGCTCAGGTGTCGTGGTAAAGAACGGCAAAAAACTGACGCAGCATAGAGGCCTGGGGCTGGTATCCGAAGTATTTGACAAAGATACGCTTGATGAGATGGAAGGCAGTGCGGCCATTGGCCATGTGCGCTATACCACAAACGGCAAACATGATTTGGCCAATGTACAGCCATTTTTATTCCATTTTACCGACAGCAGCCTGGCCTTATGTCACAACGGCAATTTATTAAACGACAAGCGTCTGCGGCGTGAGTTGGAGGTGCAGGGCAGCATCTTCCAAACGGGTTCTGATTCCGAAGTATTGGCGCATTTGATTAAGCGCAATCAATTTCCTACTTTTGTAGAAAATTTGAAATGGGCCTTGATGCGGATAAAAGGCGGTTTTGCCTATATTATCCTTACCCCGGACGAGATGATAGCGGCGCTTGACCCCAATGGCTTCAGGCCGCTATCTATAGGGCGGTTAGGGGATTCCTATGTAGTTGCTTCCGAAACCTGTGCCTTTGACACCATAGGGGCAGATTTTATACGTGACGTACAGCCCGGAGAAATGGTTATCATCAACGATAAAGGCATGCGTGCAGAGCAATACACCCACGATACTGATTTAGCCATATGCAGCTTTGAGTATATCTACTTTGCCCGCCCGGATTCCAACATAGCGGGTGTTAACGTACACACCGCCCGTAAAAGAATGGGCAAAATTTTGGCAAAGGAATCTCCTGTGGATGCAGATGTAGTTATTGCAGTGCCGGAGTCAGGTGTATCGGCGACGATTGGCTATGCAGAGGCATCTGGCATCCCGTACGAGATGGGATTGATAAAAAACCGTTATGTTGCCCGTACCTTTATCCAGCCTTCGCAGGACTTACGGGAGCGGGGCGTTAAAATGAAGTTGTCTGCGGTGCAGAGTATCGTGCGGGGCAAGCGGGTGGTTGTCATAGATGATTCCATCGTCAGAGGCACGACAACTAAGCGGATAGTCAGCCTGCTACAGGAAGCGGGCGCTAAGGAAATACATATACGTGTGTCTTCGCCCCAGTTGAAGTATCCGTGCTTTTATGGCATTGACATCCAAAAAACAGATGACCTGATAGGCTATGGGCGGACTGTAGAGGAAATAAGGGCACTTTTAGGTGCGGATTCCCTGGCATTCTTAAGTGAGGAAGGCCTGATGAATGCCGTTAATCTTCCCGTGGAAAATAAATACAAAGGCCTGTGTATGGCTTATTTTAATGGGGAATATCCCACTGACTTATATGACTACGAAAAGAAATTGCGTGACATGTTGGCTGCAAAGCAGGATATTGGAGAGGATTGAGCAAAATGGCGACTGCCTACAAAGATGCAGGAGTAGATATACATGCGGGCTACGAGGCGGTATCTCGCATGAAGAAGCATGTGGATAAAACGATGCGCCCGGGTGTGATGGGCTCCATAGGGGCATTTGGCGGCCTCTTCGATTTAAGTGCCGTATCTGTGAAGGAGCCGGTATTGGTTTCGGGGACGGACAGCGTAGGCTCCAAGGTAAAGCTTGCGATAGATATGGACAGGCATGACACGGTGGGCATAGATGTCGTGGCCATGTGTGTCAACGATATCATCACCCAAGGGGCTGAGCCGATATTTTTTCTGGATTATATCGGTTGTGGGCATGTTGATCCCCGACATATTGAGCAGATTGTAAAAGGCGTGAGTGACGGCTGCGTGCAGGCCGGCTGTGGCCTGGTAGGTGGAGAGACGGCGGAAATAGCCGGATTATATGCCGAAGATGACTACGATTTGGCTGGCTTTGCGGTAGGTGTAGTGGAAAAAAGTGAGATCATAACCGGGGAAAATATTGCTGAAGGTGATGTAATCATCGGTTTGGCTTCATCGGGGCTGCATAGCAATGGCTATTCGCTGGTGCGGAAGATTGTTGCAGATAATGGCCTGGATCTGGGCAAAGTGTATGACGGATTTAGCAAGCCGCTGGGGGAAGTGCTGTTGGCCCCCACCAGGATTTACGTGAAGACGATTATGAACATTCTAAAGAGCGGACAGGTGAAGGTAAAGGGTATTGCCAATATCACAGGCGGTGGGTTTATAGAGAACATACCCCGTGTCATTCCCAAGGGTAAAGGCTTGGGTGCTGAAATAGATAAAAGTACATGGGAAGTGCCAACAATATTTAACTTCCTGCAACAGCAGGGGCAAATACCAGAAACGGAAATGTACAATGTTTTTAATATGGGCATAAGCATGGTGCTGATGGTTAGTCCGGAGGATGCGGAGAAAACAATCGCATTGGCTGGGGAAGGTGTTGTGATGGGCCGAGTGGCCTCCGGATTTGGGGACAAAGTAGGAGAGAGGGTACGCTTTGTATAATATCGCTGTCTTTGCCTCTGGCGGGGGTTCTAATTTGCAGGCTATTATGGATGGCTGTAAATCCGGACGGTTAAATGCCCATGTTTGCGTAGTTATCAGTAATAATAGCGGTTCGATGGCATTGGAAAGGGCGAGGAGAGAAGGGATTCCGGCTTTTCACTTTAGCCAAAGCATGATACAGGATGAGAAATTACTTGAGCAGACTGTATTGGATACGCTGATTGAGCATGGGGCTGATCTAATATTTTTAGCGGGATATATGAAGAAAGTGAGCCCGGCTGTTTTAGAGACTTACAAGGGCCGGGTATACAATATCCATCCGGCGCTGCTGCCTAAATATGGCGGCAAAGGCATGTATGGCATTAATGTGCATAAGGCCGTACTTGCGGCTGGCGAGAAGGAGACAGGCATTACCATTCATCATGTGGCAGGGGATGTGTATGACGAGGGTGAGATTATTGCGCAGAAGCGCGTGCCGGTGTTAGATGGAGATACGCCGGAGGTTTTGGCGGCAAGGGTGCTGGAGCAGGAGCATATATTTATTGTGGATGTGCTTTCAAAAATTATATAGGAGGGATTTTATGTTTACATTAACCTGTTGTGGAGGATGGCTAAGGGAGCCTGACGAACAGAAATACGCTGCGGCTGCAAAATTCGGATTTAAGGCTGTGGAAAATCTGCTTTGGAAGGAGCTGGACCTGGCCAAAATAAGAGCCGCAATTGATGAAAGCGGCTGTGAACTATCAGCCATACTGATTCAATCACGTGACGAGCGTAAACAATCACTGATTGCAAACGAGCATGGCATGGTTCACGAAGATGCTCTTGATGCTTTTGTAGATGCTATCGGCGAAACGCTGGAAGCCGCCAAGGCATTAAACTGCAAAAATATCATAGTGACCACAGGCAACGAGCGGGACGATGTACCCCGTCAGGTACAGCACGATAACATTGTAAAGGCTTTAAAAGCCGCTGCTAAAGTGGTAGAAGGCAGTGGTGTTACACTGGTGCTTGAGCCGCTTAATGTTCTTGTGGATCATATGGGATACTATCTGACCACCACGGCCGAAGGGGTCGAGATCATCAAAAAAGTGAACTCGCCAAGTGTCAAGCTGCTCTACGATGTATATCATCAGCAGATCACCGAGGGCAATTTGATAAACAACATACGTGACAACATTGATCATATTGCGCATATCCATCTGGGAGATGTCCCTGGCCGTAAGGAGCCCGGCAGCGGCGAAATCAACTATAAAAATGTCTTAAAGGCCATAGCAGATACAGGGTACGATAAGTATGTAGTATTTGAATGTGGACTGACTGAGGATGTGGAGACGGTTTGCAAGAAGATGTGGGCACTTGTTTCGTGAATAAAAAATAGTATGTCTAAATAGGGATTGCGGCAGAAGAATAGTGTTTTCTTTTGCCGTAATTTTTTAGTAGAACTCCTTCCGTGTTTCATGCACCACATTAATGCTCCCACGAGCGTTGTATGTATCCCGCAAAAACGCAGCAAATAAATGAATCAGCGTTTCATCATCCGGCAGCTCGATATCCGTCACGATTGATTTGAGCATGCTCCGGTTGATGAGCGGCACCACTCGGCTTTTAGTCCCACGAAATTGAAAAATCAAATCCCTGAGAGACTCTTTTGTAAATGTCCCGATGGCCCTGTACAGCTTTTTGAGATAGCCGCTTTTGTCCAAATCGATCTCCATTTGCTGATCTGTAATGAGGATGTCATATACGATCTGCTGAGATGCCTCGTCAAGGAAGGATAAATCGATTCCTGCAATAAACGGCAAAACCTTTTGATCAACAAGTGTGAGCAGGTCAGGTATTAAATAGGTTAAACGAATATATCGCCACACTTCGTCTTTGCTAACTGCATTATGCGCTGCAACCATTTCCCGGGAATTGAACTTTTGCGCAAATTGCGCAGAAGTTAAAACCTCCTCCAAATCAGTCCGCTTCCCCTGTCGCTTCAATGCCTCAAGCTGCATCCGATAAGCAAAACCACGCTCAGAAGGCAGCAGCTGATCCCGATGTTTCAGATTGCTGTCTGTTATAATCATAACGGCTGTATCATCATCCACATCGCATACAAAGGCATCAATTTCTGTGCTGCCATTCAACCTTGCCGCATTTGTCCG
>Ga0123355_10014319_pt1 | contig 12394 bp, 9 predicted proteins | sample TergutEmb28metaG_3_FD_89872 | JGI IMG/M metagenome (GOLD analysis project Ga0123355, IMG submission 89872) | Embiratermes neotenicus P1 segment gut microbial communities from Petit-Saut dam, French Guiana - Emb289 P1 | ecosystem: Host-associated > Arthropoda: Insects > Digestive system > Gut ...
AAGCGGTGCAAAACCCGGGCAGTTTGTAATGGTTTATGTGGATAAAGGCGAACATCTTCTGCCCCGGCCCATCAGCCTTCATGATGTGGATAAGGCTAAAGGGATCATCACTCTTGTGTATGTAGTGGCCGGTGCCGGGACCAAAGTCATGAGCGAGTGGCCAATTGGGCACACTGTGCGCGTGCTTGGGCCCCTTGGCAATGGGTTTGACTTGGAAAACCTCCGCGCTGGGGATAAGGTTGCGCTGGTCGGCGGCGGATTTGGCGTCGCGCCGCTTTATTACCTTGCACGTGAATTAAATAAAATGGATGTGCAGGCCGATATATTTATGGGCTTCCGCACAGATGCCCCATCGCTGATTAAGTGCTTCGAGCAATTGGATAGCTTCGCTTCGCTCAACGCTTTTATGTCGACGGCAGTGGCTACAGAGGACGGAAGCTGTGGGCACAAAGGCTATGTAACGGACTTGTTGCCGGAAAGCCCAACCTATACAGGCATTCTTTCTTGCGGGCCGGCTCCTATGCTGAAGGCCCTTTCCCAATACGCCAATGCCAAAGGTATCCCATGTCAAATCTCCGTTGAAGAGCGCATGGCCTGTGGTATAGGCGCGTGCAAAGGATGCGTGGTAAAAACAATGGTGGGCTACCGGCTGTGTTGCCTAAACGGCCCGGTGTTCGACAGCAAGGAGGTAACCTGCTTATGAAAAACCTTAGTGTAAACTTAGCCGGTGTAGAGTTTAAAAACCCGGTTGTAACAGCCTCCGGCACCTTCGGAAGCGGCTTAGAATACAGCCGTTTTGTTGACCTTAACCGCTTAGGCGGCATAACCGCAAAAGGCATATCCCACGAACCATGGGAAGGCAACCCGCCTCACCGCATAGCCGAAACATACGGCGGGATGCTTAATGCCGTTGGCCTGCAAAACCCAGGCGCAAAGCACTTTATTGCCAATGACCTGCCATTTATGAGACAGTTTGACACAAAAATAATCGTTAACCTATGCGGCCGCTCAATAGAAGACTATATTGCCGTAACCGAAGACTTCAGCGGAGTAGAAGGTGTTGACATATTTGAGCTAAACATCTCCTGTCCCAATGTGAAAGCGGGCGGCATGGCCATGGGAACGGACCCAAAAGCGGCGGAAGCCGTAACAAAGGAAGTAGTGGCCCGTGCCAATGCCCCGGTAATAGTCAAACTAAGCCCCAACGTAACAGACATCGTATCCATTGCCAAAGCCTGTGAAGCCGGTGGGGCGGCAGGGCTATCTCTAATCAACACCTTGATGGGCATGAAGATAGACATCCGGCAAAAAAAGCCGCTTCTTGGTAATATATTTGGTGGCCTGTCTGGCCCTGCAATCAAGCCGGTAGCTTTGCGTATGGTGTATCAAGTGGCCAAAAACGTAAACCTGCCAATTTTGGGCATGGGCGGCATAATGACAGGCGAAGACGCCATCGAGTTTATAATGGCCGGGGCCACTGCGGTAGCGGTAGGCATGGCCAATTTCGCAAACCCGCGTGCTACGCTGGATATACTAAGCGGTATAGAATCCTACATGGACGAAGAAGGTATCACAGATATTAACCAACTAAAAGGGATGGCTACCCTCGGTTAATTTAAGCCTTCGGCAAAATTGACAAAACCGGAAAAAACGTTTTACCAAATTGACAAAAATCATTAATACGAAAATACGCGAAGCGTTTTTCGTGCTTGGATGGTGAAAACGCCTTTAGATGGCGTGTTAGGAGGAAACCATGCCCAATTATGACTTGCGTTGCACTGACTGCAACCAAGAATACAATATCCGCGCGTCTATGACCGAAAAATCTGAGAAGCGCATACCCTGCCCAGATTGCGGCTCATATGATTTAGAAACGGTGTTTAAAGCCCCGCCGGCGTATGTAAAAGGCGGCAATGCCGCAAGTTGCCCGCAAAGAGCGAGCTGTGGTTCCGCTTGTCCGCACGCGGGTTAAAGCAGTTGCTCGACTAAAACCCATAACCCCATCAAGACAAGTATGACCCCACCGGCAAAGGTGGCTTTTGATTTAAACTTAGCGCCAACAATATTGCCGATACGTACCCCAACAAAAGAAATAGCAAATGTCATAACCCCAATAAGCGACACAGCCGGCAATATGCTCACATATAGGAATGCCAGCGAAACCCCAACCGCCAGGGCATCTATGCTGGTAGCAAGGGCAAGGGGTAGCATTTCTTTTGGCTTGAGTGAGGCTTCTTTCTCTTGGGCGGGGCACTGCCGGTCACTGCATGGCTGGGCGGAGCAGGTCCTGTCAGAGCATCTTTCCTTTTTAAAGCTACCTATTATCATTTTGCCGCCTAGTATGGCAAGGAGCGCAAAGGCTATCCAGTGGCTGTAGGCAGTTATACGCCCTGCAAACCGGGAAGCCGCAAAATACCCGATAAGGGGCATAATACCTTGAAAAAAGCCAAAATACAGCCCTACAATAAGGGCTTTTTTTATACGGGTTTTAGCCAAAGCCAGCCCAATGCTGACAGCTACCGCAAAAGCATCCATAGAAAGTCCTATTGCCAGCAGAAATAATTCAACCCAGTTCATTCATACCTCCATTGAAATAGGGGCTCTGCCCCCACGCCCCGCAGGGATAACCCCCGCTACGGGGCCGTACTGTTTGCGCGGCAAGAGCCAAGCCTATTCAATATATCATAAACTAAACTGTATTTTGTATCCACCCCGTGTTAAAATGCGCATATGCTTTAATAGCAAGGAGCAACCTATGAATTCCAAGCGTGATTTCTTAATGGATGCGTTTTTGAGTTTAATCTGGCTGGCGGTTTTTTATGGTTTCTTTATAATGCCGGCTGTTATTTTATTTGGCTTGCGTTTAGATGTGTTGTTGATTGTTTCTGTGATGATTCAGCTTTACTTATATTTTGTGCGGCGCTTTGTTAGGCTTATACTGCCCATGGTTCTTCTGCATCTTATCATTCCCGTTGCGGCCTTCTATATTGCACCCGGTATCGTTGAACAGGTACAGTATATAGCGGTGTCTGTTGTGCTGGTTTTATTTTCGTTGCAACAGCGCTATACCCGGTCTGTTTCTTTTGCGTTGGGCTTTACTGTCGCGGCACCGCTTGTCCTAGTTGTAATTGCACTGGCACTTGGGTACTTGGGGCATAGCAATGTATATACAATATATGCCGTATTAGTAATTTATACCGGTTTATGCAGTAAACTTCATATGAGAATGACATATGTAAACGACTCGCTAACGGTCATAACCCAAACTTCAACGCAACCGGTTAAAAAAATTATGGCTTTTGACTATAAGGCCACGATTGCTTTAACCGTTGTGATTATAGGAATGATTGCATTTTTGCATATATTTTTACTTAGGCCGGCATTGGAAGCGGTATACGATATAGTAACCAGTATAAGATTCGAGTTGCCGTATATGCCATATGAGGATGTCCAACTCCCTATGCCTCCCCCATCGGGTGGCGGTATGAATATTTCTGACATCATGGGTTTTTACGAAGTAGCAGAGCCTTGGCTGATTTGGGTGATTTTAGAGCGTATTCTGATAATAGTTTTACCCCCGGCAGTGGTGTTTGGGTTGGGCGTTATAATCTTCCGCTTAGCCCGGAATATTTATAGACTAATGGGCGTAAAAAGCAATCAAGACCACGAGCATGCAAGCGGCTATGAAGATATAAAGGAATTTATACGCACACCAAAAGTCAAGCGATCATGGTTTTTTGGTTCACGCAATGAGCATAAACTGCGACGGCTTTTTAGGGAAACCGTGACCCGGCATATGAAAAAAGGGGTGCCCATAAAAAAATCGGACACGCCTATTGAAATGGCTGAGAAGATACAGGCAGAAAGTATCAGCAAGTTAGCTGATGAATATGCCGCAGTGCGGTATGGGAACTTATAAGTAAATACATGCCCTCAACCCATTGTGAAGCGTCAATTGCGTTTTCGGTGGGCTTTTTGATGTTGCCGGATTGCCGCATGAATGCCGGAGCCATAGCAAAATAAGCCGAGTAAAAAGCAAATTGTTCCTAGCAAAGACGGGCAAAATCGCCTTCGGCAAAATTGACAAAAACCAACCTCCACAAACTTGCATTATTCCCCAAGTACGTTAAAATAGGGAGTGGATGATTTTAAACACAATGTATAATTTTAACCACAACTAAAACCCGCCACTAATGCGAAGCCAAGCGAGCAGTGCCGGAGTAGGAAAGGAATGGTTCAACACATGGCGCAAACACTAAGCAAAGCTTTGTACGCCCAGCTGGACGAATATATCGACGGCTTAAAAACAAAGCAGGGGGCACTGATATCAGTCCTCCACAAGGCGCAAGAGATATTCAGCTATCTGCCCATAGAGGTGCAGAACCATATAGCCCATAAGCTGGATATCCCATCGTCTAAGGTATACGGCGTGGTGACATTCTATTCGTATTTCACCATGACCAAAAAGGGTAAGTACCGTATAAGCGTATGCATGGGCACGCCGTGCTTCGTGCGCGGGGCGGACAAGGTTTTGGCAAGGTTTGAAAACGAGCTTAAAATTAAAGCCGGAACTACGTCTGAAGACGGTATCTACTCGATAGATGCATTGCGTTGTGTTGGCGCTTGCGGCCTCGCGCCAGTTGTAATCGTAAACGGCAAGGTGTACGGCCGTATTCAAGAAAATGATGTAAAAGGCGTAATAGATGACTTTACAACGGAGGTGGAAGCATGACAAAAATAACGTCACGTGAAGACCTGGTGGCCTTAAGAGGCAAGTACAGGGACGATGTAATTATGCGTCTTATTTCATATGATTCCTCTAACCGCACAGAGGTAATGGTGGGCATGGCAGATTGCGGTATAGCCGCAGGTGCCAGAGATACCCTTAAAATGCTCTTTGATGAAGTTAACAGCGCACGGTTAGAAGATGTTTCTGTTATAGCCGTGGATTGCATGGGCAGCTGTGGTGATGAACCTGTGGTTCAAATTACGGCCCCGGGCAAGCCGACCGTACGCTATAAAAAGGTAGATGCCGCTTTGGCCAAAGAAATTGTTGCCAAGCACCTGGTGGGCGGTAGCATACTGGATCACGCAAAAATGGAGGAGATAAAGTAATGAACCCAACAAGACTGCAAATTCTAATATGCGGCGGCACGGGATGTATCTCTTCCGGTTGCTTAGATGTAGAAACAGCTTTTACCGAAAGCCTTGAAAAGCACGGGCTAAGCGATGAAGTATTCGTATTAAAAGTAGGCTGTTTAGGCTTTTGCGAACAAGGCCCGATAGTAAAAATTTACCCGGACAATACGTTCTATGTCCGTGTCGAAGGCAAAGATGTGGAAGAAATAGTCGTAGAGCATCTCTTAAAAGGCAAAACAGTAGAGCGCCTGCTTTTCAAAGACCCGGAAACAGGCGAAAGATATTACTATTATAAAGACATGCCCTTCTATAAAAGCCAGCATAGGGTTGCGCTTAAGCTTTGCGGCATAGTAGACCCGGAGCAAATCAGCGATTATATAGGCGTAGACGGCTACCAAGCCCTTGCCCAGGCTCTTTTCGATATGACGCCTAAGGAAGTCATAGATATAGTTAAAGCCTCCGGCATTCGCGGGCGTGGCGGGGCAGGCTTCTCCACCGGTAGCAAGTGGGAATTTTCGTACAATGTAAAAAGCGACAAAAAATATGTAGTATGCAACGCCGACGAAGGCGACCCAGGCGCGTTTATGGACAGGTCTATCCTGGAAGGCGACCCGCATTCCGTAATCGAGGCCATGGCCATTTGCGCCTATGCCGTAGGTGCGGATGAAGGTGTTGTTTATATCCGTGCGGAATACCCGCTGGCCGTAAACCGTCTGAGAGTCGCCATCGAGCAAGCCCGGGAATACGGTCTTCTTGGCAAAAACATCTTTGGCTCGGACTTTTCCTTTGATATCCATGTCGACCTTGGCGCTGGCGCTTTTGTTTGCGGCGAGGAAACGGCCCTTCTTAACTCCGTTGAAGGTATGAGAGGCGAGCCAAGGATTAAGCCGCCGTTCCCGGCAATTGTAGGGCTTTGGCAGAAACCTACCATTATCAATAACGTAGAAACCTTGGCCAATATCCCGCAAATTTTGCTTAAAGGGGCAGAATGGTTCCAAAGTATTGGCGCACCCGGCAACTCCGGTACAAAGGTATTTGCTCTTGCCGGTAAAATCAACAACGTTGGCCTGGTGGAAGTACCCATGGGCATCACATTCCACGATATTATCTATAAAATCGGCGGCGGCATCCGGGGCGGCAAGAAGTTTAAGGCCGTACAAACCGGCGGGCCATCCGGCGGGCTTATCCCTGAAAAAGATATTAATATAGAAGTCACCTTCGAAAATCTGCTTGCGGCAGGCTCAATGATGGGCTCTGGCGGTATGATAGTAATGGACGAAGATGACTGCATGGTGAATATCGCCAAATTTTATTTGGACTTCACAATGGAAGAATCCTGCGGGAAATGCACCCCATGCCGTATAGGCACAACCCGTATGTACGAAATCCTGGACAGGATAACCAAGGGCCAAGGCAAAGAAGACGATATAAAAGAGCTTAAGACCCTTGGCGAAATTATCAAGGATTCTTCCCTGTGCGGCCTTGGCAAATCTGCTCCTAACCCCATTTTATCGACTATTGAATGGTTCCTGGAGGAGTATGAGGCCCATATCAAGGATAAAAAATGCCCGGCCGGCGCTTGTAAGGACTTGGTTTCTTATGTAATCGTCCCGGAAAAATGCATAGGCTGTACAATATGCGCCAGGGTCTGCCCGGTAAACTGCATACACACAACGGATCAGGTTGTCGGGAGAAACAAGCAGCTCCATGTAATAGACCAAGAAGAATGTGTCAAGTGCGGCGCTTGCTTGCCTAAGTGTCCTACTAAGGCAATAGTTTTGGAATAGGGAGGCGTCTGACATGATTAATATTTCATTAAACAATAAAAAAATCCAAGTGGAGCCAGGCACAACCATACTAGAGGTGGCCCGTGCCAATGGTGTAAATATCCCAACCCTCTGTCATTTGGATATGGCCAGCATCAAAATGGTTAACAAAGTAGGCACATGCCGCGTATGCATGGTGGAGGTAGAAGGCCGAATGGATCTAATGCCCGCCTGTGCCGTAAACGTTTACGAGGGCATGGTAATCCACACAAACACCCCAAGGGCGATCAAAGCCCGCCGCACAATGGTAGAACTGTTTTTAAGCAACCACCCAAGGGACTGCCTGGTATGTGAGCGAAACAGAAACTGCGAACTGCAAACCCTGGCCGCAGACCTAAATATACGCGACAGTAAATATAAGGGCAAAAGGATATACCATACAAAAGATGTATCCAGCCAATCCATGATCAGAGACGCGGAAAAATGCGTACTGTGCCGTCGTTGTGAAACCATGTGTAACCAGGTTCAAACAGTAGGCGTATACTCCGCAGTACACCGCGGTATAGAGTCCACGGTAGGCACGGCCTTTGACAACCCCCTGACCGAGACAAGCTGTACTTTTTGCGGGCAGTGTGTATCTGTATGCCCAACCGGTGCGCTTACGCAGGTAAGCCACACAGGCGAGGTATGGGATGTGATAAACGACCCGGACAAGGTAGTAATCGTGCAAACAGCCCCGGCAATTCGTGTTGCGCTGGGCGAAGAGTTTGGCTATCCGGTAGGTACCAATGTAACGGGTCAAATGGTTGCCGGGCTTAGGCGTATCGGTTTTAACTATGTATATGACACTGTTTTTGCCGCCGACCTTTGCGTTATGGAAGAAGCTACAGAGCTGATACACCGTATCAAAAACGGCGGCAGGTTACCCATGCTAACCAGCTGTTGCCCGGCCTGGGTAAAATATATCGAGCACCAGTTCCCGGAGCTTTTGGATGTACCGTCTACATGCAAATCGCCCCAGCAGATGTTTGGCGTTATTGCCAAGACGTATCTGGCCGAGAAGCTGGGCATTGACCCTGCAAAGATGGTGGTTGTAAGCATAATGCCCTGCCTTGCCAAAAAATTTGAGGCCGCCCGTGAGGAATTATCCTACGGCAACCATCTGGATGTAGACTATGTACTGACAACGAGAGAACTGGCCTCGATGCTACGCGAGGCAGGTGTAAACTTCAGCCAATTGCCCGACGAGGATTTCGACAAAATAATGGGCGAGTCTTCCGGGGCGGGCGTTATCTTTGGTGCCACCGGCGGCGTTATAGAGGCGGCGGTACGTACCGCCGCGACATGGATGGGTTGTGACCTTGGCGTTAATGTCGAATATCAGGAATTAAGAGGCGTTGAAGGCATTCGCGAGGCTACAATTAAGATGTGTGATTTAGATCTTAAAGTTGGCATAGCCAACGGCCTGGGCAATGCCCGCACCCTCCTTGAAAATATCCGAGACGGCAAGTCAGAATACCATGCCATTGAGATTATGGCCTGTCCGGGCGGCTGTATTGCTGGCGGCGGGCAACCCTTCTATGGCAACGACCGTTCGGTTATAGCCAAACGGGCCGAAGGGCTTTACAGCGAGGACAGAAACAAGGAAGTGCGCCTTTCTCATGAAAATGAGGAGATTAAAGCCCTATACTCGGAGTTCTTAGGTGAGCCCGGTAGCAAAAAGGCCCATGATTTACTACACACTTCTTATACGAAGAGGCCGAGGTTATAAATTCGGGAGGTTTATAATGGCCAGATTGGAAACAGAGCGGCTGGTACTTCGGCCGTTTGATATGACAGACGCACAATCTATGTATCAAAACTGGGCAAGCGACCCTAAAGTTATGCAATTTTTGCCATATAGTGTATGCGAAAGCGTAGAAGATACACAGATGCATATAAGTAAGTGGTTGGATAACTTTAATAAATTACCCGTAGGCTCTGCGTGGTGTATATTTGCTATAGTGCTTAAATCCAGCAACGAGTTAATCGGTACGATTGATTTCCACGAAAACAACCGTGAAGCACGTGTTGCCGAGATTGGTTACCAGCTTGGTAATGCATGGTGGGGGAAGGGTTATGCCACAGAGGCTTTGCGGGCTGTTATCGACTACTGCTTTAAGGAAGTTGGTTTACGTAGATTGTGGGCCGACCACAACTCTCTGAATATGGCTTCCGGAAGAGTCTTGCTAAAGGGCGGAATGCTTCACGAAGGTACTTTTCGCAAGATTTATATGAGAAGAGGTGAGCTGGTGGATAGGCTCTGCTATGCAATATTAAAAGAGGACTGGGAATCTCAAAGAAGAGATGCTCATTAAGTCGTTGCATTTATAAACGCCATATGAAGCAGTCATGGAGCAAGTTGCCTTGACTGCTTTTTTATTCTTGAATTATTACGACAATTTACAAAAGTATACAAGAAGTTACGAAAGGTTAAGAAAGAATTAAATTTACATAATAAATTTGACAATGCAAAAAAATGTAACATAATTGTAATTATAAAACACTTGACAACAAGAGGTTGATCGTTTTTGAGTTTCAGGGAGGGTATGTCATGAGAAGAAAGCATAGCAATATCGGGCTGTACATACTGGCCGCTATCGTCATATTGGTATCCGGGCGGTATATACAGGTCAGGGCAAGCAATTTTATTACAGCCCGGCAAGAACAGGCACAAAGGAGAGCGCTATATAACCAGCGTAATCACGAGCTTCACATTACTACCAACAGAATGTACTACACCGGTACCGACCTTGTTGCCGCAGTCCAGGTTAGGGATCTGGAGGGACAGCCATTAAAAGCGGATTTGCATGTGTCACTTTACCATAACAATGACCCTGTGCATTCGCGGGTTCCTTTCGTCACAGACGAGTATGGCCACAGCATAATCAAGTTTCCTTTGTATAACGCCGGGGCAGGGCAACACAGCCTGCTTATTACAGTAGCGTCAGAGCTGGGAAACGAGGATTTTAGCAGAAATATCAGCATTTCCGAAGAAACCGAGGAGACTTTTATAATCAACTTTGACAAGGGCTTATACAACCCCGGAGACGATGTGCTTTTTCGGATATTGGCAATAGGTAGCACATCCGCCCGCCCTATTGCCGGTGAAATGTTTACCGTATCAATTTTTGACGGCAACGATAACCGGGTTTATCTCGAACATGTTATTGCCTCGGAATTTGGCATAATGAGCGGTAGGTTTAGCCTTGCGGATGAAGTTAACAGCGGTTTTTACCGGCTGGAAGTGACGCAGAGCGGACAGGTTAAAGCAACTACTTTTTTTGAGGTTAGTCCTTTTGTGCTTCCAAGGTTTGGGGTGACTCTTGAAACAGACAAACCTGAATACACTGTAGGCGAAACTATATATTTGACGGGTAGCGTCATGTATTTTTTTGGTGAGCCGGTTAACCAAGGCTTCGTAAATGTTTATGTAAACGGTAATCCCATGGAGGCCGGTATAGAACTGGGCGAAAACGGTGAGTTCACTTTTAGCTATGCAACTCGTAATCCGGGCCGCTACAATATTTTTATTGAGGTCATAGATAACTCCAATTTTAGGGTAGAAGCATCCATAAATGTGCAAGCTTCGGTTGGCGCTTTTGAAGTATATCTGATGCCGGAGTTTGGGTATTTTGTACGTGGGTTTTCCAATACTGTTTATGTTTTTACAAATAGTGCCGGGGGCGCGCCTATCCAAGCAAATGTGCAAGTATCCGGCCATGGTTTTAGCCGCATCGTACCAACTGACGAGAATGGTATTGGCATGTTTGTGCTTGAAGAGATACCGCAAGGGCGCGTCGAGTTTGGATTGGATGATATACCGCAAGGGCGCTTTGATATTGATGTCGTAGCCATTGATACACATGGCGACAGTGTGCAAAGCAACTTTAATTTCGCGGTTAGAAACAGAAACCTGACCCTTAGCACCAACAAGCCCAGATACGCAATGGGTGAAACAATTTACTTGCGGCTGGGTACCTTGGAACAAGGGGGCATGTACAAGATATACGCTTTCAGGAATGACCAGCTACTGCGGATTATCACGTCTGAGCATGGCCAAGTTGAGCTTAATCTTGGTGATGCATTCGGGATTATAGATATTTACGCGGTGTGGGTAGCTTCCGGAATAAGTAATGACGAAACTCTCCCAACCGCACGCCGCACGATTTTCATTGACCCGGGAACTTATATGCAACTTTCCATACAAAGCGACAGCCCGGAATATTTGCCTGGGTCGTTTGTAAACCTTGGCATTGGCGTAACCGACAATACCGGGCGCCCGCTGGATGCAGCCCTGCTTGTAAGTATAGTAGACGAGGCAATGCTTAACTTGGCCGCCAACGACCTTTCCATAGACAACGTGCGGCTTGCGCTGGAAGACATACGCTTCGGCGAAGACCTAGATGCCGCAACTTTGTATGCGTCACTCATCGCGGGTGCCTCCGAGTTGGCTATTACCCGGCTTTTATTGCGCCAAAGCCCAGATATGACCTTTGTAAGTACGGCAAACTTGAGAAATCCCCCGCCTCCGGAATGGAGGAGGCCCGCTTATAGTTTTGGTGAAGGTGTTCGCAATTTTTTTCGGATATGGGCTATAGTCGGGTGTTCCATTGCCTTTTTTGCTGTGCTTTTAACCAAAGAAAATCTCCCGCCATCGCATCTTGAAGTAAGAGGTTATTTGCCAAACGCATCGCTTGCAACAATTCCATATGTAAAATCCAATCGTAGAAATAAAATAAGGGTCGCGTTGCTTGTAATTATTACGCTTATCCTATTCGTGCTTTCATTGATATTTTTGTCTGCTTGCGGCAGAGCCAGTGAGGCCGCGCTGGATGGATTTCCTGCCGCTCCATCGCCTGCACTGGCCCCTGAACCACTACCGGTATCAGACATGGCAGTTGACGGTCGGCCTCCCGCACAAATCATGCCGGTGCCTATACCACCTCCCGCGGCAGACATTTCCGTCGCCGAGCTTCAACCGGAGCCAGAGCCAACCCCTCCCGAAACACCCGAAATAGAAACCCAAACCGCAAGAGTCCGCCGTTTATTCTTAGAAACCATGCTGTTTGTGCCGGAACTCATAGCCCGGGACGGGCAGGCAGACCTGGCGTTCATTCTTGCCGATAATATTACAACATGGAACATCCAAGTCGTGGGCAACACCCATGATGGGTTAATAGGCCACGCGCAAAGCAGTATCCGCGCTTTCCAGCCCTTCTTTGTAGATTTTGAGCTCCCCCGTAACAGTATAAGAGGCGACCGGATAAGCATCCCTGTAACCGTATTCAATTACACGGAAGAAGAGCAGACGGTTATCCTCACAATTGCGGAAATGGATTGGTTCGAATTGCATGGTAGCCCTGTGCAAACAATTATTGTTGAGTCCAACCGGTCTTACATGGTGTATGTACCAATAACAATTACTCAGTTTGGCAATTTCGTATTCC
>Ga0123355_10014320_pt1 | contig 12393 bp, 4 predicted proteins | sample TergutEmb28metaG_3_FD_89872 | JGI IMG/M metagenome (GOLD analysis project Ga0123355, IMG submission 89872) | Embiratermes neotenicus P1 segment gut microbial communities from Petit-Saut dam, French Guiana - Emb289 P1 | ecosystem: Host-associated > Arthropoda: Insects > Digestive system > Gut ...
ATTGGATGATACTGTTTACACTGTTGTAATCATAGTGCGTAATGCTCCCGGTGGCGGACTAGTTCCAGAAATCGCATCTATTAGTACTGGACTCAACAAAATAGATAATCCGACCGATACGGTTATTGTCTTTAATAAGAGTTATGGGTCTCTGGCCAGTGATCCTTGGGATTCAGGCAAGGGAAACTATGCTCTTGTGCATAGCGTACTTGGAAATCCTGCTGTCCCTTATACCTTTACCTTTAGGCTAGAAGCACAAAATGCAGGACAGCCTATGCCGGCAGCTGTCAGTGGCATGAACAGCAGAATTGTTCCTGTAGGCAATAATTTAGGTGGTTCAGAAATGATTCCTGCATCCAACCTAGCAAATGCAGAACAGCCTATGCCAGAAGCTGTATCAGGAACTATGATGGATATCACTATTGTCGGAGACGGCGGTGGACCTTTAGCCACCTTATTTGGTACTTGGTCTTATAGTACTGCAGGAACCTTTGTCTACACGGTAAGACAGATTCCTTCAGATCATCCCAACTATACCTTTGACACTGATACCTTTTACAGAATTACAGATACCGTGACTAGTGAAAATGGTCAATTGGTGGTCGAAAGAGTGGTGACCAATCAGGAGAACAGACAGGTAGGTTCGCTACCCTTCATCAGTATCTATAGAGGATCTGATAGAGAGGTTCAACTTCCTCCTGTATCAACGCCTACTACACCCCCGGCAGGAACAGAAGTTATTCCTGGTGCTCCGGGCACAACTGCTGCCAAGCCCATCCCAGGACCCAAAACAGGGGATTATGAAGACCCTGCAGTTATGATAATCGCCATGGTAATCAGCGCGTCGGTAGCCCTGTTTGCATTGCTCTTGGTTTACCTGGATAGAAAAAGTGAAAAGGAGTATGGCGATGTAGATACAACTAATGCTACAGTTGTCGATTAGTTTTATTATATAGTGGGATATGTTTACCTTTGGGGAAGCATAGAGTAGTTAAAAAGTGAGGGAATGTGAGAAGAAAAGGCAGGGCGGAAATCCTGCTTTTTCGCTGCCTGCTCTGGTATACTACCTAGTATGAATAAGAGAATTTTTCTTTGGATACTTTTCTTTGCCGCCTTAGCCGCTTTGGGCTTTTCTGGGTTTCGTTACTACGAAATTCAGCAAGTCTACAATTCGGGCAGTGAAGCGTATAACGTAGTTCGTGATCGTGCGATTTACGATGGTGACGCAAGCGACCGTGATGAAGAGTTGGGCATTCCCGCAAAGGGTATTGATTGGGACGAATTGCATGCCATCAATGAAAACATCATTGGATGGATTTATTCTCCTGGTACGCCCATTGATTACCCCATTGTGGCTGCTGATGATTACAGCTTTTATCTCAGCCGACTTCCCGATGGAACCTTTAATGCAAATGGATCAATCTTCCTTGACTTTAACCACAGTCCAGACTTTTCTGATCCAATTAGCGTGATTTATGGACACCACATGAGATCAGGCAAGATGTTTGGAACACTTAATGCTTACCGCAGACAATCCTTCTTCGAGAATCATTCTGTTATGTTCCTCTATACACCAGAGAGAAACTATCGTGTTGACTTGATGTATGGCTTTGTAGTGGCAGAAGGGCAGTGGCGTGCACGTGCCTTCGTGTTCCCCGAAAACATTTCTAGCCTACTTACCTTTGCAGAAAGCAACACAACTTTTGAAAGTGACGTAAGATGGCAAGAAGGAGACCGTATCCTTGCTATGTCGACTTGTGAATACGACTTTGATGACGCGCGCTATGTTGTGTTAGGGATACTGCGCTACTAGTGTCTTGTGACACTTTTGTCGGGGAAGAGGCTTATCTCCCTTAGAGTCCGCACCCTAGTCCTACCCCTTGCAGAGAATGACGCATTCAGTGTTTTACATGTCTTCTTAAGAGCACAGTATGAATACTTTCCAATTGTACCTGTGACCTGCAGTTATTTTCTGATAGTATTGCTATATCTTAATGAACGCAAAGTAGCAATTCTCAATTCTGAATGCGAGGTGACTCTATGAATCAAAAGGCCGCCAAAGCTCAAACAGAAAGTCAGAAAAAAGTTCTTATCGTTGATGGTCATTCCTGGATGCACAGGGCTTTTCATGCCATGCAAGCATCTCTAACTGCACCTGACGGACAGCCGACTAATGCTGTTTTTGGGTTTTTCTCGATACTGTCAAAGACGCTTAATCAACTACGGCCCGATGCTGTAGTTGTTGCCTTTGATGAGGGCAGGCCAACAGCACGTATTGAAGCCTTGGCACAATACAAGATTCAGCGCCTCCCAACAGATCCTGACCTAAAGTCACAATTTCCCATTATCAAAGAACTTCTTGCCGCTATGCAGATACCCGTTGCCTGTGTTCCCAATGTTGAAGGTGATGACATTTTGGGAACTCTGGCAAAGCAGGGGGAGCAACTAGGTCTGCAAGTGTATCTGGCAACCAGTGACCGCGATGCTTACCAGCTTGTTAGCGAAAGCACGAAAATCGTTTCCCAGGGTAGGGCATATGGGGGAGACGACGGCGGACTGCGCATTATTGGTCCTGCAGAAGTTGAAGAACGCTACGGCATTACCCCTGCGCAAGTTATAGATTTCCTAGGACTTAAAGGCGACCCTGGTGACAATATTCCTGGCGTTCCTAGTGTTGGAGAAAAAACGGCTGCAAGACTACTTGCACAATATGGCACCTTAGATGCTGTTTTGCAGGCTGCGACAGAGGGCGAAATAAAGGGCAGAGTCGGACAGAATCTGACAGAACACAAAGAAGCCGCTGAAGTTTCGCGCATTGTTGCAACGATTCTTTGCGACGTGCCACTAGATATTAATCTCTGTGATTTGGAGTTTGGTCACTATACGGCAGAAGACTTGCATGAGCCCTTTATGCGCTATGGTCTACGCTCACCCCTGAATTGGATGCTGAAGCTTGATAGGGACGCCCGAGATGCTGCTGACAAGGATGAGAACCTTGATGATACTGCAGAAGAAGATGACCCTACAGCACTAATCAGTACAAGTCCCTATGACAGCACGGCAGCTCAAAATTCACCCTACAAAGGTGTCGTCATTGCATCATCGGGGGATACTCTTTTTGACAATGAGCAAATCTTGGCTGTATCAGGTGTAGATGTGGATGCAGACAAAGACAAGGATGGGGATCTTCCTGCTGTCGCCACGATTACTCAGGCACCCTCAATCGCAGATGTTTTAGCTCAATTGTTACAGGAGAATCAGCAACTTGCTGCCCCTGACCTTAAAGCACTTTTTACAGAGGTAGCTGCTCCTGATAATGCCCTTATCCCAAACCTAGATCCGCAGCAATTTTCAACAGAAAATGACTTTGATTTGTCGCTAGCTGCTTACTTACTTGCTTCGCACAAAAATGATTTTAGCCTTAAGGCACTGGCACTCGAATATGCAGACATTGAACTGTTCATGCCAACAGAAGATGAAGCAGGGGATGGACTTGCAGCTAAGCGTGCAGCTAGCGAGGCAGAACTTATAGCACGCCTTGCTGGCATCCTGGAAGACCATCTAGATAAAAGCGGATCTCTTGAATTGTATCGTCAGATGGAGCTTCCACTTATTCCGGTGTTGGCTCGTATGGAGCACGCAGGCATTAGTATATGTGCCGAAAAGCTAGACGAGCTTGCCCAGTATGGGCGTGCTCGAATTGATGTCTTGCGTGAAGAAATCTATACCTTAGCGGGAACGAGTGACTTTAATCTGGATTCGCCGAAGCAGCTTGCAGAGATTCTTTTCGACAGATTAGAGCTGCCCGTTATCAAGAAGACGCGTACAGGCAGATCAACCAACGCAGCAGTACTTGCTGAGCTAAAGGCACATCATCCTATAGCTGCAAAGATTACTGAATATAGGGAATTCACTAAACTGCAAAGCACCTATCTAGAAGCTTTCCCTAGGCTGATTGCAAAAGATGGACGTATTCACACCAGCTTTAACCAGGCAGTAACAGCAACAGGCAGACTGTCTTCTTCGCGTCCCAATCTGCAAAACATTCCTATTCGTACAGAAATGGGTAGACGCATCCGCGAAGCTTTTGTGCCGCAGAAGGGCTGGAAGCTACTGTCAGCCGACTATAGTCAGATTGAGCTACGCGTGCTTGCAGAGCTTTCAGGGGATGAAGGCCTCATTGAAGCCTTCAATTCGGGGGAGGACTTTCACGCAGAAACTGCAGTGCGTATCTTTGGGCTTGACAGTGAACAAGCAAAGCACATAGATTCAGGTTTGCGCAGTAAGGCAAAGGCAGTCAATTTTGGAATCATCTATGGGCAGGGGCCACATGGCTTAGGGCAGGCTCTAGATATTTCCTTTGGGGAAGCAAAGCAGATTATTGACCGCTACTATGCAAGTTTCCCGCGAGTAAAAAACTATTTGGATGAGACGATTCAAGAAGCAAAAGAACAGGGATGGGTAAAAACTTACTTCGGGCGCAAGCGTCACATTCCAGAATTGCAAAGCTCTAGCAGGGCACTTCACGCTTTTGGAGAGCGCACAGCAATGAATCATCCCATGCAAGGAACTGCTGCCGACCTTGTCAAATTGGCCATGGTTGCAGTTGATCATCGTTTGCGCGATTCAGGCCTGCAGGCAAGGATGTTATTGCAGGTGCATGATGAACTAGTCTTTGAGGCTCCGGAAGAAGAGTGCGCAGCGTTAAGTGAGTTGGTCGTGCGCGCAATGACGCAGGTGGCCCCAGACTTTACAGTTCCGCTAGAAGTTAACGTAACCATAGGGGATACCTGGGCCTAAAGCTTCCAAGATATGAAGAAAATTCTTATAAAATGTGGGCAAATTATTGCTATTTGTGACTAGAATTAGTACAATAAAAAAGTAGGCTTTGTGTGAGTAGCTGTGCTTATATGGAGAGCACAGCAGATAGTTCAGATCAGTGAGGAATTCAATATGAAAAAAATGATAGGCAAATTTGCAATTGTGCTGGTTTTGGCACTAGTTGTGGGTCTTGGTGTAGCCATGCCCGCCTTTGCCAGCAGCTCAGTTGAGGCTACTGCTAATCCGGCACTTTCGGCTCTGATTACAAAGAATATGAACATGCCTGAAGGCGTGAGCGTTCCTGCTGGTGGACTCTCTTTCACCTTTGCCTTTGAAAGGGCAGGATACAACGATGGACCATCACCAAGTGGTGCTGCTCATCCTAATCTAAGTGAGACAACCCTTACTGTTGCTGCAGGCGAAACTTCAGCAACTACCAACATTCTCCCTGCCCTTGTTGCTGCTGCAAACTCAAGTTCAGAGATTAACGCTGGTCCTCATGATTGGATTGTAACTGAACTTGCTGGATCATCAGGAACTACAGGCGTAGCTTATGATGCTACACAATGGCTACTAAGAGCTCACTTCGCAAATCCCGTAGCCCCGCTTACAGAGATGACCGTTAACTATGTTGAAGTCTTCGCTGTTTCAGGTGCACTAGGCAATCTTGATATTGGCACAAAGCAGGGCGCTGGTATGCAATTCACGAATGTGTTTGTTCCTTCTATCGGAGACTCAACAAATCCAGCCCTGTTCTTCTCAAAGACTATTGGTGAAGCGAATCGTCACAATGCAAATCTAAACACACTTTTCTCATTTACAGCGACACTGACTGCTTCTGCACCATTGGAGTCTGGATCAACAACGGTGACTCCTGAACTGCCGAGCCCTCTTGTTGGGACAATCGTAATGTCAGACGGTAATACTCCGGCCCCAACGACAGTCAATGGGGTAGCAAGGGAGACATCAATCCCATTCATTAATGGGGCTGCTAGCTTCCAATTGCGCGATGGTGAACGCTTGATATTTCCGACTCTCCCAGCAGGTACAAGCTATGTTATTACCGAGGCAGCTGCAGAGACCTTTAGGCCAGCAGCTTCAGTCTTGCAGGGCGCTGGAACTGCGGTAGAGTTTGCTCCAGATGTTCTTCCTGGTTATGGTTCATCCTTGACTGCAAACGGTCTTGTTAGCAATGCTCTTGTTAATAGCGTCTTTAACAACTCAGCTGCCTTTACAAATACATTGCAAACCATTACCCCTACAGGCCTTGTTATTGGTGCTAATATTGCTCTTGTTGCAGCAGCTCTTGCTGTAGCGGCACTGATGCTGGTGATGTCATCACGCAATCGCAGAAGAATCGAAGAACTCCCTGTAGTTTAAGTTAATGCCTGCTCTAGTTACCTTAAGCATAAAAAAACTAAAAAGCGACTCGAAAGGGTCGCTTTTTTTGATAATAGTTATAATGCATGAGAGTCTTGAAAATTGCATTTGTGGACAGGAATTGTGTAGAAATGATGCGATAATTGTGCTTGAGCTAGTAGATTTTCTTACAATCGAAGCGTCAATCCCGTTTAATGTAACAAAAGTCTGAAGATAAGGTATTGCAAGCTGCTTCAAATCTCCGTATAGTTTATCTGGTATCAATGTGGCACACACATGCAGTAATGAGGCACTGCAGCCACGTTGCCAGTGAACATATGAGGCAATTTGAACTGTGAGGTAATTGTATGGACCGCCAAACTTTTATCTTCTCGCTATTTGTCGAGAAGATAAAGGGATTCTTTGAAGCATTCAAGGTTCCCTTAAGATCTTTATCTAGTCTGCAGCTCTTTTATGTAGACGCTATTTGCTTAGTGCAATCTGCAGCAAGCAAATGCAAATCATCCTTTAACAACAAAATAACAGAGAGCCACTACGGTACATTCTTGTCTGTCAAGAGTGTGTCCTTTTGTGTCAAAGCTAGCTCAAGCCATTCAGCCTAAGTAGTACAAAGGCTTGTTTGGTTTTAGCTCGTAGCTCTAGCCATCTCACTGACTTATTGAATTCTCACTAGCTTTAATCAGTTAACTCACACCAAGGCTATTGTTACCTCACCGAGCTCTATACCATACAAGTCTTTGTAGTGCTTAGACATACTTAAGTAGAACTGGACTATAACAAAGTTAATAGAAGCCAAAAAGAAACATGAGGATCTACACAATGAAGGAAAGACTAAACAGCATGTTAAAGAACAAAAGAACAGTAACAGCATCAACAAAGTTCAAGGTCACAGCAGCTTTCGTGGCATTGTTCTTGTTGACTTTGCCCTTGCTCACTGTGGCAAGTTCTGAGACTGAACTTGATGCAGGTCTTACTCAGGCTGCTCAGCAAGTTCAGCAACCAGAATATGCCCAGAGCATTAACCAAGAAGGGTTGCTTGAAGATGCTCCTGCTGCACCTGTAGATGAATCTGCAATTGAAGATGCTCCTGCTGCATCAGCAGTAGATGTAGACGATGATGCAGTTGAGCTTTTAGGGCCGCCGCATGCTGCAGAGCTGATTGGTGAAATTGCACCAAGCCCCTTTAGCGGACTTGTTCCTGATGGCAGCTTTTTTGTTCCCCGTGTTAAAGATTGGGACAATATCGAATTCCTCAATCCCAGTTTTGAAGAACCCTTCGTTCATGTTATGCCCCCTCTGTCACCGGGTGGTGGGCGCTCAAGCTCACCCATGTCCCATGACCGTCCAGGTACTCGCCCCATTATAGCTACCTACGGTGGCACTGATACGGTTAGTACAGGAACGGGAGCCCTTAGATATAACGGCATGTTTGCCGATCCAAAAAATGGTGCGAGAAATAGTCGCTGGCAAACTATGAGGCAAGAAGTCGTTCCTGGTTGGAACACCATTGCAGTTGCTCCAGCGCAGCGTACTTTGCCTCAAGCTGACTATATTGACTTTGTTTGGGAAGGTCTTACCCCCATCGGTCCAAGCTTTACACCCCATAGTGGTTTACAGGCTGCAGAACTTAGTGGCTCTGTCCCAAGTATCCTCTATCAAGACGCAAACACAACCCCTGGCATGACCGTTTACTACGAGTTTTTCCATCGCGGACGCTCTGGTGTAGGTCCTGCTCAACAAGACCGTCTAGATTTCTTCCTGTATGACCCAACCGACCCAGCAATTGCTGCGGTAAATGATGGTTTCCCTGTGCATGTCTCAGGACCCATTGGCACTAACCCTGTTTTCGATCCTCCTGCCCAAGACTTTAGCGAGCAAGACAGAACAGCTTGGGCACGTGTTGCAGGTGTCTTTACCATACCTGCAGGTCAAGACATAACACGCTTTGCTTTTCAGGGAACACGCGCACATGGTGGAACCCTTGTTATGGGGAACTTGCTTGATGACATCAGGCTTATGACGCCATCATTTTTAGAAGTAGAGAAAACATCGCTCAATACGCCTAGCAATCAGGTGCAACCTGGCCAGCGTGTTACCTACTCTATTGTTATTAGAAACATCGGTGAAGCTGATGCTAGCCAAACAGTACTGACAGATGTATTGCATTCTAATTTGAGCTTTGTTCCTGGATCAGTCACGATTAATGGTCAGTCTGCAGCAGGATTCTATAACTTTAATGCAGGTACTAGGACGCTAACAGTAAATGTGGGTGAAGATTCTCGCGTAGGTCCTGATACGACCACTTCGGGCATTATCGAAGGTTCGCGTGTTGTTGCAGGTCAAACAGTTTATGACTATGTGACTGTCACCTTCCAGGCAGACGTAAATACAGACACGACCGCTGGCACAGTAATCCAAAACCAAGCACACGTCAGCTTTGATGACTATCTATTCGAGCAATACACAGACGGTGGCTATGAAAACGTATCACCCGTACACAGTCTAGAAGTACGCCAACGCTCTATCAGAGGAACTGTCTGGTTAGATGCAAATCAAAACGGACTATTGGATGCAGGTGAAGAAAGACTTGCGGGCATTACCGTGAGTCTAGAAACTACACCAGGTACTCCAGCACTAGATATTGCTGGAAATCCTATGGCTCCCGTTACAACTGATGCTAATGGTGTCTTTACCTTTGTAGGTATGCCTGCAGGAAACTTTAGAATAGTGGCTCAACTACCTGCAGAGCATCGCGTAGTGCCCGTTCAAATGCCAGGAGGCAATCAGGCAAATCAAAGTGGAACTACAGCAGTTATTGGTTCTGTTGCTCCATCAGCTCCCTGGACGACCATGCCTTCTGAAGGCACAGCTAACCGTATAGGAATAGTACCTATTCCTCCAGCAGAATCTGCACTAACAAAAGTACTTCATACACCAGTAGATCAGCCTGCACCAAACCTTAACTTTACTTTTGAAGTGAGACCTTATGCGTTTCTCGATTCTTATGGAACACCGGATCCCACAAATCTTTGGAGGCTTCCAAGGATTGGAGATCAAGCACCACCACCTGCTGCTGCAGGTGTAGGTCACAGAACTTTTAACATTAATGCAGACAATGCTGATGTTACAGTAACAGGTTCTACGAGAACCCTTCGCCTGGACATAGATCTTCTTGGTGGCATTGACTTAAGAAGTGCCGACATCATTCCAGGTATATACATATGGCATATCAGTGAAGTAGAAGATTCCTCTGGAGTAAATGCACTTGCTGGTCGCTCTTCAGTTAACTACTCTCCAGCAGTCTATGAACTCAGAATTGTGATAACGGGTACCTTCCCTAACCAGATACTTGAAGTAACTTCATCAGCCATAGTATTAGACACGGGTGGTGACTTTGGAGCTCCCTTGTTTTCATGGGGACTAAATACTACAGGGCAGCTTGGTACTGGTGCTTCTGGCGGCACACATGATGCGCCAAGACCAAGGCAATATGTAAACGTACCAGGTGGAAGTCCAGTACAGCAACTACGTGAAAACTGGGTAGAAGTAGCAACTGCAGCAGGCGGGTCTATGGCTATTAACAGCGACGGACACCTCTATGTGTGGGGGGCGCCTAGAAACTCTGATCGAATGGGTAGACCAGACTCTGCAGATTCAGCAAATATTACCAGACCAGAGAGACTCTTTATGCCAGCTCCAGCGCCAGGAGAACCGACAGAGCTTGAGAAAATAGCTGCTGGTGGTGAAGCTCATAGATGGGTAGCGGTAGATGCTTCGGGTGCAGCTGATGGAGGACGCATGTTTGCCATCAACGACCAAGGTGAAGTGTGGGCTTGGGGAGCTAATGGCAGAGGCCAACTGGGTAGAGGCGTACCTGGTACGGCAAATACATCCGATACACGCTCTCCTGTAAGGGTAGCAACACACCTGCCTTCAAATTGGGTAGATGTCTCAACAGTTTCAATAACTACAGGGTCTAGACACTTTACCTTCCTTATCAACGAAAATGGACATATCTATTCAGCTGGTGATAACAGTGATTCGAATCTAGGTCGAACAGCTTCAAATGCTGCTGGAGGCGCTGCGGCTAGAAGCACCTTTACTCGCATTAATGCAAGTGCTGGTAGTGCAGCACTTAATGCCCCAGCAGGTGTAACTCAGTGGCATACTATGCGCGCGGGTGCAAATTCGGTTGCGGTTTCTATTTGTAGGTGCTGCAGATCTCTCTATTCTTGGGGTCTTAACAATGAGTCGAATACGGTAACAGCAAGTGGTACTGGTGCGAGAGCAGGAGGAACTACTGACATACCCACTCCTGTAGATGTAAGTGGAATTGCAGGTGGCACTAACCTAAGATGGGCAGATGTAATTTGCCAGATAGAAAACCGTACCTGGGTAGCACTTACTGAATGCGGAAGACTCTTTTCTTGGAGAGGTGGCACAACTTCAACAGCAGGCGTTGGACTTGGCCGTACAGGTGGTGGCGGCGCTGGAAGCGCTACTGACAACAGAAGACCTAGGGAAGTGGGTGCTGGACGTACCTGGATTGGTCTTGGTGGCGGAAACCAGCACAGCTTTGCCATGACTGCTGACGGAATACTGTTTGGTTGGGGTAATGGTGCAGATGGGCGCCTTGGTACGGGAGATAACCCTCTTATACCAGCTAACCAGTCTCAAGCAACTCCAGTCCAAATCTTGCAGACAACAGGTCTACAAGCCTTTTCACAAACTGGTTCAGGGAATCACTCTATGGCACTAGTAAGAACTGATCCTATGACCTTTACTAATGTCTATAACAGAGTTACTCCAGATCCAGTAACTGCACGTGCAGACCTTACAAAGGCTTTGCAAAAGCCAGCAGATCTAACTACATCTAATCTTAGCTTTGACTTCAACATTGAAAGATATAGCTTCAATGGAGAGACTTCTCGTGCAGCAGAAATCCCACAATTGGGTACTTCTGTAGTGAGTGGTGTTGGTAGAGTATCTATTGATATGAATCACTCATCTACTACTGTAGAGACTTCAGGTGCAGTATCTACTTTGCTGCGCAGCATAGATATACTTGATGGTGTTGAGTTTACAGATCCTGGTGTCTTTGTTTGGCGCATAACAGAAGTAGCTAACTCATCAGGAGTTTCAGCTCCTTCAACAGTTATCTACTCTCAAGCAGAATACAAACTCACAGTTACAGTTACAGAAGTAGCTCGCACACTCTTCATTACAACAGTTATAGAAGAAGTTACACCAGATAACGGATTTGAGCTAAGCTCTGCTGCTCAAAGAGATTCTTTCCCTCTCTATTCATGGGGAGCTGATACTAGTGGCCGACTAGCACGTACAGTAACTGCAGAAAGTCCAAGTGATCTTCCTGCAAGAGCAACTCACTCAGAAAATTGGGTATATGTAGCAGGATCAGCAACAGCAGCCTATGCTATTAACACTAATGGTGAGCTCTTTTCTTGGGGAGCACCTTGGAGTGAATATCAAATGGGACAAGGCGGAGTAAATCTAGGTATTCCTCCAAATACTCCTGCACAAGTAGGAGAAGCAGATAACTGGATGCAAGTATCTGCAAGGGTTGGTCAAGCTTCTGCAATAAATGAAAATGGAGAGCTCTTTAGATGGGGACAAGGTGGATTTAACGTCCCAACTCCAGTAGAAGTAGGAACTACCTTTGCATCTGTTTCTCAAGGAAACACAAGGCTACTTGCAATATGTAGTGACGGATATCTCTTTAGGTCTACTACAGCAGCAGCTACTGATATCACCTTAGAACAAGTCGGTACAAGAAATGATTGGTCTGTTATATCTGCTAGATCAGATAGTGCCTTTCCTTTCTTTCCTACTTGGCAAGGTGTTACTGAGTCAGGACAACTTTGGGACATCCCCTTAACAGGAACAGAAACACAAGTAGGAACAGCTACAAATTGGGTAGATGTTAGAACTACAAACTCGTCCTCTGCAGCAATAACTACTGCAGGACACCTCTATACTTGGGGAGTAGCAGCAGAACTAGGAAGACCTAATGATGGTACCGGTGGTCCAGGTAGAGTAGGAACAGATAACAATTGGGTTAGTGTACATGGCGGAAACAACTACTTCTTAGCCTTTAACGCTCTTGGAGAACTGTGGGCTTGGGGTAGCAATTTTTCAGGTCAGCTAGGTCTTGGAGACGACACTCATAGAGAC
>Ga0123355_10014322_pt1 | contig 12393 bp, 14 predicted proteins | sample TergutEmb28metaG_3_FD_89872 | JGI IMG/M metagenome (GOLD analysis project Ga0123355, IMG submission 89872) | Embiratermes neotenicus P1 segment gut microbial communities from Petit-Saut dam, French Guiana - Emb289 P1 | ecosystem: Host-associated > Arthropoda: Insects > Digestive system > Gut ...
GGTCGCAGGACCTTCCGAAAACTGACTTGTAGCCAGCAGTCCGGCATCAAAAAAAAAAAAAAAAAAAGCAATGCCCACACAGTACAACAAATACACATAAGATATGTCAAGTACTTAAACTGAATTTAATTTTTTATATAAAAAACTGTGGGCGGCTTTCAAAGTCACGTTCCGTTTCTCAAAAAAACAGATTTTTCACAGAACAGGTGAATGCGATAAAAAAATGCACAGAAAAGCTTCTTATAATGAAACCAACTAGATGCACTAATTTCTCAAATTTATTTTTGGAAGAAACTCTACATGTTTCGGACAGTTTCTCTGTCCATCATCAGGAGTTTTTCACTGTACACACAGCAATGGTATATGTCATACGGGTCTGCTGACTGTACAGTGGAAAAACTCCTGATGGTGAACAGAGAAACTGTCCGAAACATGTAGAGTTTCTTCCAAAAATAAATTTTAGCAATTAGTGCATCTAATTGGTTTTATTATAAGAATTTCTCACGATGCCCGGTCACCTGAACGTCAAATTCGCACAGAAAAACATACTAATATTTGTTCAGACTGGTCAATTTAACGGTGCTTCTTCGGATGCGCAGCAGACAGAGTACAGCGCTGGGTCTTATCTGGACCCTCAGTTGCACGTTACATCCGTTCGGCAATCAGACAACACAAATTTAACTGTAAACGTTACTGTTTCTTCGCGTAATTTTAATCCCTTTCATATGAATACAATGTAATATATACGCAAAAATAGAAGAAAAAGCTGTGTGAAGGTTTCGTAACATGATGCGTTTTTATGTTGAGGAGTTGTTAGCACCTCGCCTAACACCCAAGCTGGAGAACCACCCCGTGTCGGCCGTCCGCGATTGCTTATTCAATATGTTCGCAGCTACACTCCATACCGGAAGCTGTTTCTCCATTCGCAATCTGAGGACGCGCCATGTCGTGGTGACAGGGACCCACTTATCACGGAAGAAGCTGTGTAATGTTGGTAAATTTTATTCGTTTTAAATTGACGTACTAGTTGAAGTTCCAGCACTTGCCGTTTGCAGCTGTTTGCATAGCTAGTAACTAGCATCTAACCAACATGCGTATGCCTGGCGTTGAGTAAGATGAGGATGTGTGCGGTATCTTGTGCAGAAGGTAAAGTTGTTCCTGTAGACAACATGAAGGCATATAGGCGGTATAGAAATATAGCTCCACTCATTCTTCACTTCGGCACTAGATGGAGGTGAATGGTAACGTCACGTCTTTGCAGCATTACCAGTGAAAGAACGTCGTACTCTTTGGGTAGGCGGGTGGGTGGGCCCCAGACTCTGGCTACTGCTTCGTGCTGTGCGACTGAAATCGTTAGGTCCACCCTGAAAACCAGACCGTTTTTGTCCATTAATTACAGGTTGTGTTTGGTTGCAGTAGTATTATTAGAACTAGCAGTAGTAGTAGTAGTAGTAGTAGTAGTAGTAGGAGGAGGAGGAGGAGGAGGAGGAGGAGGAGTAGCAGCATCAGCAGTAGTGGTACAAGGTAGAGCAATACCATTACAAGCCTGGACAGGTCCTGAGGGTTCCAGGAGCTTGAGGCTTCCAGAATTCAAGATAATTAGCACTTGAAGGTGGTAAGTTTGTCAGCCCTAGGCACCGGCCGCCTTTACCCCCAGGAAATAGCAGCAGCAGTAGTAGTATTAGTAGTAGTAGTAGTAGCAGCAGTACTAGCAGTAGTTGTGAAAGGTAAAGCAATCCCATTACAGGCCTGGACAGGCCCTGAGGGTTCCAGGAGCTTGAGGCTTCCAGAATTCAAGACAGTCGGCACATGAAGGTAGTAAGTTTGTCAGTCCTACACACCGGCCGCCTTTACCCCCAGGAAATATCAGTAGTAGTAGTAGCAGCAGCAGCAAAAAAAAAACACCGATTAGTCCCATTATGGTCCCTAATGACACGTAAGTCTTTATAGTTTCCTCGCTATTTTAAAATGAGGTTTACGTGTAAGTTGTACACCAAGCTTGGTATTGGCTACCAGCATTATTAGGCGGCTCACCCTCATGTTTTATAGATCCGTGGGAGTTAAAACACACGACCCAAGGTTCTGCATCTTTTGTGTGCCAGTGCCGGACGATGACTTACAATAAGTAGACTATATTCTTTTCGTCCCCGCAAAGTTGGCAATCCTGCTTCTATATGAGTCTGAGTTTAAACATATTGGATGTAAAGATTGTGCAGCCTGCTAGCAATCCCGCTTTCGCTTTAAGCTTCTGTCTGCACATTGCTTGAGGCTCTTTTGTTCTACTTGACAGGGCTTCAGACTTTACGGTCTTGGACTGGCGACAAACTTTGCAAGTTTTTCCACCTGTTCAGGTGTTCCTGTCTCAAACGACTCCATGAGGACTTCGTTACCCACAACAAAATAGATGCCAATAGTTTTGTCAGAAGGTACTCCATTAGTCCCTTCTATGGCCAATGTATCAGTCTCTTCGTTACCCGTTATTCCTTGGTGCTCGCTGTCCCGGTGTGAGATCCACTTAGTTTCTCTAGCGCTCGCATTCTCTCCCATACCAGAGGTTCTGTGGTGGTTTTTGCAAGTGCTGCTATTGCTTCTATTGCTGCTATGCTATCAGAGCAGATATGAATTCTCCTTATCATTACGTTCTTAGACAAGAGTAGTTCTTTGCACTTCAGGATATCCATCACTTCAGCTTGGGACGCTGCAGAGAGGCTGCCCATAGGAATACTCTCCCTTAGGTTGTCCCTTGGTCCATAAACACCTGCACCAAAGCGGTTGCTAATTACTGACCGTCCGTGAACTATAGGTTAAACCTTGGGGTCAGCGGATTTGCCTGACATACACCAGTTTTCGGTAGTTGACGTCAGTACTGTATACTCGTATTGCCTAACCAAGCGATATTCTTTCAGGATTCTATCCTGTTTTAACGTAAAAGGATACGTATTTCTGGAGGAACTCAAGTTTTGTATGTCCAAACCCTGTAATTCTCCATTCTCCCCGACAGTTCAGTCTGTGTGCATTGGATCTAGCTGCTCCATTGACACCCAGGTCCAGGCAAGTTAAACTGAGGGCTATTTGCAGGGCCTCTGTGGATGTTGTTTTCATAGACCCTGTATCGGCCATCAGGTAACTACTCTGTAGGCTTTGCAGTAAGTTGCTTGCTGCCACCAGATCACTGATGCATATGGTTTTCGTGGGAGCAAGACTGTCTTATACATCCATCTGTCTATGTTGGAGTTAATTCACCAGGATTTGTCTATGGCTTTTCTACACGCCCACATAGGGCAGTTTAAGTCCTTCCTTCTATCTGTGACGTGTTGCTTCCAATTTAGTTCAGGGTCTAGACAGACCCCCTGAATACGTCACAGAACTGGCGAATGCAATTTCCCTTGCCCCGAGCCTCAAAGGCTGTATTGGTTCTGGTTTGTATGTCCTGGGGAAGAGAATAACATCAGCCTGCACCGGATTTCCCCGTCAGATCTGCGGTCTCACACTGTATCTGCACTGTCTTCCGGATAGTAATCATAAGATCCCTGAGAGTATTAAGGAAATTCCCCCTGACTAATATGGCTATGTCATCTGCATAGTCATAAACCAGAAAATCTTCCTTTTGTAGATTCCCTAAGAGGTCCTTTACCACGAGGCACCACTAAAGTGGAGACCCCCCCCCCCGCTTGTGTTTCGTTGAATAATAGGGTAATATTTGACCCTGTAACCTGTCAGGAAGGCACAGAGGGGGAGTAAAAGTATGTATTTACTGCTTCTTAACATCGGTGTTAGATGAGGATGGGTGGTAACGTAACGATCCGGCCGCTTCACGTCCAGAAGAGATCCGATATCTATTTTATGGGGGTTTGGGTGGGTCCCAGGGCCGTTGTGGAGGGTGCGGAAAATTTTACCCTACAGAGGTTCGAACATCGAACCATCCAGCCAGTAGCAAACCGCTACACCGCCAACGCTCTCCCGGCGCACGGGTTATAGAGTGATTTGTATATACGAATTGGAAAGGAAATTGAAGGTAATGTGGACTGCGTTATAGAATGGTCACGAAAAATCTCAGCCAGAAGTGATAATTATTATTTTTATATGGTTTATATCTATTTTATAGGCATTGGCTACTTTTCCTTGTATGGGAGATCGGCCAGTCGCAAGGCTTCATCCTACATCAGAAAACACAGCTAATGAGAAGGGTTAGATGTATATAACCGTGCCCCAAGCAAGGTTCGAAACAAAGACTCCAGTTTTCGAGTGGTACCCAGAACACACCTTAAAGGCGTGTGGCCAGTGTGACAGGCAAAAGAAAAAAAGGACTTGATCTGGTATTTCAAAATTTTTTAGCGAGTTTCTATTGCTGTTACAGAGAAAGCAGCCATAAAACAAGAAGTTATCGTAGATTAGACGGAAAGAGGTCATATTGTAGAGTACGGTGTGTTTATGGCAGCAATAAGTGCAGTTTGTAAAAGCAGTCCTTCGTCCACAGCAGCGTGGCTAAAGCTGTGCAACTTTACAAGGTTCTGTAAAATGGTACGTTCTCTGGGGGAAGCCTGAGATAGTAGAACAGTTTCATCTCAATTTTGTTCGTACGGAATCATGTTTCGCGACAAATACGCCTTGCTCTAAATTAGATAAACGGCTGGAAATTTCTTGACTATCTGGAGAACTATCAGTCTCAAGAAGTAAAGCGTGAGGAAAGAAAACCAACAAGATGCAAAAGTATAGATGATTTATTGTCAATAGTGGATGTTGATTATTGACACTGTCTCAACATCCACTATTGACAATAAATCATCTATATTGTTGCATCTAGTTGGTTTTCTTTCCTCACGCTTTACTCACGATGCACGGTCACAGGAACATAAAGCTCTCAAGAAGTAGTTTGCTGCGTTGATTGTATTGTTTAATGATGCTAGCAGTTTCTGGGGCTATGTGTATAGCAGGCTTTGCAGGAATAAAAATCACTGTTTGTAAGAAAAGAAAACTGGCACAAATCTGTTGACAGGGGTGCATTAAAATGTTGTTGCCTTTGCATATTGTATTTGTTATAGTGCTGCAGGGTATGAAGAAATGAAAGATCCATGGAATTCTTTAGTTAGTTAGTTCGTGTAATTACGACTACATGTGTGGGACAAAGTTTCCTGTGGACAAGCGTCCGGGATGTGAATTTGACAACTCACATTTATCTCGGCATGATATCAGGCTTCCGCCTCGAAGGAGATGAAGACTGCGCTTGTTACGCAGCGAGTGGCGGTAATTTCTTACCGACGTTCGGGAAAACTTATCGTTTCCATCTTGAAGGGTCATGACTTCGTAGCGTGGAGAGGGAAATTTTAATTTTGCGTACAAGGCAAAGGGCGAGCAGATAGCGAAGTACACAATCCGTCCATCGGTAGATGAACTGCGTGTTTTCGTCTCTGATTCTCTCATGTGCCCTAGCTCACCCACACGCAAAGGACAGTTACGTTTATCTTATGATTTGGGGTCTTCACCACGTGGTCTGGTAGAAGGGTATGAACCATAAGTAACAACACAGTACTTCCTTCTGCAGGGCGTAAGGTGGGGGCAATATGTTAGTCGGAACAAGAGGATCTAATTGCCTAGTAGCAGTGCCAGTTTATGTTTGTTACAGTATACTCTGTTGAATGTTGCCCACACCGTTCCTAGGGCGACAGAAGAACTAGGTTTTCATTTGTTCAGAATTTGTATTTAAATATTATGCTTCTTACACATCGTCACTTCAGGACTCCTCGTAGATGGGGGGGGGGGGCCTAAATTTATTTTTGTATTGAGGGCAGATGTGCCTTAAACCGGCCTTGCCTATCCCATTACATGGCATCAGATCTATAGACAATATTATGAACGAAATATACTCCAGCGTCTGGACTCTGTACGGTAAATGCAAGGGGGTTAAAAAACAAAGTAACAGACACTTTGATTCCGAAAACCCTATTCTGACTTCCACGTATACATGGCATAGACGTAGCAGACGGTACACATCAGACTCCTATTAGGCATCGTTGATATTTATACATTAGTACCAAAGTCGAAACATAACTTGTAACCCAGAGTTGAATAATCAATGTTAAGTGTCTGTAGCCAGAAGGGAAGAGCTTGCTTCACGTCAGCATGTGTCGCAAGTCGCTTGAAAGCCAGTTTCTTCTTAACGTGTCCAAAAAGTTGTAAATAACTGAGCTACATACCACCAACCAGACTTCTGATTGGTTACGGCCCTACGGCTTCGTGGTTATGGACCACTCTGCAGCACCGACCCGTGAGGTTACGGACCGCCTGTATACAGCACCGACCTGTGAGATTTTGGAACAACCTCTATACAGCACCGACCTGTGATATTATGGACCACTCTGTATACATTACCTACCTGTGAGACTCTAGACCACCCTGTATACAGGACCGACCTGTGAAATTTTGGACCAACTTGTATACAGCACCGACCTGTGATATTATGGACCACCTGTATAAAATACCGACCTGTGAGACTATAGAACACTCTGTATACAGCACCGACCTGTGAGACTATAGACCACTCTGTATACAGCACCAACCTGTGAGACTACAGACCACCCTGTATACAGCACCGACCTATGAGACTATAGTCCACCCTGTATACATCACCGACCTGTAAGACTGTAGACCACCCTGTATACAGCACCGACCTGTGAGGCTATATACCATCCTGTATACAGCACCGACCTGTGAGACTATAGACCACTCTGTATACAGCACCGATATGTGAGACAATTTAATGTTTTGTTTGCATGTAAAATAACCACTGCCACCGGGTAACAACCCAATTGCAGTAAATAAATATTATTATTATAGACCACTCTGTATACAGCACCGATATGTGAGACTATAGACCACCCTGTATAAAGCACCGATCTCGCCTCCAGTGTTTATGTATAGGGGCGTTTCTCTCGATATGCAGAATGGCGGGATAGCCACTTGATTCTAGGGACAACGCATTAGTTGAATATTGCTGGCACAAAACTTGCGCCTATTTTCTTTACATTTGAAGTTATGGTCAGTTTTTATCTATGAAGAATTTAAAATTATTACGTTAATAAAATTCGATACTTTCACCATGGGCGAATACTGTATTTCCGCCATTAAACATCGCGTGTTTTTGCTCCAGCTGTTACGTCATATTGACAGGCAGAAGTTTCATGTTGTTAGAAATTAGTTTTTCGGAACGGACAGCTGCACCTGGAGGCCATTTTCATTCCGCAGAAACGCCGAAGCGATTAGCGGTAAGGTTTATGGTGGCGGCCTTTCATGGAACTGCGTCAATACAACACACGTGTGAATAAAATCAGAAAACATGGCGACCTGCAAGGTCTTCTGTCCTCACCTGCAGCGTAATTCGGGCGCAGCCGACTTGAGTATTTGTGGCTCAGAACTGCATTTCGCAAATGGTTCGTACACAAAAACAAAGACATGTTCTTATAAAATATAAAATTTTCATAAGCTTTAACTTTTTTTAGGTAATTTTATAAAGGGTAAAGAAAGAGCCACGGCCCCTAGGGCATATAAGTATTCAAGTTTCATGTCACATCATTTTTATAGAGCTTTTGAGATACACAATTTAATCCAATTAAATGTTCCTATCAACCGGGGCAGAATATTGTGTCTTACAGTTTCCTATCCAAAAATACAAAGAACAAGATACACAGAACTATAATTTTGCCTGTTGTTTTGTATGGGTTTGAAGTTTTGTCTCTCACATTGAGAGAGGAACATAAACTGAGGGTGTTCTAGACATTTGGGCCTAAGGGGGACAAGGTTACAGGGGAGTGGAGAAGACTACACAGCGAGGAGATTTATGATCCGTACTCCTCACCAAATATTATTCGGGTGATCAAATCAAGAATAATGATATGGGCGGTGCGCATAGCAGGTATGAGGGACAGGGGAGTTGCACACAGGATTGTGGTGGTGAGATATGATGGAAAGAGCCAGCTGGAAGACCTAGACATAGAAGAGAAGATAATATTAAAATTGATCTTAAGACGTGGGGTGGTGAGGTATGGATTGGATTGCTCTGGCTGAGGATAGTGATAGGTGGGGGGAGGGGTTGATTCTGACTGCGGTGATGAATCTCCGGGTTCCATAAAATGAGGGTGTAATGTATATTTAATTGACATTTGGTTTGAAACTTGTAATTTGTAAACTGTAACTGGGAATGGAAATTTTATTTGTTACCTACAGACAGGAACCGACTGCCACGCACTTTCATTTGTTCAGCAAATACCGATGCCGTTCATTGGACTTAGAGGTATCGTACGGCTGAAAGTGACGTGACAGTTCGCTAAACTTTCTGGAATAGCTGACGTTACGCTTCGCCTTTATATAAACCATTTAGCACGGTAAAGACCTCTCAATACGCATTCAATACGCAACATCTACGTACAATGTTACTGCAGTTCCTTATCCTGAGTTGGTGCAGAAGGCTATAAGTGAAGGCACTACACAGTTTCGTTGTGAAACTGGCAATGATCTCCAGTCTGCTAATTTTACCAGGTAAGCCGTGCTGATTGTTTGGAAATTCCGACTAAATTGAGTTGCGTACATTTGGATCGAATTCGGATTTAATTATTCCAAATTCTAAATTCGCGTAATTTAGTTTATGTTCAGGCAAGCTAACTTTTAGCACTCCGAAATTATTTGAGAGCTGATTACTTCATTCCCACTGTATATATTGTGAACGTAGTAATTTAGAATATATAGTTAGACGATTTTTCTATATTGTCTTGGAGTACTTTTTATCGGATTAGTAATCTGATTGGTGGCAGCATAAAACTACCCAGCGAAACGTTACACGACCCTTTACCCCTACTGTTTGTCGAGATAATATTTGGTGGAAGTCCAGCCCCATTCCGACATACACTACAAGGGCAATTTCTTGATTAGTTGAGGACCTTTTAATGTCTCAAGAAGGACTCTGTTCTGTAGATTTAGTTGGTTGGTTCGTTAGTTAGTTAATTAGTTAGTACGCTTATAGTTGTTTATTTGTGGATTAATGATGGTGGAAGTCTCCTGGGAGGTGATTCACTGTCTTTGGCAGGAATTAAGAAGAATTTTATTGTCTTCTGGGACAAGCGGTCTCCTGAAGATAAAGGCAGTAGGATCTTTCGTATCGTCGGTAAGTGCTCGCTCAATAACGCAGCGTCACATCACAGTAGACTTGGACCTCCAGCAACATCGCTATGAGAACTTCAAATCCCGTACTGAGAATTACTGATTTATGATGAGTCAAATACTGTTGTTTGGAAGGACTGATCGATGTGATCTTGAATGGTGATTCAAACAAAAGAAGGAAGTTAATAGTCATATGGCCTTGTTTGGAAATAAGTAACGAAAAGGCCTGTCGTACATAATGGCATCCAATAATCGACCTTCTGAACGCGATTCGAAACCTTGTTATTGTGTGCAAAGGTCACGCTCCATTAGGAGTTGACAAACGATTGGTTTCTCATTTTTCTTTTGCTCACCAGCAGTTTCACCCCTGAGGTGAAAGGGCGTTAAATTGGGAATCAATATGACCTCTATTTGACCTTGATTTAATAATTATCCTATTGTCGCAGTTGATTCTCTTTACTGTTCTAAATTGCATGAAGGTTTGCGAAAAGTATTGCAAATTGAAAGCACAATTTTTCTTACTTAAATTCGCAAGGAAATAGCCGTTGACGATTGTTTGGTTTAGAAGTGCTTTCATGGCCTTGCAATGATCTCTCCCCGTACAGCAATGAAATAAGTATTTTGGGAGAGTGGGTACAAGAAGTGTAATTGATAATAATAAAAACAACGGCCATAGAAAATCTCAATTGTAAGATAAATATCTGTTTTGCGTCAAACCAAGTGTTCCGTATAAACATAAAGGACAGAGCCGCATCCCGCCTCCAGGTGTACAGCCAGGTACAGGTACAACTCATCCCCCCCCATTTGCAAAACCAGTTACAGTACAACTCATGCCGCCCCCAGTTGCACAACCTGTTACAGTAAAACTCATGCCGCCCCCCAAGTTGCACAACCTGTTACAGTACACATCATGCCGCCCCCAGTTGCACAACCAGTTACAGTAAACCTCATGCCGCCCCCCAGTTGCACAACCTGTTACAGTACACCTCATGCCGCCCACCAGTTGCACAACCAGATACAATACACATCATGCCGCCCCCAGTTTCACAACCTGTACCAGTACACCTCATGCCGCCCCCCAGTTGCACAACCAGATACAGTAAACATAATGCCGACCCCAGTTCACAAACTGTTACAGTACAACTCATGCCGCCCCCCATTTGCACAAACTGTTACAGTTTATATCATGCCGCCCCCAGTTGCACGACCAGTTACATTACACCTCATGTCGCCCCCAGTTGCACAACCAGTTACAGAACACTTCATGCCGCCCCCAGTTGCACAACCTGTTACAGTACAACTAATGCCGCCCCCCATTTGCACAACCTGTTACAGTACATACCATACCGCCCCCAGTTGCAAAACCAGTTACAGTACACCTCATGCCGCCCCCAGTTGCACAACCAGATACAGTACACATCATGCCGCCCCCAGTTGCACAACATATTACAGTACACCTCATGCCGCCCCTCCCATTTGCACAGCCAAGTACAGTACAAATCAAGCCGCCCCCGGTTGCATAACCTGTTACGGTAAAACTCATGCAGCCTCAGTTGCACAACCTGTTACAGTACACCTCATGCCGCCGCCAGTTGCAAAACGTCCTACAGTACACCCCATGCCGCCCCAATTGCACAACCAGATACAGTCAACTACATGCCGCCCCTAGTTGCACAACCTGTTACGGTACACCACATGCCGCCCCCAGTTTCACAACCAGATACATTAAACCTAATGCCGCCCCCCAGTTTCACAACATGTTACAGTACACATCATGCCGCCCCCAGTTGCACAACCACATACAGTACACGTAATGCCGCCGCCCCCCAGTTGCACAACCTGTTACATTACAACTCATACCGCCCCCCAAGTTGCACAAACTGTTACAGTAGACCTCATGCGCCCCCAGTTGCACAACCAGTTACAGTGCGCCTCATGCCGCCCCCAGTTGCACAACCAGATACAATACAACTAATGCCGCCCCCCAGTTGCACAACCTGTTACAATACACCTCATGACGCCCCTTGTTGCACAACCAGTTACACTACACCTAATGCCGCCCCCAGTTGCACAACCAGTTACAGTACACCTTATGCCGCCCCCATTTGCACAACCAGTTACAGTACACCTTATGCCGCCCCCGTTTGCACAACCAGTTACAGTACACCTTATGCCGCCCCCATTTGCACAACCAGGTATAGTACACCTAATCCCGCCCCCAAGTTGCCAACATGATACAGTACAATTCATGCCGCCCCCAATTGCACAACCAGGTACAGCACACATCATGCCGCCCCTCCCATTTGCACAAACAATTACAGTACAGTTTGTGCCCCCCCCATTTGCACAACCAGTTACAGTAGACTTCGTTTCACACCTCTAGTTGCACAACCTGTTACAGTACACTTCATGCAGCCCCCCAGGTGCACAAGCAGATACAGTGCGCCTCATGCCATCCCCCAGTTGCACAACCAGTTACAGTACACCTCATGCCGCCCCCCAGTTGCACAACCAATTACAGTGCGCCTCATGCCGCCCCCCAGTTGCACAACCAGTTACAGTACAAATCATGCCGCCCCCAGTTGCACAACCTGGTACAGTACACCTCATGCCGCCCCCCAGTTGCACAACCAGTTAAAGTACACCTCATGCCGCCCCCAGTTGCACAACCAGTTACAGTGCGCCTCATGCCGCCCCCAGTTGCACAACCAGTTACAGTACAAATCATGCCGCCCCCAGTTGAACAATCTGTTACAGTACACCTCATGCCGCCCCCCCATTTGCACAACCAGATACAGCACACCTCATGTCGCCCCTCGCATTTACAAAACCAGTTACAGTAACCTCATGCCGCCCCCAGTTGCACAACCAGATACAGTACACCTAATGCCGCCCCCGGTTGCACAACCTATTACAGTACGCTTCATGACGCCCCCAGTTGCACAACCTGTTACAGTGCACCTCATGGCGCCCTCAGTTGCAAAAACTGTTACAGTACACCTCATACCGCCCCCAGTTGCACAACCAGATACAGTAAACCTAATGCCGCCCCCGGTTGCACAACCCGTTACTGTACAATTCATGACGCTCCCAGTTGCACAACCAGATACAGTACACCTCATGCCGCCACCCAGTTGCACAACCTGTTACAGTACACTTCATGCCGCCCCCAGTTGCACAACCAGTTAGAGTGCACCTCTTTGCGCCTTCAATTGCAAAAACTGTTCCAGTACAACTCATACA
>Ga0123355_10014323_pt1 | contig 12393 bp, 8 predicted proteins | sample TergutEmb28metaG_3_FD_89872 | JGI IMG/M metagenome (GOLD analysis project Ga0123355, IMG submission 89872) | Embiratermes neotenicus P1 segment gut microbial communities from Petit-Saut dam, French Guiana - Emb289 P1 | ecosystem: Host-associated > Arthropoda: Insects > Digestive system > Gut ...
AAACTCCAACACACATCGAACCAAGAACAATACGACCAATGTGGTAATTCAACAGAATAGTCGCAAGCTCCTGATGATGGATATAATAATGTCCGAAACATGTTGAGCACATAAGAAGTGAAAGTGACATCAAGTTGGTCGTTTATTCTTCAACTATGACAATGATGCACGGTCCAATAAACATAAGTAAAAGATTCATTTTTTTCACTTTGCCTATCGACTATTAACGACAGAATATGCAGCAGACTAAACAGCATAAAAACATTGGGTAATTTTTATTAACACTTTCTTAAAACTTCCGCATGTGTATGTAATATGTCAGCAGTTTCTTTTTAGTGCCGCGTGTTTGCGTGTTTGACATTGGCCATGCGTTAATGCAGCACTCAAAAATCTTACGTGAACATTACCCTGGAAACTAGAATGGCTGAGATGGAACAATTCCAAGACCGCCAAGGCCACCAGGTCACTAGGGATTTATCGTTATAGGGCTTCGTGTTGGTGAAGTTGTCCAAGTACTTCCTTTGATGAAAAACCTCGAAGCCCGGAAGGTGTGCATTCAACAAGCAATGCAGGTGGTTAGTGATCAGGGGCAGTAGAAGTGGACTGCCGATGCCATATTTTCTTCATTTTACGAAGGCGTATGCATGGACCTCAGTGAAGAATCTGAGGTTTACTTGTGTCACTTTGGCCGTTCATGTCTCAGGGGGTTAGTTAGTGGCCTTTCAGCGCGGAGGCCCGGTTTGATTCCCAGCCATTCCATGTGACATCCGTGGTGACAAAATGGCACTGAGGCATATATTCCTCCGGAATGATTCGAGCTTTCCCGTATCACTATCATTCCATCAATGTTAAACACTCACTTTTTATTCATCAACTACAGGCACTACATGGTGGTACAGTTGTTTGAGACACTGCGCTAAAAGCCAGACGGTCGCGAGTTCGATTCTCGATGCAGTCACTGGAATATTTCATTGACTTAATCCTTCTGAACGCCCCATGGCCCTGGAGTAGACTCAACCTCTAACATAAATGGTGGGTAAAGGCGGCCGGGGCATAGGGATGAAAATCATGCCACCTTTATGTGCCGATTGTCTGGAAATTCTGGAAGTTTCAACGTCCTGGAGCCCTAGGGACCTGCTACAGGAATTGCTTTACCTTTCACAAGCACAATCTTAGAGACAGACAGCGCCGTTATTTGACACTTTATACGCCGAATTAAATCCCATCTGCCATTTGCTGGCATTATTAGGAGCTCACCATATTCTCCACGTTAGCAGGATAAGGGTTAAAGAACATCTCTCTCTCTCTCTATTTCTCTGTCACACACACACACACACACATACACACACATATACACACACATACACACACATACATACATACACACACATACGTACATACATACATACATACATACTTACATACATATACACATACATACATATATACATTCATACATACATACACACACACATACATACATACATACACACATACATACGTACATACATACATACACACATACACACACATACATACACTCACACACATATAGGCTATATATTTGTATTATTTTGAAGATATTTGTAATTCCTCTATTTAATAAAGCTTGAACTGTAAATGTTATTAGTTTTTCGGTTATTTCATAAAATACTCTGGAAATCTGAAAGTTTTGCGCCAAAACGTCACTGTAACTGTGCACCCATTATAATTAATTATCGGAAAGATACCACACCCGAGTACAGCCAAGACACATGAAACACTCTTGAATTCGATACAGTATGGGAATCTGGTCATATGTGATGTGATGACGCGAGCAGCGGCAGCAGCGTTCAGAAAACAAATTGTAAACACAATCGTGTTCACTCTCTCGCATCGTTCACCGATCATTCACCACAAACCCGCTAGCACGATATATGAGATGTATTACATCGAAATTATTCAGGATTGACATAGGCTTAAAACACGCGTATGTTACAGAATTGATATGGGACCTATCTATGCAAGGCTATCGGCACAGCGAGCCGTGCGAAGCAATAATGCGCAACTCTAAAATAAAAGCAGCCAACGTTGTACATGATGCAGATAATAATAGATCTAGCTTCAGTATTTTGAACGAAATACGCATAGAAGGATCTTAAGCCTACAGTTGCAAAAAGTTAATAGCTAGGATTCTTCATAATATACACACTCCATTACACTGCCAGTATTGTTAATTTATTACTTTCGTTTGTTCTTCTGCAGGATATTCAAGTATTACTGTCTTAAGGTTGGACAAGACAGGCAGTGTAAGAATAACGTAAAATTAAGACATTTTCATGCAACCACTTTGAAGTGGAAAAGCAATAAGTATTACATATTCTGAGTGTGTGTTGGTAACTTTAGTCATCCAGCACTCAAAGCGCATGCGCCCTATTATACAGGGTCATCGAAAAAGATGGACGGGATTTGAAACCGCTATAACTTAAAAAGTACTAGACGAATTTACAAGCTTCACATCTTAAAATGGTCAGAAAAGTTTAAAGTTTTGGACTTACCTTAGTACATTTCAATATGTGCAAAGTTTGTAGCTCTGGAGACGTCCAAACGAAATTCTATCTCCTGCCACGTTTTCTGAATCATGTCTCGTGTTACAGTTTCAATGGCTGATGTGATACTTTCTTGCAGGTGCTAGATATTCCTTATCTTCTCAGCATACACAAGGTTCTTAAAGTACCCCCACAGAAAAAAATCAAGTGGAGAGAGATCTGGGCTTGGAGGTGGCCAGGGTATTGGTCCACCCCTTCCAATCCAGGCATCAGGGAATCTCTCATTTAAAACGTCAGTCATAAAGCAACTGAAATGAGGAGGAGCTCCGCCTTGCATAAAAATAACTCTACTTACAGTTTCTTGTTCGAAGGTTTCAGTTTTCAATCTGTGGAAACGTAATGTTATAGCGGCTTCAAATCCCGTCCATATTTTTCGATGACACTGTATTGTTACCAGTGTCCTGCCCGACTCTATAGTACTTACCACATTAGCTCATAAACTGCACGATTTTCGAAAGAAAAAAAGTACTGAATATGAAATGTGCATTTTGATTTTCTCTACAACAATGTCTGAAATACTTCTAATTCCAAAATGAATTGAGGCAGATATGATAAAAAATTAGCATTGGTCTTCATGTAAAGTTCTTGTCAAATTTTAAAGAAATTTGTATCTTCTCGAAAGATATCCGAAAAATATTCAAATATCAAATTTAATGAAAATCCGTCCAGTGGAAGCCGAGATGATCCATGCGGGTGGAGAGACAAAGAGGGCGAAGCTAATAGCTGCTTTTCGAAATTTTCGAAATTTTTCACACGCGCCTGAAACAAGAGTGTCTTTCCAAAATACTCCAATATCCATCGCCCCACGTGATTTAAATGCAATGACAATCTCAAATACCGACAGTCCTAGCGAAATCAGCATTATTCAGTTGGGTCAGTCATGTTTCCTGAGGTGTTTGAATTGTACAGCTGCTGATACCATCAAGTATTTACCATGAAGAGGAAGCTGCGATGGATTAGAAAGGAGTCGCACATATAAAAAATTATGTGCCCATCTTTCGACTGGATTAAAAGTTGAAATATACGCACACCAGAAGCAAAGTCAAACACAAAACAATGCCGATGAGCTCAACTCAGGGGTCTACTTTTCCCTCAATAGAAGTCATTTGTCTAAAAATTAATGACATGCACGTAAAATTCTATGATTTCCTTTTACGAAAATGTAGAAGATTTTCGTCGGAAGACAAAATACGCTCTTAAGTCAGGAAAACTAAAAAATGCTGCAGATAATGTATAATGGCTTAAAGGCATCAGGTGCAGAGGCTCTATTTGCCATATTGCTCATACAATACTCCTCTGCTTTTTCCAGGTCACTGCAGATCAAGTGATCACTTAGTCACGCCAGAAGAATACCTTAAAAGCAAAAGGGACATTAGGAAAGACCTTGTGTTCACACACCCTTTCTTTTTAAAAGGATTCACGTACTGGTATCACTAAAATATCGCTCTGGACCTTAGGTTTTGTTAACAAATTTACAATGCACTAAAACTTAGAGCAGCACTACTGCTTGTTTGCAGTACATTTGGAAACACAACGTCCACAGGATAAAAAAACATTTGTTTAATATTCAACATTACCACCTAAGAGGCAAGTCGGACTGATTAATAGACTCCGTACAGAGAGAAATTTATTCACTTATATATGTTTTAGCAAGTAAACACAGTTCACATCGACAGCAATACTCTCTTTATTACATATGAGAAAGAAATTGTTAAGGAATTCACATTATGTGATTACTGTGTAACAGAGGTACACTCTGAATATATGTCAGTCGTTGGAAATAAAGAGTAAACAGTTCCAATAAACAAGGCTGATTCAGTGACAGTTACCGTGTGTCTTCATTCGCGACGCGGTCTCTTTATGCCCCTCTATTTCGGATCGCAATAAATCACGACTAAACTAAAATGTAACTATTTCTAGCAATTCCTTCTGAATGTAACTTTCTTCCATTCGCGACAACACAAACGTCTGGAAACCAGTTTAAATGAAATTGGAATAACCACCGAAGGCTTATAAATATAACTGCCTTTATTCTCATCTCAGAGTAAGATATCATTAGCCACGTACAGGAGATGAATGTGTGCCTGTCAGAATTTTTATGACAAAAGGGAACTTAGCCATCTGTACTTCAAAGTAATTTTTTTACAAAATCACATCGATCTGGCAAAGGTTTACGAACCAAGTAATTCGACAGAAAAGGGAAAAAATATGAACATAACGTCCCCTAAATATATGGAGCAAAATTATTATGTCTCCCTTAGCTTGAAAGAATATCTACTGTATCAAGACAAACAAGAAATGTTCAAAAATTACGGCGGCAAAATGCAAGACACAGCTGGCGACAGTAAATCATCAAATCACAGAAGTCTTCCAAATGGTTGACAGAACATTACTGAAGGAGGGGGTAAATGTAAGATTGTCGCTGTGTATAGCACGCAGGCATATGGAAGAGTAGAGGCAGGGCTCCACATATTACTGACTTTGGCATTAGTAAGGGGTGAGCGACAAACGTCATGTTCGGCCATTTTACCTCCCGTCAAAGAGCTCCAATAGCCAATGAAAAGGGGCTACGCGGGCTCCAAAGAGGGACTAGACTCTTTAGACACGAAGTAACTATCTTGCCTCTGCCGCGAGTAGAACCAAGATTCCTCAACTCCAAACCGCAGCCTAGCCTATATACAAACGGTCCTATGCCTGCTCTACATTTTTGAAAGTAGGCAAAATATATTATTGTATTTCCAAGAAAGTGCACTGTTTGTCAACATAAATAAATACACGATATCCAGTGTAAACACTTCACTTTCGTATTACGTTTGACTTCCATGGTGGTATAGCAATATTTCTGTAGGAAGAATTTTAACAAATAGAAGCCAAATATTGTAATAATTGTAAGAATATTCGAAGCTCCGCAGGGGGGTAATAAAAACGTAGCCACTTATTCCTTCCTCTACAGTTGTCGGTGGATTTTATTAATACCAAAAGGGCAGGTGACACAACTCAGTCATACACGAAAGTAAGCATCGTACTGTCTAAAATAAACATCATACTGTCTAAAGTAAACATCATACTGTCTAAAGCAAACATCATACTCTCTACAGTATGCATCATACTGTCTACAGTAAGCGTCATACTGTCTACAGTAAACATCATACTGTCTACAGTAAGCATCATACTGTCTAAGTAAGCATCATACTGTCTAAGTAAGCATCATACTCTCTACAGTAAGCATCGTACTGTCTACAGTAAGCATCGTACTGTCTACAGTAAGCATCGTACTGTCTAAACAAGCACCATACTGTCTGCAGTAAGCATCATACAGTCTACAGTAAGTATCATACTGTCTGCTGTAAGAATCATACTCTCTACAGTAAGCAGCATACTCTCTACAGTAAGCATCATACTCTCTACAGTAAGCATCATGCTTTCTACAGTTAAGGTCAGTACCAGTAACTAATGGAAAATGTTAAATTATAAACCATTTCTTCAATATAAAGAGGGGTAAATTCTTACATGGTTCAGACGTCGACAGGTAAATACTAAGAGTATTTAACGGTCATGATTTTCCTCTAAAAAGCATGAACTTATATCGTACTGATTTGAAACAAGATTAACAAACACCACGGGGTTTGTCTTCTTGGATGTGAAGCCGGGCTGCTTGGCAGATATTTACAGAACTTCGAACCACGTGTTTAATATGAAATTTTTTCTAAAATTATGCTGTTGGAAATTGCTACGTAAAAAAAAATAAACTTCTTGTGGAATTCTCAGATATGGCATAATAACTTATTTATACAGCAGATATTACTTACAGAGAAGAACATTTTCCAACTTTCCCGAACATGTCTTGGGGCTGAACATGAAACTGTACTTAATGGAAACGTTAGAACTGAGGCATTTCTTTCATGAACCAAAACTTTGTACATAAGATATTAAATAAAACAGTTTCTTGCATTGACTGATTTGAAGTTATTAGGCACAGATGATGGCAAGTCAATTAGCTAATTATATAGATTGAAAAATATAGTAGGATGATCCAACGCTCAATTAAGGTTTTGGATTACAGGATGACAGTGGAATAATTGGCAGAATTTTGGGCAATAAATACGAGCTTAATTTCACACACACACACACACACACACACACATACACACACACACATATATATATATACACACACACACAAACACACACACACATATATCAGAGTTTGACGTTCAGGTGACCGTGTATCGTGATAAATTCTTATAATAAAACCAACCAGATGTTTTAATTTCACAAATTTATTTTTGGAATAAAATTCTACATGTTTCGGACAGTTCCTCTGTCCATCATCAGGAGTTTTTCACTGTACACATAGCAATGGGATATGTCATAGAGGATCAGGAGGAGCTGCAGTTCCGTCCTGATCCTGCTCGCAAGCTGTCAGCAAACCTGTATGACATACACCATTGCTGTGTGTACAGTGAAAAACTCCTGATGAAGGACAGAGGACTTTCTTAAACTTTTAGAGTTTTATTCCAAAAATAAATTTGAGAAATTGTTGGTTTTAGTATAAGAAAATATCAGAGTTGTTTTACAACGTTGTGTATCAACATACACATATGTGACACGACGTGTTTCGCCCCGTACTTACCGTCATAAGGCGTAAACACATTCTTACTAAATTGTCAATGTGACCTTAGCTTGTGTTCCTGTTAAAATTATCGATTATTAGCGTCCGACAAAAAATTTAACGTAAGATTAAAACGTAAAACAAAGTTTGCAATATTTAAGGAGCACAACGTGACGTTAGGAAATACAACAAAAAAACTAATGATAAAAAACTGTGATATTAAAACCTTAATAAGCTTTCCATACAATATTTAAGATTCGTCCGAAACACAGAGTGTTAATTTTAAAACTAATGTCTTTAATGCGTTACAGTATTGTGGCATCACACTGCTTTCACCATACGTATATGCGGGGATTACCTTTTATAGTCTTCTCTTCGTTAAGTGTTAAATGTGCACTAGTTAAGGTAGGACTGACACTGGTTGGAGTGTTTACCACATAAGAACATGGTGGTAAATTTTAAGCTCGTGGTTCCGTGCATCATAATTCAATGTGAATAAAAATCCAACAGATGCAACAGTATGCAGATATTTATTCACTGCAAAACTACTCTACATATTTCGGGCGTCACAGCACCCATCATCAGGAGTATCAAAAACTGTACCCGCAGCCTCCGGTACAGGTCATACTACTTGTACTGGAGGCTGCGGGTGCAGTTTTTGATACTCCTGATGATGGGTGCTGTGACACCCGAAACATGTAGAGTAGTTTTGCAGTGAATAAATATCTGCATACTGTTGCATCTGTTGGATTTTTATTCACATTGAACATGGTGGTAGTAGTGGTGCTATCATCTATTGTGTCCAGACGTTGAACATTGGTCTCTGGTTCTCAATATTTATAAATGAAAACAAGTGGCCTGAAAGCATACGTTTAGTTGAATTACTATAAATATATATATATATATTGCAGTGTATCGCAAATGTTTTATAACAATTTCACCAAGGAAACTGACCCTACACAGAAGCAAACGGATTCATATTATGGCCTACGCACTAAACGATTGCTGGAAAGATTGAAAAATACAAGTTAACGTGGCTACAGGCTGAATTTTAATTACGTATCCAAAAACATAAAATTTTCGCTTTAAATATGACATACGAACACACTTTGTTAAAGTTCGTATAGTGATAATCCCATTTTCCACTGCACAGACCCGCTTTCAATTCCAGCCAGAACCGAATCTGATATGCGACACAAAAACAGCTCTGGGACGGATCTTCCTGCTAGCTTTTCCGTTTTATGTTGGTAATCAATATCCTATTCTCACGTCAGACCCTTCTGAAGACCAGCATACCCATCATGCAGGTCCTGTGTTCGCACATCAGGTGTTACAACGGTCTTGTACTCACCTGCAGGGACTACGAGGAATTACGGGAAGGTCAGCATAGCCGAATGACCACCTTGTTTTAACCTTTTGGCGACGGAATTATTTTTTTAAATTTTATCATATCCTGTAAATAAAATGTGAATAAAACTGGAACCAAATACGTTAGAATTATGAAACAAACTGCATTTTGAAGAGAGAGAGAGAGAGAGAGAGAGAGAGAAAAGGAGAGTATATACCATGCTTAAAATATTCAGTACCTGTATTTGTTGAATAAATATATAAAATGCAACGTTGAGAGGCTACCGGTGCAGTACGACCACTATAGTGGTCGTTAGGCGTCAAAGGGTTAATGACGTAAAAGTGCTCCACATCACTGTAAAAATTTTCTACACAGCTATCTAATGTAGAACAGGCACCGTAGACGTATTTTGAAAAGGAACTGTGTATGGAATACTTATTAGGATTCAAATTAAAGTATTCGTAACTCCCAGGGCGAAGACATACAGTAACTGTTCACATAGAGAAGAGTTATTGCACGGAAATCGTATGTACGCTTATATTTGCTCGTACAATGACGCTTGTAAATTTTGCAGCACCACCACAAAAAAAGTTTCGACATTGTCGGGTCACCAGGGTAACATGTACATTGACACAAATGCCCACAATATCACACACACACATTTACAATGAACGTGGTTACTTTAAGTTCGTATTGATATGAATGCTGTATTAACTTTGCTCTGGGCAGTAGATTAAATTAAAGTCATACTTCCTACTAATTATTCACTCTTGACTCGGCCTGCATCACAATCCAGACACCACTGCGTAGGGAGTTTTACTTTCTTTGTTCCGACATTCTTTTATGAGGCCAGTTTAATATCTGTATATTGCGTATTTATACCGTTCTAATATTTTGGACAGATTGCTATCACTACGAACGGCTGAAGTTTAACCCACGTCCTGAGGAAGGGTCCTTCTTGAGAAGTTACTATTTGCGTGAATTTGGGCTTTCGCCGCGGTGCAAATGAGATCTTCGCTCTTCTGGGATATCACGCGACATAGACTGGTAGTAAGGGCTGGATGATCCGGGATCGAATCCCGGTGGGGACGAGATTTTCCGCCCGTCCAGACCGGCCCTGGGGCCCACCCAGCCTCCTGTAAAATAGGTACCGGGTCTTTCCCGGGGAAAAGTGCGGCGGGGGCGTGCTGCTGACCATTAACCCCCTTCCAGTGCCACGGTCATGGAAGATTGGAGCTATACCTCTACCCTCCCTCTGGGCCACACTGGGCATGTAACGAGATCGGTTTACCTTTTTTTTAGATTGGTAGTAGAGTTTCCGACGTTTCGGGACAACCCACTGGTCGGGACAACCCACTGGTCCCATCTTGAAAATGAGGCTGCTAGGTTGTTCTGAAACGTCGTTAAGCTGACTACCCTTCTACGCTGCGTAACATCCCAGAACAGCTAAGACTTTAACAGTTCTTCAGCCGGTCAAGAAATTCCAGGCATTCTGCTCACAGTGGCTCACCACTTGTCCCTTACCTGGACCTGACACAGTTACCGCTGTCCTCCATCTGCGGCTAATTATGTAATACGTGCCTAACAATATGTAGTCGGTTAGCAAACCTCGCATAGGTTGGACCCCGCCATAAACAAATGTGTTTCGCAAGCCGACGCCCTTCCACAAACCTACAGCAAGCCACGTAAACACGCAAGTTACGCACGTCACTCAGTACGTAATTACGTAACGACCGAGATTAAGTTCTATGTTGGCATAATATTTTTCAATCAAAATAAGCCAAAGAACAATCAAATAATTTTTGGCAGACGTTGCATGGGACACATCATGTACTGCATTCCTGATGTTCTTGTCATCGTCGTCGTCTCGATAGCCGTCAGCAGGTAACAACGGTACTTGTAAAGAAGAGTTTCACAATCAGATCGCTGCGTCACAGGAATGTCAAAAATATCCCAGTGCACTTGGAGCACTATCAGTATGGTGAATGTACTCTTCATGAGCCACAGATTACAACCAGCGAGACAACGTGTGTACAGTGTCGTCTGTGAATGGTCAAATTTTGTATTGGACAAACAGACCGCGCACTGAGAATATGTACCAAACATAGACAAAGCCTTAGGCAAGGCCTGATTGAGACATCGAAATAAACCAAGCATGTATATGAAGAAAGACACCATACAAATAGTAAGGGCGCTATGTTCTTAGAAACTGTGACGGACAAGATATGCAGAAAACAAAAGGCATTAGCCCATATGGACTGCATAGTCAGTCCGACGAATGTTGATATCTCCCATTTTGGAATCTTGTCATTACAACAGTTGTTTCCAGCGTAGCCTTTCTGACAAATTCCTAAGCTCGCTCAGCGTTTCAAATATTCAGTTTCATATACAATCTAAAACATGGATCATGTACCTAAGAATGTGTATCATTCATAAATAAAACGATTTACCTGTTCTGCATCACACCAGGAAGAATACTGTAGGTATGCAGATATTCTTTCATCAACTCTAAATTCGGAAGAGTTTGTTTCATGATCCATTCCTTTTCAAAACACACCAAGCATTAGGTCAAGATGACGTCAAAGTCATTATGGGCTTGTCGAAAAACAGAATAACGGAGTTTCAAAAGGTATAACATATTCTGATTTTGAGTACACTGACGAAGGAATGATTTCTAGGAAAACATGCCAAAAAATGGCACTTGGTGTATGTCCTATGCCATAACATGTAAATAGGCAGGAGGTGTCTTAGTCCACTCATACTCCCAGAAACTGCAGAGTTATTACCCAGTAAGAAGGTTCATGCATTTTTCAATGCAACATGACAGTGATCCGATACTAACGTCGGGTCCCCGCGCTGGAACAGCGACTCTCAATTTTATAGGATTATATTACAGAGGACCCAGGTGGACGTGGCCATGCGTTTTCATTTTTTTTTATTTATTCCCTTGGCGGGAAATAAGCATGCAGTGTTAGTTGAACGTTGTGTTGTGTTGGAAAAGACGCGTTACACAACGTTTCAGCTACTCTGTCAATAGAAGAGTGGAACTGTGTATGTGACTTTACGAAATTAACACTCGTGAGGCACGCGAGAACAGTGGTTACGTCACAGCGAGCAACAGAACTAAGAGGTAAAATGTTAAAGTTGGACATGTGCAAGCCGTGAAGGAATATGCTGGAAGAGGGACGCAACTACATTCATTATTAATGTTGCCACTAGATAAAGTTGGAAGGTTCCCGCCCCGACCGCTTTACCGCCGGTGCGCATTGAACATGAGGGTGGGCTTCAGAGCCGGTCAGGACGCTTTCGAAAAGCTAAATATCTCTATGAGGATAAAATCAAAAAGTGCTTATGAAAATATAAGAAACTATTACACTATAATCGTTGTAAAGTTGCTACATGCTTCGGTCACCTTCTCTGGTCATCTTCAGGAAAGTTTTTACTCGAAGGGTATATTACAAAGGCAAAGACAACTAAGACAATTATAAAACAATTAGTTTTAAATATGTGATTTAAAATAGACTTTAAAATATAAAATAAAAAATAGATTGGTTTGGTTGTCCTTGTAATATATCCTTCAAAGAACACTTCCCTGAAGATGGCCACAAACGTTACCGAAATATGTAGCAGGTTTACAAAGTTTATAATGTAATAAATTCACGTACGTGAGACTGATGCTATATTTTTTTTATTTAACATTTACCCATAAATCAACATTATCTCCTTCAAAGTAGTTCCCTTGGGAAGCCACACACCGCCGGAGACGTTGCTCCCACTGCCGGTAGCAGTGCTGGAAGTCTTCATGTAGAAGTGCCCTCAGCTGGTCTGTCACGACCTTTTGGATG
>Ga0123355_10014324_pt1 | contig 12393 bp, 10 predicted proteins | sample TergutEmb28metaG_3_FD_89872 | JGI IMG/M metagenome (GOLD analysis project Ga0123355, IMG submission 89872) | Embiratermes neotenicus P1 segment gut microbial communities from Petit-Saut dam, French Guiana - Emb289 P1 | ecosystem: Host-associated > Arthropoda: Insects > Digestive system > Gut ...
CCACGCTTTTCAACAAATTTACTCAAATATCGAAACCAATGCTCTGCATTGCCTTTTGAGTGCGATGCCGCCATCAACATATAATCAACCCATGACATTTACATCACCACCTTTTTGCATTTTGCTAAATGTACCATTTTTGCGACAGAAAATCAATACAGGGGCGAAAATCCGCTCATTAAAACCACAAGCCCGCTTTACAGCAGGCTTGTGGTACATTGGATTGGAAGGGTAATTGCAGTGGATGAGTTTGCTTGATTTGCGTTATTACTTTATTAAGCTACTGCTGGCAAAAGCACTCTGCCAGTGGCTCGATTTTGACCTTTTCGATATTAAGAGCCAGACCATCATATATGACCAAACCATCATTTGCGACAGGCAAGCCAACGAGGTATTTCAGAACTTCCAAAGCCTGCATCGTACCTAACACACCGGGAGTAGGCCCAACAACGCCGAAAGGCTTCTTCGGTCCTTCTTCCTTTTTCTTGTTAGGGAGCAAGCAACGCAGACAAGGTCCTGACCCCGGAGTAATAGTCATAAGCTGACCATAAAATTCACCGATTCCAGCATGAACTAACGGGACCCCTGCCGTAACACAAGCATCATTTAAAACAAGTCGAGTGTTAAAGTTATCAAGACAGTCAACGACAATGTCATACTGCGGCACAATTTTAGCCGCAAGCTCCTCATCTAAGAAGCAATCATAAACTGTCGTCTTGAGTCGGGGATTGAGTGATAGCAAGCGCTTCTGTGCCATTTGCGCTTTCGACTTATCCATATCAGCCATTTCAAAGAGCAATTGCCGATTCATGTTAGATAGTGCGATAGTATCGCAATCGCAAAGACCCAAATGTCCGATACCCATTGCGGTTAAATAACTGAGAGTAGGTGCACCCAGACCACCGCAACCGATGACCAAAACAGAAGCATCATTAAGTTTCTGCTGCCCTTCTTCACCAATCTCTTTCATCATAATTTGGCGTGTGTATATCTCTCGTGAAGTATCATCAAGTATCAATTTAGTTACCCCCTCATAAGTCAGCTTAGTGTAGCGTATCGCTGATAACTAGTATATTCTTACATTCTCTTTTTCCGGCTTGCTGCGTTGAAAAAACTTGAAAGGCCACTGGCATTACTGCGTTTTTTCGCCTTGCAAGACGAAAAAATAAAACGCAATCATATACTAGTTATCAGCGATACACTACACCAGTATTTAAAGAATATAATACTACACTGGTTTTAAATATTTCTTGGCAATTCGCAGTGCCTCGTCGGGATATTCCTGCGACAAGAGCCCCATAGCATATAAAATGTATTCGCTGTCAACATAAGTATTAGGGGCGTTAGGCTTTAAGCACCAAGGCTTTAGCTCATCAAATAGTGCAGCTTTAAGCACAGCTTCAGGATGCTTGCCGTATTTAAAGATCCCTCCGGTTCCAATTACATTTTTTGCACCTAAGAGATTCTTCCCATATTGCAATGTGACCTCGCCTGAGGCGGTAAATTCATTTTTAGTATACCCAACATGGCGCTCAACCGCAATGCCGACAGATGCTTTAGCAAGAGCAATATCCATCATAGCCTCAGCATTATTTAGCGGAACATGTTCGACATTGTTGCCAAGCATCTTGGTATAAGCATCAGGGTCAAGCTGTGCAGCAGAAAGAGAACTGTCAATAGCCACGGCATATTCACGAAGTACATCTTCGCCGACGAAATCATAAATTGTCCGGGCATTGTATCTGATGCCCATATCTCCTTCAACAGTTCGGGATAGTCTCGGTTCAGGAAGCCCCTTAACCAAAGTCGTGCTCGTTACAGGTCCATTATTCGCAACGGAATGAATGTTGGTCGTAGCACCGCCAACCTCTACGACAAGTAAGTCGCCTATTCCCGGCTCTCTGCGTGTGCCATCCGCCAAAAGAGATGCGGCATCTAATGAGGCACTTGGTGTGGGAATGATGGGATTCTTGAAGAAGCTCTCTGCTTTGCTTAAGCCCTTGGCTTGTATTATATGAGCGATAAATATCTCACGAATGAGCTTCTGTGCTGCATCTACTTCAAGTCTATCGACTGTCGGGAGCACATTTCCGGCGGTGTATACTTTCTTGCCGCCTGCTTCCAAGAGCATCTTGACCTTTCGTGAAGCAGAACGATTGCCACACACCAAGATCGGGCAAGCAATCTTAGAATTTGAAATAACCTCGGCATTATGCAAGATTACATTCTTATTGCCGCCATCAGTTCCTCCGCACAGAAGTACGATGTCGCAATTGTGTTCTTCGATTTCGAGTGCAATATCGCTGTCTATTTCATAGCCATAAGAGCACAGGACCTTAGCCCCTGCGCCTAAAGCCGCCATCTTGGCGGCCTTGAGTGTCAAGTCAGGCACTAAGCCGACAGCTGCCATCTTAAGTCCGCCTGCTGCACTGCTACAAGCATATTTGCCTGCAATATCATTAGCGCTTATGTTACATCGCTCATATAAATCCCGAAGTGCAAGCTTTAGTCCGATATTGATGTCGGTGTCTACAGTCGTCGGAGATTGTGCCCTTCCTATGAGAAGCTCACGTTCCAAGTCAACGGCTGTGACTTTAGTGTAAGTGCTACCAAAATCTACCATCAGATAGATGCTCATGATTAATCCTCCTGAGAAAAGCGGCATCTAAGCCTAAGCTGAGGGAAATCGAACTCCCATCGGTCTAAGATTCGCCCGTTGTGGGCGGTACAAGAATTGAAATGGGTGAAGAATACAAATCAAAGAAGAACATAGCTGCGGCTATTTCTGCACGAAACGCATTGACATGGGGTCTTGCATAGGTGTCTATTGTGCTGTACCTAAACATAACGCCCGCATCAAACATGAAATACATGGCATCAAGAGCCCAGGAACTTATTTCGTCCTCATCTGTAAATTGCAACAAGCTTCCGCCGTCATTTTCTTCACCGAAATCAATCGTCAATTCGGCAAAATTCATATAACGGAAAAGAATAGTGTACATCTGCTCACGATTTACAAAATAGTTGCCGCCAAAAGTTGTGGGGCTAAGACCATTTACTATACCATTTTCGTGTGCCCAGGCTATGGCTGTGCTATACCATCTGCCATCTGAGACATCTTCAAAAGGAGAATCACCGGCATCAGGCTCGCCCGCATATCTCCAAAGTATAGTCACAAGCATTGCCCGTGTCATATCGGTGCGGGGAGCAAATCTTGTGAGGCTTACACCATTCATGATGCCATTTTCAAATGCCCAGGCGACCGGTCTGTAAAACCAATCATCGGTGCTGACATCTATAAATCCAAGTGAGCTTGGTTCACTTTCAGATAGAGAATCAGCAAAAACTGTAAGTGTACTGATAGTCATAGTGAGTATAACAAGTATAGCGACGAGCCCGGATTTAGCCATTTTCATATTGACCACTCCTTCTAGTTGTCGTGACGATTATAAAGCTCAAGAACACTGTCACATTGCCAAATTTTGATAAATTTACTTATTCTTCGTATTGTAGATCTTTGTAATTCCACCGGCTATAGCGCCGAACAAGACACCTGCCGCAGGCCAAACGACCCAACTTATTTGCCATGCATCACCGACGAAACTCCATAAAAGATAAATTGCCACAACCACAGGCCAGTAAACACTTGCGATAGTGCCTGTGATCTTGTTAGACTTTACAAATCTGACTTTCTTAGCATAATCACCCTTGCCCAAAAGCACATCATACGCAGCCCTTGTCATGCCCGTGCGGATGAAAAGAAATGCGGCAAATCCAATCATAAACAGAAAGATAGCAAGAGGAACCGTGCGATACCCGATTGTACCGAGGACTATAAACAAGCCCAGCGACACGAGGATAAGTGCAATGCCAAGACTTAAGCGAGCGGCAAAAAGAGCGTTATAATTGATAGCTTGCTTTTCAAGCTGCGCTTTGGTATCTGAATCAAGTAAAATGGCCTGATCATCATAATGCTCATAACGATCAAGCCTCATACCATTGACTATGAAAATCGGAACTGCGGCAGCAATAGCAAGCAGCAGAACAACAACGCCCACAGCATTTGCCGTATCGCTTTCGTAGACGTTGGCATGACCAAAGAGATTGCTGATTAAGAGCATCGCACAGATTCCAGTCATAATTATCCAAACGCCGACACCGAGCCATGAACTACCACTGCGGGTCTGCTCGATAAAAGCACAAGCATCTTCTAAGGAAAGCATAAGCGGATCTTCATTTGCGACACTTGAGTCAAGCTCAGGCATCAGAAAATCAACACCTGAATCGTGATCAAACTCTAATGCAGTAGAAATATCATCAATACTGCCAAAATTAGAAATCACATATCCGATGGCTTCGTGCTCGCTTTTCCCTTCCGCAATCTGCGCTTTATACCTGAGCTCCATTTCAGTGAGCTTTTCGTATTTCATGGTTAAGAGTTTCTTGTTCTGCGGAAAAGCGGCAAAGATATTTTCTATATATGCTCTGATAGTTTCCATTATTCCACCATGTTATCTAATCTTGAGCTGCAGGAGATATCTTCGAGTCGCCATAAAAACGTGACTCCATCTCAAAAATGGCATAATATGCACCATAACAGAAGCTCTCGTTCGGATATTCGTTTTTGAGTTCTTTAAACTTCTTAGCAAGCCAAGGAATGCGGTTTTCGGGAGCTTTAAACCCCAATGCAAGCAGAATCATTGACTTAGCATAAGCGCCTCGAATATTGTCAAAATCCTTGATTAGCTCTTCGGAAATATCTTTACTACACAGTGCCAGCACCCTTGCAGAAAGCTCAATAAACAGGTCGTTTAAGCTGGTTTTGAGCATTCTGATTATCTCAGGCACTACTTCGTCTTCGTACTCAAGTGCCTTGCGAACCAAAAGTTGCTGATTCATCATGTCGGTACCACGGCGCATGAATTTAATTATCTGTGCAGGAGACGTCGTAGCTTCTATATCATGTTTTTCGGTAGAAACAGCTGCATCTCTTGTGGGAAGCTTGTCCCGAATGGATTTTTCTAAGAGATCTTGTATTGGAATATTTTCAAGCATAAGTCTGATTTGAAAATGCTCAATAGCAGCCGGAGGCGGTGCAGCCTCACGGTCAATTCCATTTTCGTTGAAAAACCATTTGATCAAGTCATAATGCATAGAAACAACCCATCCTTTCTTTAGCTAATGAGGATTATACTCGATAAAGGTGCTTGCAGGCAAGTTATATTACTTTCTTTTCCTCATGCGCATTTCGTGATTAAGTTCTCGCTTACGCAAACGCAAATTCTCAGGAGTAATCTCCAGCAGCTCGTCATCTGCAATAAACTCTAGAGCTTGCTCCATACTCATGACTACAGGAGTAGTCAGCCTGAGTGCATCATCACTGCCGGATGCTCTAAAGTTTGTAAGTTGCTTGCGCTTGCAGACATTAATTGTAATATCTTCGTTTTTAGCATTTTGCCCGACGATTTGCCCTGCATATACCTGCACCCCGGCACCTATGAACAAAATCCCACGTTCCTGTGCACTGTGCAGACCATACGTTACAGCTTCGCCCGACTCAAATGCAACCATAGAACCATTAGAGCGCCTGGTCACTTCGCCTTTGTACGGGGCATACCCTTCAAGCACTGAAGACATAATGCCCTCGCCACGGGTATCAGTCAGAAATTCACTCCGATAACCGAATAATCCCCTAGAGGGAACGACAAACTCAAGTCTCATTCTATTGCCGACAGGTGCCATATGACGAAGCTCGCCTTTGCGGTGACCCATTTTTGCCATTACAGGACCGACCGATTCTTCCGGTACATCACAGATAAGACACTCAAGTGGCTCATGCCGTACATCATCGATTTCTTTATAAAGCACTCTCGGGGTGGAAACTTGAAACTCATACCCCTCACGGCGCATAGTTTCCATCAGAATAGACAAGTGCATCTCGCCTCTGCCGGAGACATTCCAGCTCTCAGTAGAATCAGTATCCTCAACTCGAAGCGATACGTCTCTGAGCAGTTCGCTATAAAGACGATCTCTTATATTACGGCTTGTAACATACTTTCCTTCACGACCTGCAAATGGAGAGTCATTTACGGAAAAAGTCATCTCGACTGTTGGATCTGAAATGCTGGCAAACGGCAATGCTTCTACGCAATCAGGTGCGCAAACCGTGTCGCCGATATTTATGTTTTCGACACCTGAAAAACAAACTATTTCTCCCGCAGAGGCACTTTCCGCAGGTACACGGCGCAAGTCTTCAATTTCGTATAGATTGACAATCTTGGATTTGTAGGGAGCTTCGCCACTCGCTTGGTTGCAGATCATAACGTCTTGCCCGGCGACTACTGTGCCACGTTCAATACGTCCGATACCGATACGCCCTACATATTCGTTATAGTCTATCGAGCTGACCAGAAGCTGTGCCGGACCGTCCGGGGTGACATCAGGAGCGGGTATATAACTGAGAATCATATCAAACAGTGGCACAAGGTCACTGCCTGCATCCTCAGGAGCTAGAGAAGCCGTTCCGGCACGCCCGGAGCAAAATACAGTCGGAGAGTCAAGCTGCTCGTCAGTCGCATCTAAGTCCATAAGCAATTCAAGGACTTCATCGACGACATCGTATATTCTGGCTTCCGGCTTGTCGATTTTGTTAACAACGACGATTACCTTAAGCCCTAATTCCAGAGCACGGCTGAGTACAAATCGTGTCTGTGGCATCGGACCTTCAACAGCATCAACGAGAAGCAGCACGCCGGAGACCATTTTTAAGATACGCTCGACCTCGCCTGAAAAATCGGCGTGCCCCGGGGTATCGACTATATTTATCTTGGTATCCTTATATCGGATAGCAGTGTTCTTAGCTAATATGGTGATTCCACGCTCACGCTCAAGATCGCCTGAATCCATGATTCTCTCGGCGACGTTTTGGTTTTCTCTAAAAGCTCCTGCTTGAGCCAGCATTTCATCAACCAGTGTAGTTTTCCCATGATCAACATGAGCTATAATTGCAATATTGCGCAAATCCAAAATAGTATGCTCCTTTTAGTTGCCGGGAGTTAAGCTGAGGTGAGTCAAGCTCCCATCGATTTTATCGGGCGGATTCCCACCACGAATTTTAGAACAATCGACACAGTTTATCACATTAAGACAGCCAAGCGCAAGAAAAATCAAAACTGAGGGCATCCATTTTTGTAGGGACGCCGCTCGCTGCGCCCGCAATAGTCAGGTGTTTTGATTTTGTCTTTACCCTCTTTAGGAAAGAGGGTGGCGCCGTAGGCGACGGGTGTTTTGTATTTCTTGCAGGGGCGAACTGCACTTAACCGCATAAAGTTATCCTAAAAGTTGAGGTGTTGGGAAAAACTCGAAATAGAGCCTGCCGATAATTTCGTCTCTTGAAACGAAACTATTTATCCAATGCCTAGAGTCATTGGATCTATTACGATTGTCACCCATGACGAAGAAACTATCTTCCGGCACGACAAAAGGCCCGTAATTTCCACTTGCGGGCTCTCTTAGATAGAATTCATAAAGCGGAACAGTAGAGTCATTTATAAATACATTTCCATCAATAATAGTGACCGTCTCATTCGGCAGTCCGATAATGCGCTTCACAAAAGGCATAGAGACATTGCCGTCCGGCGGTTCAAAAAGAATGATATCAAACCTGTCAGGATCACGGAAAACATATGCGACTCTAAGCCCCATTACTCTGCTATTAGTCATGATTGTGCTTTCCATTGATGCGGAAACGACAATCGCAGAGGTTATAAGCGTATTATTTATAATAACTCCGATCACAATAGCAATGGCAAAAGCTCTTATCCAGCTAAAGAGACCTCGTGCAAAATCTTTCATAGTAGTTACTTTCCCCCATAATGTTTATCAGAGAAATTATATACTAAAATGTATCAAATGTGTACCCCCAAGCTATAGCTTTTCGTTTGTAATGTAGCCAAGTCCGCTGCTGTCGTACTGAAATTTAAGCACAAAATCGAACTTGTTAAGCTCCGTACAGAGGAAAAAGTCGCGCTGTGGGAACGCATCGGGTCTATAACCATCAAAAAAGTGTTCACCGCCTGCGGTCTTTAAGCTTTCGATTTGCTGTGTGATATCAGGCGTATGTCCCTCGAGCAGAGCTTTGAGATACTCAGCGCAGAGATTATCTTCTTTCGCTTCACGGCAACCCTCGTTTCCCATAGCAACGAGCGAGACATGTTCGAAATCGTGCGCCCTGATATACTCAGCGATAGCTCTTGCATTTACAAGACTACCGGTTATAATTTCGTCTGCATTGCGTGCGTTTTCAAGCCCCTGTGTGCCTGCGCTTGTGGTGTGAACCATAACCTTGCCGGTTAGGTCAACATGTTCCAGCTCGCTGGGGGAGTTGCCGTAGTCAAACCCGGGCAGTTTGATGCCGCCTCGCTCTCCTACCAGAATGTAGTCGGGGTTGTTGCTCTTAAGTTCGTAGGCAAGCTCCTTAGATGCAACCGGGATAATTTTGTCGACATTGTTAGCTGTTGCGTAGCACTCTACCGAAAATGCCCTAAATACGTCGATTATCACGGCTATGCCGTGCGCTTTTTTTGCACCCTCAATGTAATGCAGGATTTCGATTTTCATAATAATGATCATTCCTTTCAAAGCAACAAAACCGCAACGGTGCCCGGAGATTCGGGTCGCTACGGTTTGTTAGCGGATTGGCTTAGGAGCGTTGTTCAAAAGTCCTAGTTATACGCCTCTATTCGTTGACCGAATACCAGTGTGGGCGCATAAAGTCTAGTCGACAAGTTTCGCCTTCTTCGGGACCTTTGGTGCGACGACCTTTTTGGATGCGCACTTCGGTGCCCGCAACGTCTATTGCGTAGTCGATAATCTCGCCCAAGAACACTTTGCGTGTTACAAGACCGGGCACGCCACCCTCTGAAGAAAAGTCAATCTCGGATGGGCGACTAGCCATAACGATTTCGCCTTCTTTGGCAAGCTCGGGCGAAGGCGAAGGCGTGAAGGCAATAGGCTCACTGTCTCCGATTTTAATTCCACCTTCGACCACTTTTGCATTGATAAAGTTAGATAGCCCGATAAAGCTGAATACGAAGCGGTTTGCCGGCTCGTTGTATATCTTTAGCGGCGTATCCATCTGTTGGACGACTCCGTGATCCATGACCAAAATTCTGTCGGATAATGCCATCGCCTCTGATTGGTCGTGCGTTACGTAGATTACAGAGAAGTTGTACTTTTTCTGCAGGTCTTTAATTTCGAAACGCATTTCTTCCCGCAGGTGAGGATCCAAGCTGGACAGGGGCTCATCGAGCAACATAACATCAGGGTTTATTGCTATTGCACGAGCCAGTGCCACACGCTGTTTGCCGCCGCCGGAAAGGTCGGTCGGGCTTTTTGATGCTACGTCCAGCAGATTGGTGGCCGAAAGCGCATCTTTAACCCGTGCATCAATCTCGGACTTGTTTAACTTCTTCCAGCGCAATGGCAATGAGATGTTTTGGTACACCGTAAGATGTGGCCACACAGCGAATGCTTGGAACACCATGCCAAAGTCACGTTTTTCAGGAGGAAGGTAGTAGCCTTTTTTCTTGGAGCTTATGATTTTTTCGTTAACGATTATCTCGCCCTCGTCTAAATCCTCAAAGCCGGCAACCATTCTAAGGGTCGTGGTTTTGCCACACCCGGAAGGTCCAAGCATCGAAAAACACTCGCCCTTGGGTATCTCAAGATTAAGGTCGTTTACTGCCTTTACTTCACCGAAGTATTTAGACACACCTAATAATTTGATATAAGACATATAAGAATTTCACCACCTAATTATAGTAGCACGGTTAGGCACCCGAGCCCTTCGCTTTGCGATCCAGAACCAACTTGATGAACAACTGGCCCAGCAAGATGATAATCAGTGCGATACCGGCTAGGGCAGAAGCTCGAACAGTTGAGCCCTCCATACGAATTGAGTAGATTGCCACACCCAGCGTTCTTGTGGCCGGCGAGTGAAGCATAACCGAGATGGTAAGCTCACGCATGGCCGGAAGGAAGATTAAGAAGAACGCCGAAATCATACCGGGTCTTGCCAGTGGCAGAACAATATCACGTAATGCGCGCCCCATGCCGGCACCGCTGGCTCTAGCCGATTCGATGAGAGAATCGTGTATCTGCGTGAGTGCGGCAGAGTTAGATTTGAGTGAGAAGGCCATGTACCTCGCAATATACGCAATAAAGATAATCCACAGCGTGTTAAAGAGGTTTATGCCAAACAGCATACCGCTCCAAGTAAGAATAACGCCCAGTGCGATAACCGAACCCGGTAGCGAGAATGGCAACATGCCAAGAACTTTGAGGACAACTTTGCCCTTTATATTGGTCTTGACCAATATGTACGAGATAATCGCACCCGCTGTCATTACCGTTACAGCGGCACTCGAACCCAATATAACGGTGTTGCGTATGGCTTGGCGCGTCATTTCGAACTCGAACAGCACGAAACGGAAGTTATCAAGGCTTAGGTTTTCGGCGGTAAATGGCAGACCGAATGTTCTAAGACCACCAACCATGAAGATGATTACAGCAGGCAATATGATGGTGTATGCGATGTAAATAATGCACATAATCGCAATCGGCCACCGCGCACCACGCAGTTTCATCTCAATAGGTCGGAAACTCTTTCCGCCGATAATTTGGTACTTGCCGCCTTTGATTACCTTATCTTCCAGCCAAAGCACAAAGGCCGCATTGACTATAAGGAGACTTGCGAGTACGGTACCCGTTCGTATCGCAGCAAAGTCACCGCCACTGGCGTGAATACGTTGGAAGATAAGCACCGGGATGTTAACTATGCCGGCACGACCGCCGAGCATGGCAACGGTACCAAAGTGCGCCATCGAATTCAGGTAAATAAGCATCGCACCCGAAACTATGCTTGGTACAACCAGAGGTAGTGTAACCTTGCGGGTGATGGCAAACAGACCCATGCCCGAGATACGTGCAGATTCTTCCAGCGTAGGGTCCATGCGCTCGAGAGCACCGGCTACTTGGATGTACACGAATGGGAATAGGTAGAAAGTTTGGACCATAATCATGCCCGCAATGGTATAGATGTCGAATATAGGCCCGGTATAGCCAAGCCTGTCAATCAGAAAGCGATTGACATAACCGGCACGGGGGTTGAGCATCATTCCCCAAGCCATGGCGCCAATGAACGAAGGGAACATGAACGGCACTAAGAACAGTCCACGCATAAATCGCTTAAGCGGCAGGTCGGTACGTACAACAAGCCAAGCGAAAAAAGTACCGATTATAACGCTAAAAAACACGGTGCCAAGCGAGATAACAACGGAGTTAACCAAGGCCTCGTAGGTTCGTGGCTCAGTAAGTACAAGCCGTATGTCGTATATGTTGAACACACCGGCACCAAACAGGGCGTTCCACACAATAACTATGACCGGTAAGGCAACGAAAATAACCAAGGTCATAATTGAAAAAATGAGCAAAATTGCGATAACATCGAATCGCTTCATTCGATTAATCACAGCAGTCATAGGTTTTTCCCCTCCTGTACTTATTTGGATTGCTCGGTGCGTTCAAATACACTTATTCCGTGGAAGTTGATTATGCAATCTTCGCCGGATTCGAGCATTAAGTCTTGTGTAAGTGCATCATGAGTATTCATTTCGACTCGAATTGTATGTCCATACACATTAACTTGGAAGTCGGTAACCGCACCAAGGAAACTGGAGCGGGCAACCTTGGCCTTTATCCCATCGCCACTACGAGAAAAATACACATCCGATGGTCTAAACGCCGCTACCAGGTTTTCAGTGGCTTGTGTGTTAACGGTAGGGGTTACGGGTAGTTTTTCTTCGCCGATAAAGTATTCGTCGTCACGCTTGGTAACGGGTATGAAATTCGAAACGCCCATAAAGCGGAACACATAATCGTTCACCGGTTGCTCAAATATTTCGAGCGGGGTGCCGATTTGTACAATCTTGCCATCGGGAGCCATGACTGCGATTCTGTCGGCAATGGCTAGTCCGATTTCTTGATCGTGCGTAACGTAGATAACGGTCATGCCGAAATCTCTTTGCAGGGTCTTAATTTCGAAACGCATTTCCTCGCGCAAGTTGGCATCAAGATTGTTCAGCGGCTCGTCTAACAGCATAAGCGAAGGCCTGCCGGCGAGCGCACGCCCAATAGCCACCCTTTGCTGCTGACCGCCCGAGAGCTGTGAAGGCAAGCGTTGGTCTAGACCGGTAAGTCCGGTAACATTGACAATTTCCATAACCTTCTCTTTGATAACTTCGGGCTTTTCGCCTTTGATTTTGAGCGGATACGCAATATTCTTGAACACGTTCATATGCGGCCACACCGCATAATCTTGGAAAACCATACCGA
>Ga0123355_10014325_pt1 | contig 12392 bp, 4 predicted proteins | sample TergutEmb28metaG_3_FD_89872 | JGI IMG/M metagenome (GOLD analysis project Ga0123355, IMG submission 89872) | Embiratermes neotenicus P1 segment gut microbial communities from Petit-Saut dam, French Guiana - Emb289 P1 | ecosystem: Host-associated > Arthropoda: Insects > Digestive system > Gut ...
CACTGCAGAAGTTTGAAGACGAAACTTTAAATATAAGCCCAATGTTAAAACTAGGAACCATGTAAAATAAAATGAATAAATATGCTATTTGAGACTCCCTTGTTATATTCAAGAAGCTTGAGGATTGTTTGACCGTGCAGCTTCCTCATGAAATAAAGTGAAATGCCAACTTGATGCAAAAAGGTAATTTTATTAATATATTCTTAGCTCGGCAAGTTTCGGGTGCATACGCCCATCATCAGGAGCATTGGATGTTGAGTTGCAACATGTGGATTTCTGCACCGAGTTTTTGGAAGGGTGGTGTTCTTGAGAGCCGCTGCGTAGGTCGTGTGTACGGTGCGGATGGTGCCGTGCGTCGCACACACGACCTACGCAGCGGCTCTCAAGAACACCACCCATCCAAAAACTCGGTGCAGAAATCCACATGTTGCAACTCAACATCCAATGCTCCTGAAGATGGGCGTATGCACGCGATACATGCCGAGCTAAGAATATATTAATCAAATTACCTTTTTGCATCAAGTTGGCATTTCTAGTTACTATATTCAAGAGGGATTTTTATAATATGCTTGCATATGTTTATGTGTATATCTTTAGGGCCTGTAGTAGGAAAGAACGCATAGTCCCCTAGATATGTAGCACGCACTAAAGAATTAATATACAAATTATTGAGTAAGAGAGGCCATTTCGAAAGTTTAAGGTGAATTAGACTGTATTAACAAAGTTTTTTATTACTAACAGATGCACAAATGTGGAAAAGAATGTGAAAATTAGACTCATTAAGTTGGTTGTAGATAGACACGAGCAACTGCTCTTTGTTATACTGATTTGAATATAGGATATTGTGAACATTTTAATTAATTAGTTATTACATTAATTAACAATCTATCTTTAATCATTTTGGATTGTATGTTTGATTAAATGTAGTTATCTATTATTGTTTTATTTTATAATAGTTACAAGTGTCACTGTAGAGGATGAATGAGAAAAATATGCAATTCCAGTTTTTTAGTACACGGTCTTTGTTTTTTCAGGATGAGTGTCCAGGCATTTTCCTAGACGACTTCTCCCAAGCAATAAAGGAACTCCTTGAGTTCAGTTGCGAGACCGACCAAATTGCGAGCCGGGTTCAGATGCCCTAAGCTCGATAGAATTCGATACTACTAGGACCTTGGTTTAATACAAAATTCCGAGATATGTTATTGTAATTGCTTAGATGCTAAGACTACTGCCATTTTAACACCGCTACGTCTCACCTACTGTTTTTTTTAAGATTTTGCTGTATGAACAACAAAGTTTAATATGCCGTGTTACGGATATTCGCTGGGCTGTGTCAACTTATTTTATTTTGCGGATAGGAAGTAATAAATATCTGTTTATCTCTTGACAGTTCATTTTTCCTTGAAGTACAGATAGCATGTTTGTGTCAACATGAGGAACTGTGAGAATGTGAGGTTTGGGCTGCTATCCAAGTAGTTATACGTGGCGAAAGTGTGGAAATAAAACACACAAAAAGTGAAAGCCTTTTCTCACAGACGACTGGAATACTGTATCTGTATAGCAGATCGTTTCAGTTCACTTATGTTTTACTCCTAAAATGTCGTATAAATAGTGGGAATTCATTCTCAATTTAAACTGAAAAATCTGTCGAAACCGGTTTCTAACCACGGCTTTAAAATTTAGTTGTTTCATTGGTCCTTTCTGCTACAGCACAGCCCGTGAAAGACATTGAGGGTTTTTTAACTTGCTTCCTTTATGGGGTGACGGGAAAGGCTGTCATGTGAAAAAATTCATCCATGATTCAGAAGAACCTGTATCGCGCCACTTGACGAAGAGAATCCCAGGTCTTCTGACCTAGACTAACGAGTCGCTGTGCGGAAACACTAATTCAACTACGTTTGAAGGGATAGGAGAGTCCGAGTTGTGACTAACTTACAGAGTTGGTCGACGAAGGATTCCATTCCCGATTGCGGCAGCAACAAAGGACATTTTCCACTCCACCGTGAGAAAGTCTGTCGGTGGGTAAAGATGACAACTGATATGCCTATAGTGCCTAGTCTGCAAATTAATTAAATATAACTCCTCTGTCACAAATATTTTACTTCCTTACACAGAAGCAAAATTTTCTTCACTTTTCCTTTATGTTCACACAGTTCTGTTTTGTGTATGAATTGCAGTTTTTAGTGTGGTATCGTTACTCAAAGTACCGTGTATATCGGCAGAAACTCCTCAGCGCAAATGACTCTTAATCTTCGACGCTCAACTTCCGCGCTACCAGTTCTCGTATCCCAAAAGACCACAACACCAAATTTCACCGCTGCATATCCTCAAATCTCTGGGGCTTGTATGAATTCAAATGTTTCATGTTACTGCAACGTATGTTTCGGTATATGTCTCTTGTCTGCATGGAAATGAATTTCCATACCTAATGTCAGAAACTATTATATACAAGCCACAATTAATTGTACGTGCTAGGCTAAATGTCAGCTTCTTTGGTTACCTTATTACTTGCCACTGCAATTATTGTAATTCAAACTTGTGTCTAATTGATATTAACTAACTTCATATATCTTCGAAGTCACACATTACACGTCTCACGCTTAATAACTTCCGGCACAAGAAAGACAGCATCTGATAATGTGAGCATATCGACCTTATTCATTCAAAATTCCCTTAAATCCTTAGAATGTAGTAGAAAAGGCTTACGGGCACCGTGGCGTTGAGACCACGTGTTTGAGGAAGTTTCACAACTACAGCATACAAAATGTATTTTTTTTCGGACCGGATTCTGGTTGTAATAGAAGTAGAATTTCTTTATCCATTTTATGAAGTATGGGAATAGCTTCGCTAATGAGTACAGAGGTGCTTCGATTATTGGCCCCCAGAGGTCACGTAAGTTGCTTGCTGGAAGAGTTTAAATACCATCACGTATAATTCCACTGTAATTCGCTGTTCATTATCAAAGGCAAGAAAGTTATTTGTGAATCCAAACTGTATTAACGCGGTACACAATTTTCCACTATGTGACAAAACACTCGAGTAATGTTTAAATCTGTTAACGGCGTGTGTTTCAGGTAATTGCAGGCATTAAGGTCACTTACGATTCAAACTTGAAATTAAATAATAACTTCAATATTAATAATACACAGTTGTTTATACTAATGTAATTAAAGTAGATATAAGACGTTGCGCGATATACACCTCAGTGACAAAATTTCTAATTCATTTTTATTGTAGGCCTACAGTGCCTAAATCAGGATTACGTAATTTTGTTGCATAAACTATAATTTGTGCAAACGGCAGACACAAAGATATCGAAACAAACGCTGGATGCTTGCTACATCCGGAATCAAAACATTCTTCTAAATTTCGAGTACGCATCCTGACTATTTTCTGATATCCAGAAATTCGATTTGCCCAGCAGTGTTAATATGAACCATTTCTTAGTGATAAATCACATTAGAGAGTAGAGTTGTGTAGCGGCGAGTAACTGTGGCTGTGAAGTACCGTCATCGTGACCTTTGTCACTGACTAGTGCCGTGTGTATGAGGAGGCAACAGAAATGAGAAAACTCCAGATAGGGCTATGGGTCCGGATTACTGAATTCACGAGTGCAGAGCAATTCCTAACGACTACTTCTTGAAATTGTCACCGTTCCGTTTCAATAGTTGGAACTTTTAATTATTTGAACTGTAGAAACAATAAACGCTGTCATTTGTCAAACCCATAGACCTACCTGTTACATTATTTATAACAAATTTAGTGACTAAAATTGTTGCTGCGCACGGAATGATGGCGTATGGGGAAAAGGAGTGTAGCTCCACTCATTCTCACACTCGACGTTTGATTTAGGTGAGTGATTAATTTAACGCTTGGGTTTCTTTACCCCCAGTAAAACAGCCCCTGGTACCGATTAAAATGCAGGGTCCTTCGACCCCCATGACCGATGTTTACAATTGGTAGAACAGGAAAATCCCTATCCCTTTTCGGACATTGAATAATTTAACGAGTTGTGAAATTACTATAATTTCGATTCATGTCACTAAGATGAATCATCTTTGGAGTACCTTTCAAATTTATTCTACAGATCCTGTCGTAATACCTTATACTTGATACTGCACCAAAACCATCTGATGATTAGAGAACTTGATGGGAAAGAAAACTTAATGGAGGTACATTGCCTTATATTCTGTTTAGAAGTTTTAATAAGCCTTACTAGTTATCTGCTTTCATTATAAATTTTCATTGTATTAATTCAAGTATCATACCTCCGTGTACCAAGCAAGAATATAATCTGACGTATTGATTCATAAAGTGCCATAAGTTACAATACCGAAGTAGCATTTTGTCTCATGCTACAGTGGAAAATACAATTATAAGTTTACATAAAATGGGAATTCGTTATGTTTAAACACACTTGCAGGATAAACATCAGTCCTTCTCAAATTTATGTTCGTGTTTATATTGTTCTTGGTTTTTTTCTTTATTCTTCATTCTTCATTCTTCATTTAGGTGGAAAAAATCTGGCTTTCCTGGTCTTAAACTGCTTTAGTTACGGGGAAATTAATCCCAGCATGTGCCATAAAGAAACACAGAGAAATCAAAGCTATATTTCTACTCACTCTAGCCTCAACACTACATGCAGTTGAATGGTCAGTTTCTCACTCCTGCACATATACCTCTGGCAAAAGTCTCTTCTCTGCTGTCTGCCAAGGGTTTGGTGGGTCCGATATCCGGTCTAGAAGTTATGATGACGGAGGGAATTTGCCCTTGGTGTGAACCGAACGACGACTTCTCAGTCGATCAGCTGGTAGTATAGTCACTGTAACTAATATTCTAAAGCGACCTGACGTTCCAAATGTATGTAGTATTAAATATTACTCTAAGTCTGAGAACTTTTGTCCTCTCTTTCATACTGCGGCAAAGTTAGTAATTGTATTACGCAACTGGTGATTTTAGATTTAACACAGTAACACAGATCGAAATAGAGCGCGGGCTGTCGTAATATTGGAAGATAAATATAAACGTACATGCACTAACCGCTGATATGTGGTTAAAAAAGGAATTTTGTTTCCATGACGGATATAAGACAATATCAATTTAAAATAGAGAAATCGTGAAAATCTATCTTACAAGTCTCCATTCAGTGCATTTTTCGTAAAGTAATTGTACCTTTAATATCCCAACAAAATGTATTTATACAATACAATACATGTATTATTATTATCGGCACTATCCTATGTGGTTCGACGTTTATTGCACCATCTTCAGGGAGAACTCTATCGTATGCTCAAAATTATTGTTACAATGATTGATTACAGATACTAAGTTATATTATATAAGGGTTTACAATTTCACTTACAGTTATTTGAAAACTCGTATTTGGTTCAACACAAAAATTAAAACGGTAAAAATCCTTGTGTACAACGCTTTTTTCACACACATTCTCCCTGAAGATGGCGCAGTCAGCGCCGAAACATGTAAGAGAGTGTTGATAATAATATATGTATTTTATTGCATGTATGCATTTTTTGTATATTAAAGACATACTTTTTAAGTGAAAATCTAATTTATTTGAACCTGAAAGAAGAAAGAATGAAGATGTATAAAATGTTATGATGATGAGCATCTTAAATTATATTCTTCGACAGATGTTACCAGGGTGATCAAATACAGGGTGAGATATTGAAGAATATGACACGCATGGAGAGAAGAGTAATTCACAAAGAATGTTTGTTGATAAACATTAGAGGAAAAGAGAGAAAAAAGCTTCTATGGAAGGATATTATTAAAATATATCTTAAAGAAATAGGATTTTATAATGACAGTCGTTGTGGCTGGGTGTTACGCACAAAGTAACGAATAATCGAGTTCCATAAGTTATGGGGGAAATTTTGACGTTACGTAAATCTCTTACATTCTCAAGAAAAACTCTGTTCCATTAAGTTCCTTATTTTATTAATTTGTTAGTCCCGCAGAAAACGAGTTAAAATAAAAACCGATTTCAAAGTATAAAAGTTCTTAGAGAGGGGCCACACTAATTGTAACAGATATGAATGACAGCTTGCGAAATTTCGTTGGCTACTTTGTCCAAATCTGTGGCATGATAACACTGGTATTTCTGCTTCCATTCTTCACCGCACTACTTTTATTTTTTCCTTCCCGTCCCAATGGACCCTACCGAAACGTTAGAGAATCGGAACCGATGTGCTAATACCTACTTGGCTACTGGAGAACACAAATTGTTCGAACTTTGATATGGGCAAAAGGAAACGAAGAGTGATGGCGTCTCTTGATGGCCGTTTTGCCAAGTATTCTTTTATTACTGACAAACAGAACACACTTATATCTAAACAATATGGTTTCCGATTACAAGCCAGGCGTGCGTCAGAGTGTTTTTGGTTTTATGTAAAATGATTATCGTCTTACGTTACGAAGTTGAATACAAGAAGGAAGGTTACTTCCAAAATTTTTCTCCGAAGGCAAAATTTTCTCTCTAACCTAGAATAAAATATAGCAGAACCCATGTACCACACCATCCTTCCTACACAACACATGCGAGATCTCGTACCCACTCCACCCCTGAACTCCCCACTGTATACAACCCACACAAGTCGTGTGTAGCTGCTTACCAATGTTTCTCATTTATCAACCTGAAGATGGCCAATGAAAAGGGCCGAAATATGTAGTTGTTCTTTATGTAATAAATTATACATATCTGTATCACCATACAGTTGTGTTAGAAGGGTATACAAACTCCAATCTAGTTTATTATAAACACAACCGGGATGACGAACCTTATGATTTTTCTCTCAGTTCAGGAATAAAAGTAACATTCAATATCGCTCCAAACCATTTTCACTGGTAGGCAGCAGGTCTCTATTTAAAGCTTCCCTTTTTGTTTCCTCTTTCAAAATTCTCTAAACGCAGAACAACCCGTCCCCTAACTCGGCTTTGCCCAGCCCGACTTTGATTTTACGCGTTTGAAAATATTTACGCGTAGGCGTAAAAACTTTAAAAACATTTAAAGACCAAAAATAGTTGTACATTAAGGGATATGTTGGACCTATGAGCATCCGCAACATATTTTTCCCATAATCCTGGGCAACATGATTCCTCCCAGCACTCTACTAACACCCAAACTCTATCTCAGGGCGAAGAGAGATCACTGTATAATAACGGCTACAAATACCATCTAGATTACACTCAACCGACAAGATTGCACTTCACAATCCACTGTTACTGTAAAAGACATTCCAGTTTATGAGGACCGGTGTTTCTCTGCCGCATATTTCATGCTTAATATTGTATTTCTTACACAACTTTGTTATCAGGAATTTTACGATCATAATTATTGGTATTCTTTATAGTATATTACGTCAGAGGCAATATGGAATGCATGAATGTGTAAGTGACCCAGCGATTGAGTAAATAAGTGAACATATATATGAGTGGTTAGTGAAAAATTAGTAGATCATTGTAGTGAAATGTGTTAACTTTTCTCAGGTTTTCCAGATTTTACTGAAAATTAACACACGAATACCTGGGTATTACTCCCAAATATGTCTTCATTGATAGCTTCCTAATTCTTCCACAACCAACGTGCATAAAAGCCTTAGCAACTCATTTGATATAATGTTGCAACGAACGTACGTGAAAGGATATTTTTCTCACAGCAGAGGAATAACTTGTCGGTAGAAAGCCTCATCACACAAGACGTAAAATTAAAACAAACTACTTCGCTTGACAGATAGACATTCCTTTGTTAATACCGACTTATCTGCTGTCGTTACTGCAAAAGTATTTATTTACCTGTTTTGTGTAAGTAGACTTATGTTGTTTCTTTTAGTTCACTCTATTGGTATGATGCATGTTATTTGGCATCCCAGGGAGAAATGAGGGTTCTGATCTGACACTGAAATGATTTTATTTTCGCGTGGAATACAAAAATTAAATTAAGAACTTGTTATTGACAGAATTTTATCGAAATATTGAGCCAAATTCCTAATTTACTTAAAGAATCGACTGAATTTAGTTACATAATTTTACATTTCTTTTTTTTATAATTTTGTTCTGAAAGAAAGCATATTGACTTAGGAAGATTCTGCCCTTCTCCCCTCTACGGCGCAATTAATTGTCCGATTCCTGACGGGAATGTGGCCCATATTGTTGGGTTACTGGAAAGGGACTAAATGGAAAGGGAATTAAAGGGTTCGGCACTTAACACAGAAGGGTCCAGACGTTTCTTAAACTGCCGTATACAGAAAATATAAACACGCGTAGCTAGAAATTATGAGTATGACTGTTAAGTAAGTTTCGCGATCAAAATGTCTATAAAAATGCATCGTTAACTATTTGCTTCATAGCTTCAAATGTTCCGTAAATTCCGTATTCATGTACAAAATACTCCTCTGCTCTTCCTCTCGCCATCATACTGATCTTAATAAACTGTTCGTGGTATAATTTATCAACGAATTTATATTCTTATGTCAACACCATATCGGTGTAAAATGTGTTAACTCTCGTCCTTTCCTTTTGAGGCGTTCCCCTATGTTAGAGAAGTGTTCGTGTGTCTACGAGGGTGCAAAAGAACAAGAAACGCTTAATATGTGCGTGTGAGTCGTTATGACAGGATTTGCTATAGATATTTAAGGTGTTTCAGTTTAGAGACGGACAGTAATACAGACCACATTATAGTGCATAAATACCTAGCGTGCAGATGACTTTCTGTGCAGACGAGCGTCCCATTTCTGTTCTGTTCATGTGCAAAACCTATCTCTCATTCGAACATAGGAAATTAAGGAAAATAAAATTATTTTTCGTGTGATTTAAATTACATGCAGTAAAACAGAAACCTGATCATGCGGACAGTTTATTTTCCCGCTTATCCTAACAAAAGCGCTGTAGTCAGTCGCTGTTGACATGATGTGTTGAGCAGTAAATATGTCATAGTTGAGAAGTTCACTAACGCACGCATTTCCTAAGTCCTTAATACCTGATTTTTTTCATATGGATGTTTAATTGTTTAGTTCTCACATTGCAAGAAGTTTCTTATCTCGGAAAAACTGAAGTTAACAATTTAGGATAATGCATAACCAGGGTCTTAGTTTTATATATTACCGGTTCTCTTTCAAGGATGTGGGAGCAATTTTCGCAGTCATTCAAATGATGTAGTTGGGAATAGAGGCTCTTCGGCGCTAAGAAAGTGCCCCTAAATCTTCTGTCGTTTTATACACTTAAGTATAAAAGTTAAATTAATTATGTATTAATTTTAACATCTCATTTTATATTTGTGGAAATGAAATGTGATTTTGGAAAAAAATAACTGGTATTATTACTGTAATTACATTTGCTGGACTTTCCAGATTTATTGTTGTAACCAATATGCGATCATAGACACACTTGGACACAGATGAGGTAATTTCATGAGCCTGATGAAGTAAATAGACTTACAATTTCCTATTCTTGAACGGTAATTGTGTTACTCCTGAAGAGCTCTTCGTTGTTCTGGACGGTTAAAAGTGCGCTTTATTAAATTTTTTCATTGTTTCTTCCTACGAAATTAACCTACACAAAATAAAAATATTTTTGAACTTAAAATCCGCAGATTGACTACTATTCGATATATTATACTGTGGTTAAGTTGGAAGAGTTTGTAGCACGTCGCCATTACTCCAAAATTTCCAGGAACTCAAAATTATGGTTTGATTTGCTTACAAATAATTCTAATTCACAGGTTATTTTACGTCGAATATAACAACTTACAATGCATAACATTTGAACTAATCGCGGTCGAATTTAAATTTTAAAGTACGAAATTGCCCAAGCAATTAAAACCAAAAATGGTGTTTGGGAAGAAAATGCGAATAATATAAAAAATCAGTGCCTTAATAATTGTACATCGGCGTGAAATACGTTGTTACTGTACATATTTCAGATAGTACGGAATAAATTTAGGGTTTGTTTGGGGTCCTTTAATAGGACTGTGATAAAAAGGAGAAAAAATAAATTTTAAATTTTCTCTGTAAATTGGATAACATAAATAAGCATTTGGTTGCTTCTTCCTAGGAAGTCATTATTTTAAAGCCTCAATTATGTGCATTTTTATTTGCTTCATTGAGCAACTAAAATAAGAGACTACTTTTAAAGGCTATTTGACTTCCGTATTTTAATGGCTGTTTTTCGTCCTAAACTAGACACCTGGATTTGCCCAGAGTGTCTTGCTTAGCCATCAGCGGAAGACGAATTTATTCCGTTGAACGATTCCCTTCTCTCTTCCTTCCTAATAGCAGTTTACTTTTAAAAATTTCCTTAAAAGGCCCACATCCACAAGTTCTTATATTCTGCTGTTTGACAACGAAGTAAGAAAAAAAAATCCATTGTGCTGAGATGAATTTCAATGGCTCTCTAAAAGATTCTGAATTCACTGAACTCAGTTATCTGTAGAGTAGACTCATTCATCTTTCTACAGCAAAGCGCGAAACTTTGACACCACAAAATACCTCCATATTCCAACTCGCCATTTCACAAAATATTTCCCCTAATTCCACATTGATTCTTTTCCTCTATTTCTTTCACAGACTTTCAAAGTGGCTATTCTACAAAATAATTCGTTACAAAAATCCTTCGTATCTCCATCCTAAATACACGCACAGGTTGTCATTAGATTTTTCGCTACTTAGTACTCTAAATTATCTGTATTAAAAGGATGGAAAATTATAAATCTATAATTACAGAAATTGAGAATATAGACAAATATAAACAGGAATTTCAGGAAGCTGTACTTTGAGTAACGTAAGATTAAAATACAAGGGATTAAAAGTGCCAAATCTAGTATATCTTTTGTGAGTCTGTTGTATTTTTATATTTATATCCACAAAAATTCTTTCTCTAGAAGTACTTTGAATTCGATAGCTACCAGTTCACGTCAGAAAGGAAGTTGACGAAATTTGCTTAATGATATAACAGAATGTAGAGAACATATTTTTAAAATAGTCTTGACTTTTGTCTTTATTTACCGGGACCTACTGTTTCAGAACTGAGGACCTAAAGAATTGTTTTATGGGTCCAGCATATTTTTGCAGAAAAGTAGGTGAGTTGGGGAGACCTTTGTTCGCAGTTCTGCGTTTCTCTTCACCATACACTTTTCCAGTTTCCTTTGTGTATTAACTTTGTTAGAAATTCTGGTAAAATTTCTTAACTCTTGTATAATAATCTGGACATATAAATAATAATTGAAACGTATTATCTATTTTTCGTCTGCTTGTTCACAACCAATGTTTTATGCACAATACGTTGTAGCAACAGTAAATAAAACTTTTAAGTGTATTATTACCTGTCGTTATATAAAATCATATTTTGACGTAAGCAAATATTAGAATTTATGTGTGTGTGTGTATATATATATATATATGCTTTGATATAAAAAATTGAACACCCTGTATTGTAGTCATGAATAACTTGTTACAGAACTAATATATTTTGTAGCTAGCACAAAAAAGAACAATATATCCAACCAAAATAAAAAAAATTGAAAACAACAACCACTTTGTCAACGTTACTGCTGTCTGAAAACATATGTGCTTACGTAGGTACTTGGAAGAACGAAAACCATATCAATATTGATATCAATACAGACGAAACAATTGTCAATAAGTGTTTTAACTGTCTTTAGAAATAACCTGATAGAGTTGTTTGCTTTAGTTGTCATTTGTGAATCAGTCCTGTACTTCCTCTGGAGAGGAAGTCTATTTATTGTATAACATATTTAAAGAATATAATTTGGAAATTGCTATAAAAAAGACGAAAGTATCTGGTTTCGTTGGAACGGATCACCTAAGAACAAAAATTATTATAAATGATGAAACACTAGAACAAGTTAGCCATTTTACTTACCTAGGTTGCAGTATATCTTACCAATTTTCCAATGATGTAGAATTTAAATTAGCAACACTTTTACAGTTAATAGGTACTATTAAGAGAACTATTTTTAAAAAAGTGAAAACGGAAATTATTTTGAAAATATACAAATCACTAGTTTTACCTACATTTTTATATGGGTCAGAAAATTGGACTCTAGCAGCCTTAAAAAGACGAAGAACTGAAGCGGCAGAAATGAAGTTACTGAGACCTCTGGCAGGCTACACCCTTTATGACCACAAAACGAATCACTACATACGCCGCGAACTACGGATTACAGGCATACTAAACAAGATAGATGAATACAGACAGAATTGGCTTTCACACTTGCAAAGAATGCCACAACACCAAATCCCTTTGAAATCATACCACTACAGACCACAAGGAAGGAGAACAATTGGAAGACCGAAGAAGCGTTGGCGCGAGTAGCTGTAACTCTGGAGACGGAACGGATCAAAGGGTCCAATCCTTGA
>Ga0123355_10014326_pt1 | contig 12392 bp, 7 predicted proteins | sample TergutEmb28metaG_3_FD_89872 | JGI IMG/M metagenome (GOLD analysis project Ga0123355, IMG submission 89872) | Embiratermes neotenicus P1 segment gut microbial communities from Petit-Saut dam, French Guiana - Emb289 P1 | ecosystem: Host-associated > Arthropoda: Insects > Digestive system > Gut ...
ACGTTCGTGTAGGTGTACTTGTTCCGGAAGTCTGGTGCGGTGGCCGTTGCCGTGCTGATCGACCAGCTGATGATGCCTCCCCCCGGCGCGCTCGAGGCAGACGTCGACGAGGAGGCCGGTGTCAGCGGCGCGGCCAGGGCCGCGGGTCCGGCGGCTGCACCGGCCATCCCGACCGCGGCCACCAGAAGGGCGCCGGTCAGAACCCGGCCGGCCACGCGGCCCTCGGTCAATCGGGTGAGGCGGGCCTGGGCGGCCGTGCGGCGAGAGGGATAGTCATTCATCGGCGCGGACTGTCCATTCAGGAGGGGGGGTCGACATGCCGGGCCTGGCACTGCGCGAATCGCGCCACGTGCCGCACGGCAGGGGCTATTCAGTTGGCTGGCCGGTCGTTCAGGTGCGGGAACGCCGAAGCGCAAGCCGACGGCGCGGCCTGCGCGCTTGCGTTGCGGCTGCCTGGCCGGGGCCGCGAGCGGCTGGATCGCCGCCCGCCGCCCCGGCCAGGACAGCAGTGCTAGGGCCTGTCCGCTACTGCGGTCAGGTCAGCAGGTAGGTGATGGTGAGGGTGCTGGTGTACGCGCCAGCTGCCTGGCCGGTCGGGATGTCCAGCGTCAGGGCGGCGCTGAGCGTGTCCGATCCGGTGCCAGAACCGGGTGCCGCCGAGGCCAGCACCTGGGCTGCGTCGGCTAGGCCCGGGCTGGCGCCCGGAGCGACCGTCGGGCCGAGCGTGGCGCCGCCGGAGACGGTGCCACTTGGCGCCCAGCCCATGTCGTCACCAGGGATAGGAGTCTGCGTTGCCGCCCCGCTGGGGCCCGCAAACGCGGTGTCCTGACCCGACACCGACCATCCTGGCGCGGTGTTCCGGGTGTCGGAGACGCTGACGGTGTTCAGCGTTCCGGTACCGGTCAGTGGCGTCGTGGAACCCACCGTCAGGGTGATCGCCGTGGTCGAAACCGTGACGGTCAGAGTTCCGGTGGCGGGCACCGTGACGTCGACCGGGATAGCGCCGGCCGTCTGGGTGCCCGAGACCTGCACCAGCAGTGAGAAGGTGCCGGTCGACGAGGCGTAGGTGGTGGCAGTCGGGGTGAAGACTGCCGTCACTGGGTCCGTCACCGACGAGGTGGTCGTCGGAGCGGTGAAGGTGGTGCTGGCCGGGGTGGCCACGCCACCGGTGTTCACCGCGACCGGAGAGCCGATGTTCGTGCCGTTCTGCGTGAACTGAACAGTTCCGGCCGGGCTGGTGCCGTCAGCTGCCGACACGCTGGCGCTCGCCGTCTCACTGCCGCCGGATGCGGCCGGGCTCGGCGTAACCGTAAGCGTGGTGGTGGTAGAGGTCACCGACGGTCCGGTGGAGCTGGTGGTGTACGTGGTAGCGCCAGCAGCCACCGAGACGAAGATGGACTGGACTTGCTCAGGGGTGCCGACGCCGGCGGCCGAGGGGTAGCAGTCCACGACCCACTCATCGGTTCCCGGGTTCGTCGCAGAGATACCGCTACCCGCCGTGGCGAGCAGGGCGCCGACATTGCCGTCGAGGATCCCTGAGGTGACGGGGATCGGCGCCGTCGGGCTAGCGAAGATCTCTGAAATGAAACTGACGAAGGTGCCGGTGCTGGTGTACTCGGCGACCTCGGCCGATCCCGTGAAGCCAGTCGGGCATGCGGTCGTGGTGCCCCACGTCGGCTGTGACGACAGCGCGCCGGTTGACGCGCTGAGGATCATGTTGCCCGGCTGCGAGCCCACGGCGGCCAGCGCCGATCCGGCTGTCGCCAGACCCGCCCCCACCGTCAGGCCCGCGGCCGCGAGGATGACGGCGCCGCGGCGCAGCCGCCCCGCCGTCATCCATTTCCATTTCTCGTTCATCGCAGGGGTTGTCTCCCTTTCTGTCAGCGGCCGCGCACGGTGCGCGTCCGCAGGTGGCTCGTCCCGGGTGTGGGACGATGACCGGGTGCCTGCCCGGACATTCCGGGTCCGGGCAGGCACCCAGCCGGCTCTCTGTTACGACACGGGGCCTGCTAGCCCTCGGTCGAGGTGTTGTTCATCTGGACCCGCAGCGTGCTCGACGTCGCGCCGCAGGTGTCCGCGAAGTTGGCGCCATTAAAGATGGTGGAGAAGCCCTGCTGCGCGATCAGGAACGACTGCCCGCACAGCTGTGCGCTCGTGCCGGCGAACAGCCCGGCAAGAGTCGCGTTGAAGGCCGGGTTGCCCATGCTGCCGGACGGCGGCGTCACGTTGTTGACCTCGTAGTAATCCATCACGTTGTAGAGCTCGCGCGTGATGGGGAAGCAGGCGGTCTGGCTGAAGCCGGTGATCGTGCAGCCAGTGACGTTCAGCGTGCCGCTGCTGTTGGTAGGAGCCACCACAGTGGTGCCCGTGGTGACGGACTGAAGGATGTCGCCGTGGCGAAGGTCGGGATCCGCGCCGGTGCTAGCGGCGATCCACCTGGAGATCGAGATCGGCCCGACACCAGCCGGGTCGCTGGCGAAGGCGCTGCCGTCGTGCTCCTCAACGGGAACGTCGATGGCCGGCCCAGCCACGATGGTCTGGTGCCAGCACGGCTGCGGCGCGCTGACGCCCATGGTCAGCTCCCAGAAGGCCAGGGTGCCCGACCCGTTCTGCGGAGCGTACAGGTCGACGTTGCCCTTGGTCGTGACGGTGCCCGAGCCTGCCGAGGTGCCGGCAATCGCAGTACCGCCGGAGGTGGCGGCGAGCTCGAACGTCGTCGCCGTGGGGGCCACGACGAAGTAAGGCGTCCCGGCCGTGAACCCGCCAGGAGCCGTACCAGACAGCGTCACTACCTCATTGGCCGTCAGGTTGCTAGCCGTGGACGTGGTAAACACGGCCGGGCTCGCGGCGGTCGAGGTGTAGGTGAACGACGTGCCCGGGTTGAGGGTGGTGCTGCCCACGGTCAGCGAGGAGCAGGTCGCGTACAGCGTCTGCAGCTGGGCGACGGTCAGGTTCATGCCCTGCGGGACCGTGGTGGGCGTGGTGGTGAAGGTGATCGAGCCGAACCCGTTGGTCACGTTGGCGCAGCCGCTGGTGGTGGCGACGCACAGCGTGGTCGTGGAGATCGCCGTTGTCGGGCCGGTGGCATAGGTCACCGCGTCAATGGCGAACGGGATGTAGACAAAGTTGCCGGTCGACAGCAGGGCGCCCGGGGTGCCAGCGGTGGCGCTGACGCTGCCCGGCGCGCTCGACGAGCGGCTGAGGCTGATGCAGCCCGCCTGCGGCGGGGTGCCGGTCTGCCCGAGGGTCGTGACGCCGGCGCCGCTGCCGACAGTGTCGGCGTAGGCCAACGCCTTGAAGCCCCCGCCCGAGCCGTTCGGCCGGGTGAAGCTGCAGGAGGTGTAGGAGCTAGGACCGCTGCCTGCGAGCTGGGGCGTGATGGTCTCGCCCGGGGCCGTGGTGAGCGGGTTCACGGCGTCGTAGTCACCGATGACTTGCCCGCCAACAGTGTTGGCGAACGCGTCCATCGTGAATTCGATCGTGTCCGAGCCGACCTGGACGAACTGGAACACCGGGTCGGCCGACGCCGGGGCCGCGGCGGCGATCCCGGCCCCGGCGAAGCCCAGCGTGACGGCTCCAACCGCGACCAGGCTCTTGAACCTGGTCGACCGGCGGGAGAGCCACCCGGACATGGCAGCCCGGGTGATGGGGGGTTTAGGAGACATCGTGTCCCTTCCTCTTAAAGGACGTGCCGTCGTGGCACGCCCGACTGCTGCCCGCCCCGGTAGGGGACGTGCCCTGACCGGCAAACCCCTGCCAGCCAAGATGGTGGGTGGGCCAACGGCGCTCACGCCCGCATCCGGCGTAGCCACCGCACCACGCCGTCGGATCGCAGCACCGTCCCGCTGATGGCGCAGGCTGCGCCGGCTATGACCACGGCCAGCAGCAGCCAGCGAACGGAGCCGACCGGCTGCCCCGGCGTCCTCGCGGCCGCCAGCTGAGCCGACGGCGGCCTGATACTGACCCCCGCGACCGGGGTCGTGCTGCTCACTGGCCTCCCGCCGCCCGACGGTGTCAGCGAGTTCGAGCCGGTGCCGGTGCCAGTGCCAGATGCCGGCTGCGACGCGGTGGTGCTCGACGTTGAGGGCGACGGCGCCGGGCTGGCGTCGGCGCGCAGCTGCGCGACCACGGCCATGGCCTTGGCCTGGAGGTTGGCCGGCAGCGGCAGGTACCCAGGCGGCAGGTCGCCAGAGGTGGACCCGGGTGTCTGCCCGGCAGTCGCCGCGTAGTCGATCAGGTCGGCGTAGTCGTTCAGCTCGGCGGCCGGCTGGTTGGTCGGCACGGCGGCGTACACCACCTGCGTCAGCGGGTACCCCCCGGTGCCGGGGCTAGCAGGATTGACCTCCAGCAGGCCTGTGCTGTCGGCCTTGGCAGAGTCGAGCGCCGCCGTCAGGCTGGCGGTGCTGGGGCCTACGCAGTTAGTGCCGGCGTTACTGCAGAGCTGTGCGTCGACCAGGCCGTCAGCGGCCAGGTCTGAGGTGTCGGAGATCCCCCAGAGCCACCTCGAACCGAGCTGCTGCGGTGGTTCCGTATCCCACCAGCCGGTCGAGCCGTCTGGAGCGATGGCCTCAGAGTCCCAGTGGATAAAGACCGGATCGATCCCCGCCAGAATGTTGGTTGCCGCCTGGTCGTAGTTGTTGACGTACGGCAGCAAGTCCAGCGAGCACCTCGTGACGTCCTTCACCGGCGAGCCGGACTCAGGGATGTCAGGTCCCTCGTTTAGGCACCCGTTTTTGCATAGAGCGCCCGTGACACAGCTGTAGGCGCGCGGGAAGGAGTCGATAGCGGGCGGCGTGCCGAGCTGCAGCTTTTCGTAGGACGGGTCCACGTTCTCGCTGAGAGCGTTGCCGGGGGCGATGATGCCCTGCGTGCCCTTGTTGAGCCAGGCCTTCGCTCCGGGGTCAGCCTGGATCCACTGCCAGATCTGCTGGTTGAGGGCTGAATTGTCCGGGGTTAGCATCGGTGCCAGCGGGGCAAAACCGTTCCCGTTGGCAAATGTTCCGTTCGGGAAGACTTTAGGCTGAGTCCCGTTGAGCGCCTGGAACTGCCCGTCAAAGGAAATGTTGAGCGGGTTACCCGAGGTGCCTGTCAGGTTCTGGCCGAGCCACGGCGGCCCGACGTCGTTGACGGGGTTGACGATGCCGACTCCGCCCGCTTGAGACCCGACCGTTGCTGTCGGATAGTAGTCGGGGATGTCCGATGCGTAGGTCTGGGTGAGAGCCTTGGCCAGCAGCTCTGGCGAGAGATCGACCGGCGTGGCGTAAAAGCCATTGGCGTTGCTGATGTTGAAGCCGAATGCGTCGGCCGTCACCGCGACCGGTGCATAGAGCATCGGCGGCAGCGGGTTCGGTGGCGGGGCGGTTCCATCGCGCGCGGCCTCACTGCCGATGGGGATCGTCGTGAACGCCAGCCCGACGCCGCTGCTGCTGTTGTCCAGCTGCGTCGTGCTTTCTGCCTCCGTGACGGCCGAGTAGCCGAAGATCCTGCTGCAGTTCGCTTGCGCGTTGAGCGCGAGCTGCCAGGACTGTACGGCCCTCTCGACGAGCTGGGTGCCTACCGTTTCGGTTTCTTTCGTACCGATCGGGCAGAAGTTTTGTTGGGGGGCGTAGTCGAGGTGAACCTGGATGCGCATCGCCCAGTTCGAGGCGCTCAGCGGCGAGGAAACGATGTAGGAGCCGGCGCTCTCGGGAGCGCCGGGGTTCGGGTTGACCTGGTAACCGTTGGGCTCGTACTCGCCACGCGGGACGATGACCAGCCAGCAATTCCGGGACTGGCCGGTGCTGGGGTCGAGCAGCCCGCAGCCGAGACCCGGCGCCTGGGTGCCGGTGAGGGTCACGAACTGCGTCTCCCCGGAGCCATCGGAGCCGCTGACGGCCGCCTCCACCTCGTTGCTGTTGAACGCGTTGAAATACTGGTTGGTCTCGTCGCGGCCGTAGGCCGGGCTGCCCTGAGTGCCGTCAGCGGCAGGCGCCGGGACGAACGGGACCTCGTACTGCGTCGGGTCAGTGGGACTCACGTCTGACGCACTGGCCCCCTGGACCGGCTCCTCCGGGTCGCAGCCCCAGAGGGCGTTCTGACCATTCAGGCTGGCTATCGGATTGCCCGGGCCCGGAGGCTGCGTTGAGGCCGCGCAGAGGTCACCGCCGCGAGTACTCATGAGGCTCCCGGTCTGGCCTCCCAGCTGGCTGTCTGTGCCGAACTCGCAGTCCTGGGGTGACGGGCCGGAGCTGGAGTCGCCGTAGCACTCCATGATCTGCAGGACGTTGTCCGCTGGCGCGCCCCCGACGAAATTCGTGGGCGAGGCACCCGACCAGGAGACCGTGATGCCCTGGTCGGCAAGATCCTCCGTCTGGCTGACCTTGACCTGCAGGTTCTGGAAATCCGGGTCCTGGTACATGAAATACAGCGGGGTGTTGGCTTGTGTGGGGTCGTTGCGGACCGCGTTCGAAGCGGTGATCGCCTGGTTGCTGTCGTTCAGCAGCCCTTCCTTCCACGACACGGTGACCGCGGACGGGGTCAACCCGGATCCGGTGATCTGGTCGAAGCTGGATCCGGTCGCGGCCGAGGCCCGCGCGCTGCCCGGCGGGCCGATCGCCACCAGCGCGGCGAGGGCCGCGAGGGCGGCCAGGGCGCCGGACCAGCGGATTCGCGACAGGATGGTGTCGCTCCGCGAGCTCATGGTCACTGCAGGCCTCCGGGACTTCCGGGCAGGCCTGGGGCGCCTGGAGGCCGTCGCCGCCGGCTCGCCTGGGCGATGAGCGGAGGCGCCAGGATCAGGCCGAGCAGCAGGACAGCAGCCAGCACCATGAGGGCAACCTGGACGGTGTCGCCGAGGCTGGCCGGGGATGACACGGGGACGCCGTTGACCGTCTGGTTGCCACCCTGACCCGACTGCCCGGCAGTGCCGCAGTTGCCGGAGTCCGGGTTGCAGCCCTGCGCCGCGGCGCCCGCCAGCGAGCCCGATCCCGTCCCTGATGTTCCCTTGCCATGCGATCCCGTGCCGCCGTTACCGCCGCTGCCCGAGCCGTTGCTTCCTGACCCCTGCGCGCCCGGGTTGACGGGCGTGGACGTCCCGCTGGCACCGCCGGTGCCCGCGGTGCACTGCGTCGGACCCTGCTTGTCGCAGGCGGGCGGGAACGGCGCGGTTTCCGCCAGCTTGTTGTGGCCCAGCGTGTCGGTGGGGTCGAACGTCGGGTTGTTGCAGCTCGCGATCTGCGCGGTACCCGTCGCTGGCACCTGGTTTCCGGCGATCTTCTGTAGCTGCGTGAAGCCCGCCAGAACCAGGTCGATGGGCACTGCCGAGTAGCCGAGGGCGTCAAGCGGCTGCTGCCCCTGGCACAGCAGGTACGCGCCGAACGCGCCGAGCGTGTAGCCCTTAGCGGTGGTCATGGGAGCAGTAGGCGGCGAGCCCGTCGGCAGGATCATGTACGAGTAGCTCGACAGCTCATAGGTACGCGGGTCGGTGTCCGTGTAGACCTGCGACAGGTCCTGCGTCAGGTAGAGCGGATTGTTATCCGCGTTGCTGCAGACACCGGTGGTCTGATTGCAGCCCACGACCTGGGCCTTGAGCAGTGACACCGCGACGTTCTGCGCGGTTGGCTCGGTGTAGAAGCCCGCCTTGTTGAGCACCAAGGCGACCGGGAAGCCGGCCTGCAGCGCGTAGGAGTACTCGACGTAGCCGATCGCGCCGTCATTCTGCTGCTGCCGCACGTATCCCGACACGCCCAGGTCGCCGGACTGGCCGACCATCGAGGAATTCGGCAGCACCGGGTAGGCCGAGGTCTGCGTACACGGGCTACGGCCCACCTTGGCGCAGTAGTTGGTCCAGTCCGTCGACTCAGTTGCGAGCATCCACTGCGTGAATTCCGCGGTGGCTCCCGAGCCGTCCGAGCGCACCACCGGAACGATCGGGAGGTTCGGCATGTTCAGGCCGGGGTTGTCCTGCTTGATGAGCGAGTTGTCCCAGTTAGTGATCACCCCGGTGAAGATGCCAGCAATCGCCGCACCAGACAGCCGCAAGTTCGTGACCCGCGTGTTGCCGATCTTGAGGTTGTACATGAACGTCGTGCCGCCCGCGGTGTCCGGCATGTACGCGTAGCCGCGGTTGGATGGTGCCGGGTCGGCGATGTTGCCGTCCTTCACCCCGTACGGGATCTCGGACGCGCCCCAGTCGACCGCCCCGTCCGCGAATTCCTGCCGTCCTGAGGTAGACCCGACGGGGTTGTAGTTGACCGTCATGCCGTACTGGGTGACGTTCGTGATCCAGTCGTTGATCGCGTTTTCGGACCAGGTGGAGCCCGCGCCGCTGATGGTGACGTACCCGGTCGCCGCCGACGCGGGCATGTCTGCCGGGTAGAAGGAGGTGACGAGCGCGGCTGCTACCACCGCGATACCCGCCGCCAGCCGACGTCCCCGGATCCTGCTCGCCCGCCTCATCTGCTCACTCCGCGCTTCTCGTATTTGTCGTTGCGACCACCCGGCCCGCCGCGGCGCGCTCGACATACCGAGTCAGGTCGTGACGGGAGGCCGCCAGCAGGCGGCGCATCTGACGATTCGTCAGCTGCCCCGGGCCGCGGCCGCCGATGAGCCGGGCGATCGCGAACAGCAGGAGCACCATGACCAGGAGCACGGTCGCGGCCCCAAAGCCCCGGGACGTGTACCCGTTCAATCCGCTGGACACGAGCTCGTAGGCCTCCAGCGGCAGTGAACTCATCGGACCGTTCACCGGATTGAAGTTGAGATGCTCGGTGAAACCAGCCACCAGCAGCACCGGGGCGGTCTCGCCGATTGCCCGCGCGGCACCGAGGATGACGGCAGTCGTCAGCCCGGATCGCGCGGTCGGCAGCGTGACGTGCCATACGGTGCGCCAGTGCCCGGAGCCGAGCGCGTAGGAGGCCTCGGTGAGCCCGCCGGGCACCAGGCGGAGCACGACGTAGGACGCCCGGGCGATGATGGACAGCGCCGTGAGCGCGAGCGCGCACCCGGCTGCTAGCCCGGATAGCGGAAGATGGAAGATCAGGATCAGGGTCGCGAAGATGAACAGACCCGCGATGATGTCCGGCAGCGCCGTCATCGCGTCGATAACTGTGCGCACCACCCGGTTCAGCGGGCCGGGGACCTCGTTGAGGAACACCGCGACCAGCAGACCGAGCGGAGCGGCGATCGCCATCGCGATGCCCAGTTCGATGAGCGTGCCGACCATCGCGTGCAGCACGCCGCCCTTGGTCAGCGCGTCCTTCGCCTGGGTCGTGTGCAGGTCGTGCACGTAAAAGTTGAGGTGCCTGAGGGCGCTCCGGCCCTCCCAGGCCGTGTAGAGGACGATAAACAGCAGCGCCAGCAGCACGACAAACGCGAGCGAGTGCACGATCGCGGCTGAGATCCGGTCACGCACCGTCGGCCGGTTGTTGTCGAAGGCCACCAGCAGCGCGTAGATCAGCACGAACAGGAGCCAGCTGACCACGATGTAGCCGAGGATGCCGGTGAACGGCGCCAGCTGCGTCCACAGCAAGGCGCTGGTCGCGAGCGCCGCTGCCGCCGCTCCGGCGAACGCCAGCACGTCCTCGCGCCGGATCCCGGTGATCTGCCGCCGAGTCTGCGGCGGCCGCGGCGTTGAGCGGGACGGTACCGTCGTCCGGGGCCTGGCTTGATCCGATGGCAGCCCGGGCCCGGCATCGGCCGGCTGCGGTGCAGAGGGGAATGGCTGATCTACAACAGACATCGGTCAGGCCTCGCTTACCGCGCCGGACCGCGACCGCGACACGATGACCGCGGCGATGACGTTGACCAGGAGTGTCAGCGCGAACAGCACGAGCCCGGCAGCCATGAGGGCGCTGACCTCGAACGGGGTCGCCTCGGCGTACCGCGAGGCGATCAGGAAGGAGATCGAGCTCGTCCCGTGCTCCAGGATGTGCGGCTGGATCACGAACACCGGCGAGATGATCAGAAGGACCGCGATGGTCTCGCCGAGCGCCCGGCCGAGACCGAGCATGAGGCCGCCGATCATCGCCCCCGCGCCGAATGGCAGCACGACAGCGCGAATCATCCCCCAGCGGGTCGCGCCGAGCGCGTATGCCCCCTCGCGCTCGCCGGGCGGGGCCTGGCTGAACGCCTCCCGCATGATCGAGCACGCGATCGGCGTGATCATCAGGCCGACAACGATGCCCGCGATGAAGGTGGAGGACTCATATGCCGCTGCCGTTGGGTTGGTGTCATGCGGCGTCACGCCGTGGACAGCGAACAACGGGATCCAGCCGAACCAGTCGTGGATCCAGCTTGACAGTGAGACGACCTGCCCCTGAAAGAGCTCGAATCCCCACAGGCCGAATACCACGCTCGGCACGGCCGCCATCAGGTCGACCATGGCGATCAGGAAGCGCTGGATGAGCCGCGGCGCGTACTCGGAAATATAGAGGGCGGTGCCGAATGCGAGTGGTGCCGCGATCACGACGGCTACGAGCGCGATGAGGACCGTGCCGACGACCACCGCGGCGATGCCGAAGCCTCCGCCGTTCGGGTTCCAGCTCTGAGTCGTCAGGAACGACCAACCGGCCTTATGCAGGGCCAGCGACGCGCGGTAGAAGAGAAACGTGCCCACGAGGCCCAGCAGCACCAGCACGACGATGCCGCCTGCCCTGGCCACTCCGCGGAATGCCCGGTCAGACGCATTGAGCCGTGAGGTGAGCTTGCGCGGGACCGCCCCTTCGCGGCCCTTTGCTACGGACGGCACACCGGTTCGCACGAAACAGTCGCCCTCTTTGTCGGCGGCCTTACAAGACCGCGCTCCCGCCCCACATCCTAGGTACCTGGGTTACAGACTAGGTACCTGACATCCTGACCACCCGACTATGGGAGCACTGAATCACGTGAAGTACGGTCTTGGATGACTCGTCAGGAAAGCGCAGGTGAACACTGAAGTGAGCCGCTGCCCGTCACCGGGACCGCTTCGCCCGTTCGCCCGCTCCTCACTGCGAGTACGTCCGGGATTCAGGTCTGCGCAGCACGATCGCGGCGGCCGGGGTATCACGTCGGCGTCACGCTGGCTGATGGGCGCGACACTTCGAGCCTGGTGCCAGCGAGACGACCCCCCATTCGTTCTCCAACTGCTCACCGTCAGTACGTCCGGTCGTTACGGTCTGAGCAGTACGTTTCCGGGCATGCCAGTAACTCAGATCGTCGCGAGTGCGCTGCGCGGCGCCACGGCCAGGTGCCGAGCCGCCGGGACATTCCGGCGCGCGGCCTTCCTCCTCGGCGCGATCGGGATGATCGCCGGTGCAGCGGTCACAGCGGCCCTGCCCGCAGTGGCAAGCGTCGGATCTGACCCCGGCAACCTCAAGTTCAGCCCCGCCAGTGGTGCCAGCACGTCGCAGCCAACGTGGTCCACGACCGACGCCTGCCCGGCGGGTTACCAGGGGTCTGCCGAGATAGCGATATTCGCTGCCGACGGCAGGTTCCTCAGCTTCATCTCGAACGTTGCCTACAACGTCAACTCGCCGTTCCACGGCGAGCTCGACGGCAAGATGAGCGCCATCCTTAAGTTCGCGAGCGTGCCCAAGGGCGGTTCGCTCGACTTCACGGTGGGCTGCTACACCGGAATCGGCGGGACCGGCAGGGTCAGGTGGATGCAGTCAGCCCAGGTCAATGAGTCGTCAAGCGGCACCTCGTACACAACGAGCGCGCCCAGCGGAAGTGCCAAGAGCGCGTCCGGCCCTGGTGCCCTGGGGACTGGACGCGGCAAAGACGGGGCTGGGGCTCCGGTGAGCAACACGAGCGCCGCCGGAGCCTCGGCAAGCGGCGGCCTGGGAACGCCCGCCCTGGCAGGCCTGATCGCAGCCGCCTGCGCCCTCGCTGCCGGAGCTGCCGGCTACGTCTGGTACCGGCGGCGCGACCGCAGCCGGCTCATGTAGTGCCTTTGCCGCGGCCTCGGCCGCGGCAAAGGCGACTCGAGCTGCTCGCCGTCAGGCCGCTTGCCGCGCTGCGAGGATCCGCTCGGCCGCGGCGCAGAAGCCGGCCGCCAGCACGCTCATCGTCATGCCTGCCGCGATGACGGCCGGGATTACCAGCGCCAGGCCGGCGGGCGGGCTGTGTACGACAGCGACGATGGCCGCGACGTCGAGAATGCTCGCCACGACACCGCCCGTCAGGCCTTGCAAGGCCGCCTCGCCGACCGCTCGCCAGGCCAGGCCGCGGGCAGGCCAGCCGATGGCTCGCAGCGTGCGCAGCTCGCCGGTCCGCTCTGCGCCGTTCCGCCAGCTGATGTCGGCGATCGCGACGGTCGCCAGCACGAGCAGTGTGAGCACGGCCGCAAGGTCGACTGGGTCCTCCTGCCAGGACACCGCGAACCCAAACCAGGAGCCGACGATGACACCACCGAAGGCCCACCGGACGGCCAGCTC
>Ga0123355_10014327_pt1 | contig 12392 bp, 5 predicted proteins | sample TergutEmb28metaG_3_FD_89872 | JGI IMG/M metagenome (GOLD analysis project Ga0123355, IMG submission 89872) | Embiratermes neotenicus P1 segment gut microbial communities from Petit-Saut dam, French Guiana - Emb289 P1 | ecosystem: Host-associated > Arthropoda: Insects > Digestive system > Gut ...
TAAAAAAGGTTATGGGTTCTGCTTTGGTTTTTTTTTTTTTTGTGTCAGACCATGTACATCATACACATTCATGTGCTGTTCAGGAACTTTCTAGCATACAGAGCTGTCCATAAAAGGGGGCACTTGTCAGTAGAAGAGTTCATATTCCCATGTGAAATTGCAGTTATTCATGTCACTGTCATCTTATCAGAACTCAAGTCCTAGCGAACTGCTGTGTTCAGGGTGTGAGGGAAAATGCCACCTTTGAAAGTAATTTTTTGTACAAGTTTCATCACCCAGAAAATCATACGAACAGTCTGAGAATGTGTTCATAGGTGAAACTGTACAGTTATATTTCTTCATTAATGGTTGCTAGTATTCAGTACTTACTCATGTTCATAGCAGTAAAATACATATTTCAGTACAGCTTCAGGTCTTGTATTAAAGTAAAGCATATTGAGATTTAAAATATTGGTGTGGAGATTTTGGATTAATGAAATTGTGCTAGTAGAATTTGCTCCACATTTTTGTAATTCTAAATTTATGTCATAAATTGTGTGAAAATAGATACATTTGATTGTGGGTTGTATACCTAATTAGAATTGCCGCTGAAGTACTAGTTCACTGTGATATTTTCTTTGCAGGTTTCTTTGTGGCCACACAGTTCTTTTTCACTTTGTGCTTCACACTCCTACTGATAGCCAGTTTCCTGGTGGCCTTATACCTGTGCTGCAGTCGAGAACATGAGCGTTTTGTACTGCTGTTACTTGTAATAGGAACGGACCTTACAATAGCAGGTGATAATCATGGAAGCAGTATATATCATAAACCAGTAATGCATATCCTGTTGCTCTTTGCTCTTGACCATTTCCTAAGTTGTCCATGGTGCCATTAGTGCTACATAATATGAGTACATTGTATATATTAACCTTTTGGCACCTAATATCAAGTATACCTGTCACACAGTGTGATGTTCAAAACACCGAATGTCTGGTATAGCAAATGGCCTATAATGGCTTTTGTTATGCAGCCCTGTTTAAATTCTGATATACTGGGCATTTTAATTCCAGTGCCATGGGGTTAGTATTATGTTTAAAAAGCCCTTTGTAGCCCTTTGCCGAATCATTGATGTGTGAGTGGCCCATGGTTAAAAAGGGCTATCCTGCACTGGCATAAACAGTATTCTTTGAACTGCCCATGAATATTGAGTAGGTTTGGTTCTGTTTAATTTCCAGTTTGAAAGTTGATCACACAGTATGAAATTGTCTGCCAAAATTTATTCATCATGTGAAGCTGGAAAATTAAGTCATATACATGTCTTTTTTTATTATCTAAGAAGCACATTTTATATGCTGTGGCATATTTGCAATGTAAAGTGCAAAGTTTAATTAGTTTTTGTACGTCTGACCATCCATCTGCCCACACGCAACATCTCAAGATACCCCGAACAAGTTTTCATTAAATTTGACAGTGTGGAGTTTTACTAAAATTTGTTGTTACATTTTGATTTTGTTGAAAATGAAACAAAAGTAACAGAGACTTTTCATATAGACCTTCATGTATTATCCTGCACACTTGAAGCAAAACTAGTACTAAACAAGACAGGCAGTGTACATATAATGTAACACTGAGGTGCCATTATCGCTCTGGAATAGCAGTACCTATTACAAATTCTGAGTTTGTAACCTCTCTGATTAGCATGCAGTGTGCATGTGCCATATTGTCAGCTGAGGCCTGTCTGGTTCTGTAGTATTTTTCCACATTATCTCATGAAAAGCATGATTTTTTAAAAAAAAAAAGCTACTGAACTTCAAATGTGGGTCTTGATTTTCTCTACAACTCACGTCTGCAACATTTCTCATTCTAAGGCAAACTGAGTGAAGTATGATTAAAAAAAATGTATAATTGTCTGCATGTAAAGTAAAGTACCTGTTATTCTTGTCAGATTTTAATGAAACTTGAATTTTCTCAACAGATTAAAAAAATACTCAAATATCAAATTTCATAAAAATTGCCCAGTGGGAGCTGAGTTGTTCCATATAGACAGACAGATATGACGAAGCTAAATAGTAACTTTTCCCAGTTTTGTGATCATGCCAAAAAATGAAATATTTATGTACAGTGGCTTTTATCACACATTTACAAAGAATCTGTGAAATTCTGTACTAATGTTACTGCAGTTATTGATGTCCCACAGGCGGTGAATTTTTGTGTGGCCTAACTGAAGCCTGGTGTGACAAGTGTGTTATTTTTCCCATATTTCATTCAGTTCAGTAAATAACCTCCATTTATCATTAGTGCAAGAAATTTAAACCTGCAAGGACTTGTACATCAAGTTTTGTGCAGTTGGAGTTGAAACAACAGTAGATATTCATGCTCTCACCCCCACCCCCACCCCACCCGAAATCATAACCTCACAACTACAAGGTGGTTCAAATATGACCGGGACTGACTACGGCTTGTTTACACACAAATCAGTCCCGGTCATATTTGAACCACCTTGTATATTGCCTGCACTTTTAAGCGATTTTACTTTCAGTGTTCATTGCACATGTCATTGGTTTCAAAACTCTTCCATGTTATTGCTTATGTAATTGTGTTTATTTAGGTAAGAATATTTTTTAAATACCTAACTGAAAGTCAATTTCCATGAGAGCAATACAGTTAAAGATAAAACGTACTTGGTTTTATGTAATAAATATACATACATCTTCCACCTTATAGTTGTGTCAGACAAGTATACACACAATCCCAATTTATCACTATATACTTCCTGTTTTGTGTGTGTGTCTGGAACAGTGGGTCACTTCACTCATGAACATTACTGTATTTCAGCATACTGTAAGGTCAGAAATGTATGCATATAACTACTTTTTAATTATCACAAGAACCATAAAACTTACAAGCATCCATTTCTTGTTTCCTTCTCCTGCATGTTTTTTGTCTTAAATATGTTTGTTATGATAAATATTTAGTATGTAATGCTTGAGGTGCATTCAGAAACACATAGGTCTTCAGGTATAGTCTCAGAACTAAATGATAGTAGAAATGGCTTCACATTGGTAAAATTCATAAGTAACAAATTCGTAGCAATCCTTTCAGCTCTTCTCAAATTGTTACATATGGATGGATGGATGGATGGGCAGAGTTACTTTAACCCTATGACACCTGACGACCACTATAGTGGTCATACTGCACCGCTAACCTCTAAACATTGCATTTTATATATTTATTCAACAAATATAGATACTGAATATTTTAAACATGGTATATACTCTCCATTTTTTTCTCTTCAAAATGCAGTTTGTTTCATATTTCTAATTTATTTGGTTCCTGTTTTATTCACATTTTATATACAGGGTGTGCTAAAATTAAAAAAAAATAATTCTGGCGCCAGAAGGTTAATAGGCACCCCCGGCAATGTTGTAAAGGCACCTACAAGTGGACTGAGTTAGGCAATGTGTAAACATTTCATTAATATATTAATACCTCTCCTTTTTCTTTACTGAAGATATGCATTGATTCAGCAACAGTAAGGACCTAAATTCTGCCCAGATAAGGATAACCTCTTTACTTATTTTTCCCTTTAATCTTACAGCGGTGTCAGGAACAATTGCAGTCATTATTTTTGGTGCTTATGGGGATGGCCGAGACTGGATGCAAAACTGGGAGCATAATGACATATCCTGGTCTTACGCATTGGCTGTATTTGGAGTTCTGTTTCTTTACGTCAGTGGAATCTTGTACCTAATAGAAGGACGTGTTCACCATAAGAAGCGTCAGAGGGCACGTGAGGCCACTCACTCAGCTTATCACATGGAACAGAGGAAGGCCCACACAGCAATTTGAATGGTAGCATTTTGAGGAAGTGATTTCTGTACCAGAGTTTCTCAGTATTTTTAATCATACAGACCACATGATCTTCAAGGGATTTCCCAATTTTCACCAGTGCATTAATGGTTATTTCAACCTGCAATTGTTAAGATATAATTTGGAAAACAGATCGGTATGTATTTTTGATACAGTCACATTCACCAAACACAAAATGGGAATACTGAAGTGCCTGTATGTGGTAGTGGTGGTGGTCATGGTTATTGTGTTTAAAGAGTCCTGAGTCAGTCACAAAAGGTTTCTCAAGATTTTTATATTGCCTTTTTTTTTCCTTTCTTTGTTTATTTCTTTCTTTTTCATTTTGCTCACCTAAAATTCTTGCACAAACCACCACAAGCGTTACAGTCTACTGATTGAGAAACACCAGTTTACATCATGTGAACTGAAATTGTACAGTACATTCTGTAATCTACAAGGGTATGTCTTATTTTATAACTTCATGTGTGTAAACCTGATAATTACCTCTTGTTAGACTTAATAGGTAGATGGTACTGAAAATAGTACCACATATTACATTAGGTGTTGACAGTTCATTATACTGCAGTCATCTGTCCATGTTAAAATTATGAGTATACAAATGTGTTTGACTTTTAACACATAATTTTAACTTTGCCTAGGATAATGCTTTAAAATGAATCTCCTGTAAAATGCTGATCATTGATATTGTGGTCTTCTAGGTGATATTGGTAGGTAGTAATGAAGAGGGAGGATGGCCCAGTATGTCACTGGATTGAGTTTAGTATTAGTACGATTTTGTATGATGATTTTGTTTTAACTGACTAGATATTTCATTTTCACACTAGGCACATTCTTGAATGAGCCTTTAAATGACCTATGTTTGCATATGCAATCGCACGTAACAAACACCCTTATAAGCTCATTTTATATGTTTAAGTAACAAGGAAATTGACTGCATTTTTAAGATCTGCATAATCTGTGTTTCATTTCCTACAAAACGCCATTCATTTCGTAACTTTATCTTTTTGTGTTCAATAATACTCATGTTTTTCTTAAATTATGCACTAAAATTAAGTACCAACTCATTTGTTTAAAGGTTAATGTATTATCTCACTCATAAGTCTCGAGGGCAAGGTTATGTTGACAGTATTCATAGTGTGTAAGGTACTGAAGTCTTAGATCGAAAATATTGTGAAAGTGGCATTTAATATTGTCAGACGGCCTTTGCGTCATTTATATTTCAGTAATTCATTTTAAATAACTTCAAGTCATGCATTACGTGAAATACAATATATGAATCTGGAAAAAGCATTCTTTTTCATATTTTGATGAACATACATATTGTGAGACTTCTTAGTAAAGTGACAGCTGATCCATGCTGGCACTGTTTGAAAGTTTCTCTCCCATGTAGTGTTTAAATGCTCACATACATTCTAAAGAAAATGTGAAGTTCTATCAGTGTCTGGTGTCAAGAAATGCTGGTATTGTAGCAGGAAAAGATGAGAAACATTTTCAGTAAATATAGGTCATAAAGGTATATGTCTTAATTTCAGCCCACTGTTTGGGAATGTCCGGCAAGACTAATGACAGCTAGTGCAGTGGACATGTAACAGAAATGTATCTTGCTTTAAATCTGTTTTTTTTTTTTTTTAATCATATTTTTGCTTGTCATTGAGATGGGAGGGAGGGAAGTCTGTATCATTTACCTCTCTTGAGGCAGCTGTTTACTATCTCTGTAAACTAGCCTTTAGCTGTGAAGGAACTGATGGGTGGAAAAAGCCAGAGCTTAAATTTAAATGACTGCTCCACACTTAGCCACAGGACACTTAATACGCTGTTCCATTTGGAATCTCTTAAGGTGAGAATATTCCCATGTGGTTGTTCATTGTGCCCACCTCAGAGCGTTGTGACCATCACTTGTGAATTTTTTTTTGATGGTTTATGCCTGCTGTTATGCTTCCAGAAGAGCAAAATGGAATATTTAGTTCTTAATGTACATGTTTTGTGGACTATCTGAAAATTTTACCTGACACTGGTGTGTTCACAATTATCAGCCTTGGATGATCTTTATAAGGACAGTACAGCGAATTGTTGTTTCACTTGTCTGGTCTTCAGGATACAGCCAACAGATTTAATTATGCAGATTCATTTTTAAATAACTTGCCCTTCAGTTTGATTTAATACTTAAACTGGCATTAATTATTTTCTGATGTTTGAATTTGAGGTTTGCAAATTCTAGTTAGTTTGCTTTTGTTTAGTTTTAAATTTCACTCTATCACTTTCTTACCATGTTACAAGTTGTCTTAACAGAATGCAACTTATTTGTGTGTAATTTTGAGTTAGTAATATATATATATATATATGCAGGCTTCAACATTATTTGCATGTATAAAAACGTTGTGGAAAATGTTTAGTGTGTGCTTCTTATAAAACAGATACTGTAGTTACATGTACAGCATGGTTGTGTTGGCTGACCAAAACACATAATGCGACTTTACGCAAACTTCAAGAATGAAGGAAATGCAAATAAGTGACACGTAAGGGGGAGCAGATTTGTATGTAATATGTCCCAGTTTCTCATTACTTAGTAATCTCATAAACTGAAACACCATTGTCAGTGATTTATGGAGGCAGGGTGGGTAATTGCAGGTTCTTTATTTAATTTTCTTCTATTTTTAAAATGTGAAAGATATTCATTATTATAAACTTTAAGACTTGACAAAGCTTTACTGATCTCTCAGGAAGCTGTTAATGCTTTGACATACAAAAGAGTTTGTACAGTGAATTTTCTATCAAGCATGGAATGTGGTAAAGGAGTCCATTCACTAAACAAAATGTGCTATGTAAGTAACTCTCCATTTACCTTTTGAAATGATAAAGTGCACAGATAAATGTGGCCAAGTAAACCCAAAGATTTGGAAAAGGCAGGAAAATGTACCAGCTTCTATTTTTTCCAGTAAGTGCTGCCTGTTCCCAACTTTTCTTTCATGTACTTTATTAGGAACAGGGGAATATTTTGGTAACCTTTATGTTGACCTGATAGCCATTGTACAAATACAGAAGTGGCGTACATAAATTATAAGCTAATTGGTTTGGAAGTGAATCTTTTAATTATTCCTGATTTTGGGATAATGTTGCATCCTTATAAAGGAAGAGTGTGATGATCATTTTCTTTACTGTTCATGTTTTAATGCGTCATTGGCAATTCTGTATTAGATTAAACAGAAAATAGGCAAATTCCCCTCCATGCCCATGTTGTATATTCGGGCATCTGGAGAAACTAAATGTTATGAAGTATGGGCCCTCTAGATGTTCTGATATTCCTGATATAAAATATCAGGTTTTCGTAACATAGTCCAAATCATGTTGTGTACAGCTGTGTTGAACAGAGCCCAGGGAGTTGTTCAAGCTCGGTGGTTCAGGGAATGTTCATTTTAAAGCTGCTGCTGCTACATGCGTTATGCCAGTTAGTAGTAAATGTTAATTATTTTATTTATGATTCAGACTTCTGACTGCAATATTTGTCTCCTTCCCACCCTCCCAACATAAAGAAAGTACAGGAGATTCCTTGTTTACTGAGCTACAGAATGCTATGAACTCATAGTTTTTGTCTCATAATTGTATATTTGTGACATGTTTGTGGATCAGCAAGTGAAAGAGAGGAAAGGATAGACAGAAAAACAAGATGAAAAATGTCAACTAGGAAAAGCAGAAACGGAAAAGAACTGTAGTACATAATGAAAGCGCATTCATGCTGTACTTATTTCTTCCAAAGGACAGTGTGAGAACTCTTATCCGTAATACATATGTGGTAGTGTTGCTCCTTCAGTTGGTGTTCACACACCCAGACACCATGTGTATCAGCAGACACTGCTGAGACAATGTGCTGGTCTCATCAGCACATTTGGTGAAGCCTTCTTTAATATCAGGATATTTTATCTTCAAAGCATTTACCTAAATATATCTGAGAGCTCGGTAATAATTACTTCTGCGTTTGCTGCTGCCGCCTATCTTCCTGGACTGTCACAAATTTTTGTCTTTCTGTCATCCAGTGGTTAGCAGTATTTGATTCATAGAATCTGTAACTGATTTTACCATTGCTTCTGTTAGGACTTCTGTCTTTTCCAATTTGGTACAGGTAATACAAAATCCCTTTTTGATAAATCTTTACAATATGAAGTGTGTGTTCTGTGGCACTGAAATAGTCCTGGGATTTGTAATAAGCCAGGATACAGTAGAAGAAAAACAATTAGAATCTGAATTTTTCGTCCTTATTTCCAGTTGTAAGTCTTGCACAATATATGTGTGTGTATGAGTTACATACACACACACACACACACCTTACTGCGAGCAGAACACCAGTACCTACATAACTAGGAAAAGTTTGAACAAAACTGCCTTGGATAACTGGACAACAAAATATAGAGACAAGGATAAAGTGACCTGCAAACCTAGTCACAGTTTACAACAAATACAGAGTAAAACAAGTGTAAACCAGTCAAAAAATGCAGACACTGCACCAATGACAATGTCACATTGTTTCCAAAAACTGAAAACAATGTGGGAAGATACAGTCCATACTGCAGTATTAAATGCAAAGTTACTGTCTCTTAGCATGAAGACTTTGTTTTTCCTTATGTGTTCTAGTGTTTTCCCACCTTATTGTGAAAGGTATTCTGTGGAGCAGAAAACAGTCTCTTGATATTCCCATCACTACCTCTTATGTTGAAGGGCAGGAAGAGGGTGAAAATTAGTCATAATTTGAATACTGATATCTAGTTATATATATAAGATAAGTGGTATTAATTATATACTAGTGTAAAGCACATGACAGGAAGTTTAAAACAAGCTTTTTTCTGTAAACCATTCTGAAGATACTGTGTTTGATAAAGCTGCACATGCAATGATTTTGACCAAATTACAATACATGTAAGATTTTATGTCTTGGAAAATAATAGAGCTAGAGGGCTCATATTTCACAACAGTTAGTTACTATAGATGACTACACAGAATTTTGAACAAAAATAAAAAGGTACAAGGTTTCCGCTTTATTATATGTGGAATTGTCCACATTTAGATCATATTATCACTTACCATAATTAGTGTGAATGCAATCAAAATGATAATTGCTAAAAGCGATGTCAGATTCGTGTTTAAATGAACTGACATTCTGTTGGTTCCGTCCAAAGTAGCTAAACATGCATCACCAAAAGCTTATGCACTTTGTATTATGATGTTAAAATATAAATATATTTTTATACTGTTACTTCGTACCAGAATTGTACACTTTATATTTGTGTACAAATAATACTGGTATCGTAATGTTTTAACAGCTGTATAAAACTTTTCAGTTAATAAAGTTTCCTTAATATATGCACATTGTACAGAGACATTATTGGGTTAAGGTTACATATTTTTCTTCATCACAGTGTCATACTGTATAAATACATCCATCTGTTAAAACTGCTTTTATGCATGATTATTATGTTATCTTACAGTCATGATTGCCGTGTGTAACATAATAATGTAATAGTAAATAGGAGTTATGGCACATCAAGCTGTGTTATTTGCCTTCTTGCAGTCTTTGCAAGGGAACTCCTAATGTATTCTTTGTTATGTGACTAATAAAAATAGTATTTTTACAAAGTATTGACTGTTATAACTTTGTTACCCGTGAATGTTTTCAGCTGTTCAATTATTGTATAACCGACTGTTCCCTAAAATACAGACCCTTTTTTTGTGTGTGTGTGTGTGGGGAGTGGGACATGAACTGACAAAGCAGTTACATTTTAAAGGAACTAGAAATTGCACAGGAAGAATGCAGTTTGGTTTCATTAATATGGATACCGATATGAATTCAGCCTCATCAAGATGCATTTCTTTGCAATTGTGTTATTAACATGCACATAAGTAGTGAAACTCACCACTCTTGTTTGTGTCCTTATTCTGAAAGTTTTCAGTTTGAACATAAGTTTACCAATTCTGTATTTCTTGAAATCAAAGTCCTGTTCACTTGAGGTATGTAGGTGGCATTTGCCATTGAATGCGTTCACATCACTGCAACGCTGTGAATACGCTCTCAATAGTCCAACTTAGCTGTATTTATGTACAAGTAAACAGGGAAACATCACTATTATGTACCAGGATTTTTTCCGTTTTGAAAGTAGACTGCTTTTGAAATGTGTGTTTTATGTTGAGTGACAATGGAAAAGTCCTGGTACATATTAGTGATGCTTCACATGTTAACCTACTGTTAAAGGATTATATGGTACAAGTGGGCAGGGAGTATAGTAAATATGTTGCACTCATTAAATTTGATACTGCATTTTTCATAGCAAACAACTAATTTTTACTGTATATTTGGTAACCATATGCTTCTGGTGAAGAAGTTTAATGTAAACAGTAAAATCTCTTATTAAAAGCCATTTTTCTTCTGAACATTCCCATAGGAATGAAAAGTGTAGCAGTTTTATTCTTTTTCAGTTATTGCTGATAGTTTTTGGAATTAAGTTATTCATATATTCTCAGTGTCACAATAGCAATATGAAATCCACATCTGTACCATCAAAAAGAAAGCTTTGGCACATAAAAATAATGGTCAGTCATGCAAAATTTTGTTCAAAAGAAGTGCTTTGATCAAGGGTAGTAAGTTGCTGGTACACTGTGGAAATGTGTGGGTGAGCATGAACTTTGTGGTTGCAGAATTTGAGTTTTTGACATAATGAAAGTACATTTTTTTAAAAATATGTCATTGCTGACATCTAGAAGCAGAAAGAAATTTCAGTAATATAGGTGTTGTCTCATACATTTACCCTTGATCAGATACGATAAATAGAACTTAAATACATTGGTTTTTGGAGAACAGTAATTTGTGTCTGTTTAATGTACAATGCCCAAACTAGCTATTGTGAAAAAAATTGAGTACTGTTCAAGTATGAGCAGTGTAGAGCCTTTCATGCTGGCCTTGCTCTGTTGGTCTGGGTGTTTAGGGACTTTCAGTACATGTAGCACTATAACAGTTTAATAATTTCTGAATACAGCAGTGATGTGGATAATAAACTTGTGTCATGTTGAACATAGGTGACTTTGAAGCCAGGGGATATGACTTTACTGTTCAGTTCTGAGTAAGTTTGTGTGGTTTTAAGAATGGGAAATGTATTTCAAGTACTACCATTGCTCTTGAGGTACTGAATTCCTGATGGTTTGTATTTATTTTTAAGGGAACTTGTGAAATCATTTTAAAATTTTTAAGGAACTGCATAATATGAATTCACTAGAGGTACAGTATGTAATAACATCCCTTTGTTCTTTTGATGTATACCTGTAGCTACTGATATTCTGCAATTTTCTGACCAGAAACAGCTTTCTTCCAAAATATTGGCACTGATTTTATGAGCAAGAGATTTTCAGAGGATGAAATATTAATGTATATAATGTACATTTACATATGCACCAAAGTGTACCATTGTTCTGATTATCTAGGTTAATTAAAATGTTTTATTAAAGACTGTATTAAAAATTAGAGCTTAAATTTATTTTTAGCCCTTTCATTTTAGGTTGTGAATGGTTTTGACCTGAAAATCTGAAAGTAATTAATACTGTTGTCCAGTGAAATATAATTTACATTGTGCATAATATCTACTACCTCTCAACTTGTCTTTACCCTTTAAGCCTGTCAAGCTGTAGAATTTAACGTTAACTCTAAATCAGAAGATGCAAAGAAACCTAATGCAAGAAGGCTGAAAATGGAGATACACTCAGAGGACACTGCAGAAAATGTTCACATTCTTATTTCATTCTTCTGTTATACAATTTGAACACTTTTACACCATTAGTTTTCTTGGTTTCATAGCATAAAGACCACTGAAATTTCAATGGGAAAATTTAGCAGTTTCTATCTCTAGATGTGGTTTATACACAAAACCTGTCCATAGGTCCATTCTTGTACAGGGAGGGACATTTTGCAATCATCATTTTGTTAACTGGGCACACCTTGAAATTGAGAAATTCTTGAAACGCAGACTGATGAAATAAATAGTGCTACAGCATAGCTGGTATAATGACCAGGTTGCAAGATGAATGATCTGGGGTTCAATTCTCAGCAGAGACAAGGGATTTTTCTGTTTGCTAAAATACCCAGACCAGCTCTATCACCCAACCTGCCTCTTATTCAGTGGGTACCAGAAGGGGATTCCCCAGGGCTGGAGTGAGATGTTAGACAACTGACCATCTACCTGTCTATGCCTTCATGACATGTGCAGGAACAGCTTTGCCTTTAACTTCACTATATCAGGTAACTGACTGTACTACTGGGAAAGATGCTACCTGCAATACCAACCAAAGCACAGGCACCTCTTGAATGCTTCACAACTTCAACAATCAAAATCAACTACTAGTCAGTGGAACACGGGAATATAAATCATAAGTGTAGACCGGTATCTATTCTATTAGGAGATTTTAATGCAAAAGTGGGGAGAGAGATTATTTTCAAACCAACAATTGGACAGGAGAGTCTCCATCAGGATAGTAATGATAATGGAGTTAGACTAGTTAACTTCGCCACA
>Ga0123355_10014328_pt1 | contig 12392 bp, 8 predicted proteins | sample TergutEmb28metaG_3_FD_89872 | JGI IMG/M metagenome (GOLD analysis project Ga0123355, IMG submission 89872) | Embiratermes neotenicus P1 segment gut microbial communities from Petit-Saut dam, French Guiana - Emb289 P1 | ecosystem: Host-associated > Arthropoda: Insects > Digestive system > Gut ...
TAGGTGTTTTGGGTTATATCGGTATAGTATAACATAAGGAACACCCTCCCGAAGTCTGGTCCGTTCCTCCTGTTACACCCCGTATATATATATATATATATATATATATATATATATAGAGAGAGAGAGAGAGAGAGAGAGAGAGAGTGAGAGAGGGGGTACAGGGGGTACAGTTACAGTATTGTAATGTTTCAATTAACCTTTGAATCTTCAAAGGTTAATTGAAACATTGCAATACTGTAACTGTAACTGTAACTGTAATCCCTCTCTCTTTATATATATATATATATATATATATAGAGAGAGAGAGAGAGAGAGAGATTTATAAATAAATATTTATTTATATATAAATCTTCAAAGGTTAATTGAAACATTGCAATATTGTAACTGTACCCCCTGTGTTATACAAATCTGAAACTCTATGTCCCATTCCAAGAGGCTGACAAGTGTTTGGTGGGGAAGACGTTTCTAAGAGGACGTAATGGAAAGAAGAAAAGTGAGGCACAACGAAGACAACGAAATGTGCGCTTCGACTAACATCATTACGGCACCCAATTCAACAGTGAGACGGGCGGAATTTTGAAAGGCAGTAAGGTACGAGAAAAGCATGACGAATTTTAGTTGGAAACGTGACGAAAGGAGACTACATTGGAAACCCTGACGTATGTGGGTATAAATACTAACATGTAAGCCACAAGTGAACAAACAGCAGGTGGAATGGATTCATTGGCATAGGATAGCGTCGTGCTCCTGTTAACACGAACATGAGTCTTCGGGTTCCATACGAGGCGGGGTACTTTCATGGTCATCTCAGCAACTATCAGCTGCTTCCACAGCTATGAATCGTGTGCAGGGGTCTTAGAGGAACCTTGGCATTCCTGCTCCAAGCTGAGAGGTCAGCCCGATCTCAAGGCGCGGCGGCTAGGAAGCGCGCGAACAGCCGGCAGCCCACAGTGAGGCAGACTGTCGGCGCTGGGCGATGCGCGGCGTTTCTGTGGCGCTAATAGTCCTGTGCCAACGTAATTCTTATTGAACACATCGGCGTAGCGCAGCACAAGAAGGCACAAAAACTGCGCACAAATTGTCGGGGGAAACAAGGAAATCAAAACATGCAAATTCTTCAAGAAAATGTATATCGAACTCAATAACTATAATTTTAACCCCCACAACTCCCGAAGATTGCTATCCCACTATGTAGTGTAACTATTTTAAACCATACTGATAATTAAAACGTGAATAATATATGAAGGCGTGAGATCTCAGTCTAACCACAAAATATACTGGCAAATATGATTTTACTTTTATGTCAAGTGCTAGTCTGAAGATGGCCCATCGTTTGTCGAAACATGTAGCCATGTAATGTATATTAATAAAAACCAACAAAATGTCGTGTTGATGATAACTGTATACCTAACTATAGTATCACACACACAGCGCGATCTCTATCGTACAACCGGTTGTGCGATATGATGCTGTACAGTCTGAAGGACACACACACACTGCAGGCCAACGGGGTGTGCAAAACAAATAATTCTGTTGATATAGTTCGATGGCAATGTACAGTCACAAATAAAAGGGTCCTTATTTTATCTGACAACTATCGTTCTTTCACTTCCCACCGCGCGTGTCGGCAGTCGGCTGAGTGGACTGTGTTACTGCAATAAACTAACAACGGGGAGTGAAAATGACATTTTTCATATAAAATAATGATCCTACAGCTTGTCACGAGACAGCAGAAGATATTAATACAACCATGCTTGTGATACATCATATAAACACACAGTACCTATGCGAAATCTATAAGAATTTTGCCCTCTTTAACGCTCTGAACTGTATAGCCAGGTGTTAACACACACAACTCAAATATCTGCGTCACATTTCCGCAACCAGTGATATTATTCATACCGTGTGTTGTGCTTACAATAACTCATGCAAACCAACATATGCACACAACAAAATTAAAACTCACACGTCAGTTTTTACCTTTCTACACGTTTCGGTGATAAGTCACCGTGTTCAGGGATTTAAGTACAACGGTATGTATACTACCAGTACATTACTCTCTTGTGTGCAATATCAGCATGTCTGAATCACAGAATGTATTAAAACGGTACCCATACAATACAACAATACTGACATCACGGCCACCATAAAGCTGTTACGTTAATTTAATTTAATTTAAATACTAATTACAGTCACCCCACACTGAATAACGACGTCTACACGTATGTGGCTCTGTGGCTCTCTGACGATCCAAGCTGCACTCCGCTACGTTTGACACTTCCTAACAGCCACACACTGACCACACCACAAAAGTCTGTTGACCACAGATTGTCTTTGCGAGCTCTTCAGGTCAGCAGAAAAGTCATCCTGACCTTGCAAAAGAGTAAATTTAATCGAAATCCGATCAGGAGTTTTTGAAATGAAATATGTTGCAGTTAGTTAAGTTTTTTTATTTAACGACGCTGTTTACTACTCAAAATGATAAGGGGTCGATTGAAGATGTTTGGAGCAAGGGTGGAATGACGAAGGGGGAAGCCCGAAGTACCAGCATCACTTTATCCACTGCAAATGTGCGATCGAATTCGGACCTTCTGGGTGAGACATGCGATTTACCGCCTGAGCTATGGCACGGCCTTTCGGGCCGACACCACGTCCCAATTATGCATTCATGCGAATATACCAATCCTCAGCACGGTTATAAATACGGTAACTGACACACGAGGTGCGTATTAAGTACGGCAAAATAGCCTCAAAACACGACAGCAACTGCGCTGAATGCTAGCACGAGCAGTGATTGTTGTATTGCAGTACTGCGGTTAAAAGCAATGGGAATATGAACACAAAAAGCACAAAATCTCTCAGACAAGTGGGCTGGTCAGGTTATCCTGCAATGCGTTGCCACCCAGTGTGTACCGTCAAGTGCAGTTGCTGCTGACTGCTAGCGTAGGCTGCAGTAACGCAGACAGCTGGCAGTGCCACTGAAACACACGGCATCCGGCAATCGATACCACCGAAATATGTTTCTTCCCCTCTTTCACCCCTCAAGTTCTCACGCCAACACTTCAAGGTGACCCAATTTCAATCTTACTTAAAGGGTGCCAAAACACAAATACAAAATTGGGTTCCAGATAACACAGCCGTCTATACTGTTCAATGTGACAAAACTTATCTGTTACAAATGGTTACTGAGTGGCTAGATTACAAGTGACATAGAGAAGCTAGACGAAGACGAACTGGCATGACATTGCTCAATGGGCAGTCAGAACGGAAGAAAAAAAAAACTTTGGCCCTACACATGCCAGAAGGCGTACGGGGGAGTACCGGTAGCGCTCCGTCACTCTTAAACTCGGCACTAGATGGGGGCAAACTGCATTACCAACTGTTTTCACTAAGACGCCATCTCCTGTCAGTCCTCAGTTCTAAGCGATGATGGTAAACAAACTGGCGACCTCTGTCGCCCATTATAGGAGACTTTGGAGAATAAAAAACAAACAGAATGATGTTAGGGTTATGTACCGGCCATGAATCAAATGCACAAGTTATTTAGGCTCGAAAAGACGTGACAAACGGTGAAACGGAAGGGAGCAGAGAAGGGGCAGCGGCCTATTTCAACAGGAGTGCTCCGGAACATTTCATCTCATATCCTCAGTCACTACTGCCTCTGGTCCAAGCATTTTCAGCCTTCTTGCCCTCCTGCCACTATCACGAACACATGCATATGCATCACAGTGTTCTGAAGATGTATTACGAACACAGAAGTTTACGCTCTACTAGTATAAACTTCCTATACACTTAATATTAATTGCATAAAACTTTAATATGCTCACCAAACATTAAAATAATCAATAAGTTTTCATACTCCTGTGTGTTAGTGAAAGACCGAAGCTTGTTTACTTGTTTTGAGGACATCAACTTGTCGATTGTTGCTAGCACTGTACGGACGGTGCGGACAAAGTGCTCTACCATGGCACGAGTCTTTCGTACAGGCATGCTGATCCAAATGGCAGCAAGGGCTTCACTACACTTCGTTCGAGGGAAGGACAGTGCTTGCTGACTTCACGCCAGAACTGTGTCAGAGACTGTTCCTTGAAGCCGATCTGCAACCGACAGTGTCGCCGTAGCAACCAATCAATGTCCAGAAATGGACCGCGATTTAACTTTAGTGACAGCATTTACACAAAGTGGCCAACTGACGCACTCACTCCCACCATATGAGTATTCTGTCAACATTACAAAGTATGACAGGTTCTCTAACTGCTACGTAATGAGGGACAGAGTTCCAGCAAGCGGTTCGTTTCTATCGTTTTCAAGGAAATCCAACAATGTACGAAATAATGCCATATTTTCGGACTTAAGTCGTCCACCTCACAGAAACAGATTCCTATGAAGCGAGAGCACTTCACCTTCCACTGAAAATGTGTTACTTCCACCACCTTGGAGATTAAAGCCTGAGTCACTTAAAAACTTTCAAAATACATCCGTAAGATATCCACCTGGAAAGCGCGACAGCAGTGGAGTTACATTCTGCGTGTCCAGACTTCTACGACACAGAACGGCTGTTGGCTCAGAATCCACTTCTGCATAAAGGTGGCGAAACAGCCTGGCATTCAATGGTCGATTTTTGGTGTACATATATTACCTTCATAGCCCCTGTGAAGGTTTCAGGTAATATTGGGTTCAGATTCTTTGAAGCCAGGACTTCCCTGTGGTTACAGTACGTCTTTTCTTCGCCCACAAAACCAACCCTGAAAGCCCCGCTGCCATCGCCACTGCGCCATTTGCACACATATCCGCAGCTTCATATCACTGCCACTTGATTTTTTGCTCACTGAAAACATCGTATGTAACTTCAAATACGGCTCTTCCAATTTTATGTCTCTTCAGCGACTTACAAGGTAAATTGTTTTCTAATTCTTCTGGAAGCCGCTTCATTTGTAAGATCAGCTGACCGAGCCAACTGTTTCGCAAACACCAGCGGTTTTCAACAGAGTTCCTCGGACCCCTAGGGTTCCGCGAAGGCCTGTCAGGGGTTCCGTGAAACAGTGATAAAAGCTTGGACATTCTGCACACTGTCTTAAAATTTTTTTTACCAACTGCTATAAAAATATTAAACTATGAATAATAATCCATACGAAATCAGTATATTACATTTTGAAATGGAATACTTTGGAAAGAGATAGATGCATAACTTCAAAACATGTGACCCTTGCTGAGAGATGCTGCCTCACGAAGGGTCGCTCTAAACATTGCCGGCCCTCAACTGACCAGTTCAAGGCGTAGAGGCTGTAGGCGGAGAGCAAGGACGTTTGCAGAATAATGACAAAGACGGTACAGCCTTCATGTTTTCATTGGCTTGTGTTAAAGACTCAGTGTACTACACACGTCGTGTCGGTGTCAGGCAGTTGTCATGGATTGGTGGTTAGGAAGCATTAGTTCGAAGCACATGTCGAAGTGAATCGTTCACAATGCAACTAGACAAGATAACAATGTTGTTAATCTCGCAGTTCTGCTTGTCTTTGTGGGGTAGGTTATGTGTGTGACAGGCAGTGCCATCCAGAGAGTATGAAATTTAGTCATACCGAAGTTTGCTGGCCGTCTCGTGGTAAGTTTCTCCCAACAGTGTTTCAGCTAAGGATGAAACTGCAACATTTTTTTTTTTTTGGGTCTAAGACCCACCATTAGCCAGCTACTTCTCAAATGTTTCTTGGTTGCGGCAGCCGGAGTGCCTCACTGATACTGTCAGTAAGTTAACGACTTCAACCTGTCTAGGCGGGCCGCAGCACAACCGTGCTCATAGCTGAGGAAGAAGAAACGCTGTAAAGTTAAAATTAATATCTTGACACTAACGTGTGTAACAAAATAAGCTTGACTGTTTCGCTACACTGAATGAATATCTTGAAGAATCGCGTAAAGCTGTATCAAAGTGCAGTATGCGATATAAATGAGCATCGCAGTCATTTATAAAACTCTTTTCAGAGATATTTTCCACCAAACCATAGTGACAATAATTGGCTGAGAAATCCCGTCATTGGCTCATTCTAGATGGAAGACTTCTCAATCAGTGAATATGAATAGTTGATAGGCATTGCAAGTAGTTCAGTTTTAAAGCATCCTGAGATCTTAAAGTGTGCTGCTAGAAAAATGCTGCCGTTTTCAAACACCTACCTTTGTGAAAATGGATTTCCGTGACAGGGTACGACCAAAAACTAAATACAGAAGTAACCTGGACGCTGAAGAAGATCTCAGAGTGCAACTGTCGCCCATTATACCGGATTTGAAATTCATGTGCTCATCAAACAGCCTCATCCTTCACACAGAGAACTTAACCACAGTAATTTGTATTGTTTTGCCGACTGATTACACCTAAGAGTGAAGTTTTAAAGTTATTTCATTGCCTACAAGCAAAAAGAATTCAGTAACTTTATATATTGCCAAACTCAAAAACAGGGAAGGGGTTCAATGAAATATTTCAGTCTGGAAAAGGGTTTCACAGAAAAAAAAAAAAAAAAAGTTTTAAAAGCACGGGTCTGCGCTATTTTTTCCACATCGACCACATATCAGCTGCCATTTCTGCAGCTCTTCTTTGCACAGTCCTAGTCAGAGGACGGGCTTGCATTGATCGAAACAATTTTGTGGTCAAATACGACTAATGCACTATCTACTGCACAGGAAATCCATCACAAGCTACAACACTTCGCTGCATCAACATAAACAGCATACGATGCACAAAGGTATTTCGATAAAACATTACGTTTCATGTGCTGCTGGAGTGATAAACTTCTCATTTGGCACTCACGAACTCCTCTGAAATTCTTTTCACTGCAAAGCGTCACACCACAGGGAAGGTTGCAGTCCATCCACTGTACAGGACAATATCCATTCGTACGTCTCAACACACTTCCATTGATTCGTGTCACTGCTCTTCTTTTAATTCGCAGGTGATTGGTGTTGTCTGTAAAGCTGGCAACACCAGCTGATGGCACCGCTGTGCATTCCGGTTAGTTACCGGCTACTTCTTCTCTACAGGAAAACCTTGTCCATTCTGAATTACATAAACGTAAAACATTTAAAGCACAAAATACTCGAATTCCGATTTCACATAATTCAGACTAAACTTGTGGCAAAACTATCGCACTACCGAGCAGCTTCGTGGCCGGTAAATCTTGTAGCCTGCATATTGCAATGTTCTGTTGCTTGCAACTGCCCAATCGGTGGCACTTCACTTCGGATTAATCAGCAGATCTGGCTCACGTATCTCGCAAAGTATTGCCTGCTCTCATCCTCAAAATACGGCAACCAGACTATGAAGGCATTCAGTTTACACGGGTTTATTTCTTCGTGGTTTAAACTCAAATGTGACGTTTTTCACAACCATAACTGAGGATCCCTGAAGAATAACGTGGATATTCTACTCGGATCCTCAGTTCCTCTGGTCTGACACTGCTCAACGTGACGAAACACGGTACCACATTTGGTCGTCGGTCGCAACTACAGAACAATCAGTACTTAATATATATGCGAACAATAAAATGGTGTTCTGGTTTATAGCTTATAAACGACTCTGTTTTCATTTTAGTGCAATTAAGTCATTTGTTAAAAATTAATTATTAAAAGTGACAATTTCCAAATATCTTGTTGTACCACCGGACGACCCTACGTGTATCACCAACTCAATACACACACCATCGGTTTAAAGGCACTGCTCGGGCTGACATGAACGTCCAAACACTGCAGACAGCTGTTTTGCTGTGATTTCGCTGGGTATGAGGTACAGAAGCCCAACGAAGGCCCGAGATGGTGACGTGGAGAATGGTCAGCCATGATATATAAGTACGAGGAAGTACTGGGTTCACCCGTTTTCAACAAGAGTAGTGAAGTCCGTTGTTTTTCATAGCCAAAGAGCTTGACCAGAACCGTGAAATATTTGTATCATTCGAAGGTTGGACAGGTACTGGCATGCTATATTGCAGAAATGTTAGGAGCTCTATAGCTGAAACAAGTACAAGAGTTTATATTCCAGACGTACAGTACAGCATTCGGTGTATTGTTACAAACAATGCGTTGACTTTCGTTAAGTACGTAGGCTGCTTCCAAGATACTGAATATCAAGATCCATCACACGTACAATTACTGCAAAAAGAAATGTCTACATTTTGACAATACGAGTATTTTACTCCACGTCGGCTGTATACAAAAGTGACTAATTTGGTTTTATGCTGTATTACTTCGGTTTGATTTCCTGGTGTATCCATGTGGACCGCAACATATAGAAATGCTCAGTGTCATATTGTAATGTAAATATCTAAGAAGCAAGTCTGTGCATTTTGATGGTTACTGTCGTGAAAATACGCCATTACACCATGAAGTGCAGCTCATTTATGACACCGAATTATCATTATTTTTCAGCATTACCCTCGATGACTGTAATTAATTTGTTCCATATCCGTAAATTCCATATTTCGGAGTGTAAATTCCGCTTGTGAATGGCTGAGAATGCAACAGCCAAATTTTTACCGCGACGGAATTTCTTAAATCGTGCCAAAATGGAACAAATGCTTACTTGCGCTAGAAAACTGTATTAAAAAGGACACAAGTGATATAAGTGACCTGCGTGGAACACTGCAATGACTTGCGAAACATTACTAACATCCTTCGTATTTCGCTAAAAGCACAATACACCGAACAATACTTGAAATCCAAGCTACAGATAACTATGACATTGGTACTCGATGTTGAGAGGTACATAACACCATCAGGAATCAAATCTATATTCGTCATCAACTTTTAACTGCGACCCGAACCGCCAACAACGGGACCCTCTCCGTCACCACCTCTCACAATATACGACAGATTTAGATTAAATGTGGCAGTTGAAATTGTACAAGTGGCAGTTTAAATACATCGGTCCCCACAAACCAGCCAGTTGGTACTCCATTTTGGACGCCTCGCTGTAACCAACCAGCAGGCCGCAAAAGTCACACAGCACCTCGTACTTGGAGGTGCGGGGGCAGTAGTGAGGCTAATCAAAACGTGTTTGGGAACCTATCGGTAAAGTTCAGACAGCGAACACGGGTGAGTGTTCCTGTAGTAACTGACGTCTGCACAACGACATGCTCACCAAATACTATTAGCGAGAACGAGTCGAGGAGGACGGGATGGGTAGGAGATGTGGCACGTGACGGAGAAATTTGTACTGGGGTTTCACCATCAAACCTGAAGGAAATACACCATATGGAAGAATAAGGAGTAGATGGAGTATTAAAATGGATTTTATATAGGATGGGCGTGGACCGGTTTAGTCTGACTCAGGGTAGGGACAAGTGACATGCTCTTGTGAAAACAGTGATGAACCTCCGGGTTGTACGAGTATAAAATACTGGACATTTCTCGACTAGCTGAAGGACGTTCGGCTTAGCAGATTAATTAGTAACAACGTAAGTGTTCTATTCATAATTAGCGCATTCTTATTGCATCCTAGCTTTGCGCTACAATACGTCAGAACAGAATATGCGAGCTTCTACAGCTGTTGAGGTTCTACATGTCAACTGACAGGAATGCTGTAAGTATCAATGCCGATGAACTGTCTGCTACTTTCTAGTACAACATGTATATTTGTACTATTTCCTCTACAACTGAGGCATTCTTCAAGGGCTAGTACAATCACAGCTACATCAAAACATTTTGTTGCGCAAGCTAATTCTTGAAACCAATCAGCTTTACAGCTGAACGCAGCTCCAAGTGGTGCATTCTGTGGCATCGTCAACAGACTACTTTCGGAACGTCAATACAGTTTGACGGCACAGCGTAAATGTAATACCGTTTACGCCTAAAGAAAAATGCAACCTTCCCTGCGCCGATTTTCATGAAACTCACATCACTCAGTACATTTATGATCACAACACACACCGAATTTTACTGAACCCATGACGGAAATTTTATAAAATATGGGGGGATTTTTATTTGCGCCCTTTTTTAAGTGAGGCATGGGTTTCACCACACCAGTATTCACGCAACTCATAATTCTCAACAGCATTACGAGGGGGGCTCTCCTACAGCGATATACGGAATGTAGGGTAAAAATTGACGCCCAGAAATATGGCTGTTACTGGGCCGATTTTGGCGCAACTCACACTTGCTCGACAAAGTTTTGCAAATAATTCCTATAACGAAGTTCATGGGAATCAGCCAAACCATTTAAGCGCTGATACTGTGGCACGTATTGACGGAAAAACGCACGGGTGGACGCCGCTTCAGGCGAGGTCTTTATTTTGGTACTGGTACTTCCTAACGAACACCTACAATGGACAAAAAGGTGCAGAAGCGGGGAAGGATTAAGCACATGCCAGCTGCTAACGATCTGCTTGAACAACAAATCGGGTGGCAAGGTAAACAAAGATGTTCGTCTAACAGCTACAGAGGCACTGTCAGCTTCTGCGTCAACGTTCCGCGAGATGCTTCGACAGTCTGAATGGCACAAACGAGTAATTGTGAGAACACGCCACGCGCTGGACGTATCTGGATTCTAACATCCCTGTCGCACATGAGCAATGGTCAATTCGCAAACGCTACACCATATCACAGATGTGAGTCTTGTTATTTAACAACACTCCAACCGTTCAAGTTACTAAACGGTACGACGATCAAGTACAGTGAACTGGAAAGGATGTGGCAGGGGTTGCCGTGATCTAGTGTGCGGCACTGGACCGGCAATTGTTACTGCAAACTGAGGAGAACCAGCCCTTGTCACGCGCACTGCGCGACATTGCGTAGCAATGCGTGACAGAAGTACCAAAACCGCATCCGTGATTGCGGCCTCTCTGTAGCCATATTGGTTAGAAGCGTCACGAGGGACATATATCACTCCATGACACACCTCCTTAAATCTTCCCACAGGAAGTTGTCCCTGTGCACACCATGGAGACATAAGGAGCAGTAGATGGACGAAGGGGTCAGCTTCACGTCCCGGCCGCTTTGTACTGGTATACATTCAACAGGACGCTGGGTGAGCCCCGGACGTTTCGGTGAAGATACAACTCTCTCTTCCATTCCGGGAATCGAAACCCGGTTCAGTAAGTCTGTAGTCTAGACTATACAGTAAATGAGCTAAACCGGAAAACTAGTCTGAAGAAACAAGCGGTAATAACTGCCCTGTTCACGCCAATAAGGCATATGGCTCACTGGAGGTATAGCTCCACTCACACCAAGGGTACTATATACAGTGCGACTTTGCAACGTTTTGGCTGCATCTGTAGCTGCCAAGACAGGCAGGCACAAATGGGACAACTGGAGGCACACACGGTTCATGCCGGCAAGTGCTCAGTACAAAGATGTGGACTGAAGGGAAGGAAGCTGGAATGCAGAAGCCACAGACTACTGGGGGATGTCCTACTTGAAAACCAGGCTATTGCTAGCTGGTCCAACAGCCAGGCGGCTGAGCGGCAGACAAGACACACCTCATTGTGATCGCCATCGTAAGAGAAAGCCTTCTTGTTGCTTCGTCACTTCCTTCCTACTTTCTTCCCGCTAGTCAACTGGCATGTCACTATACCAGCTCGGAAACGAGAAACAAGATAATATGGAATCAATAGTTCTAGACTAGGCCTATCTACTAGGTACTTCCACATCACTGCAAGCTCTCCCAGCGTCAGAGATGCAATGCAAGAGGGTGAAAATACATCCCGAAGTCTGTTGTTCACAAACGTCGAATCAAAAAAATTAACCTTATCTATACGCTAAAACCTATCAACAACGAACATGATCCAAAAGTACACGTACAGGAAATTAAGTTCGCCGTATATTCGTGTCACGTCACCAGACCATGTGCCTTAAATCTGAATATAGTAAATCTGGGGAACACGTGGCGAAGTTTAAGTACGCTGAAGCAACAAGCAACAAAACGCAACAACTTTCAAGAAAAAAATTAAAAAATAAATTAAATTCAGAGAATGCCTGCTACCATTACGTTCAAACTCTTTCGTCCATTATCTACAAACGCAAGGCTCAAAATACAGACATGTATAAGGTTTTCCGTTCTTTTCTATCGGTACTGAACTGTACCTCTCGAAACAATGCAAGGATTCCGACTGTGTGGTGTGGAGAGAAGCGGATTTAAAATGAAAGACGTGACAGAAAGTAGGTGAACAATGGACAGTAAGGACCTCCGTACTTAGTACCAGTCACTACAAACGTACAGTTACAGCGATATGGGAAAAATATACAGTGCACAGGCAGGACATGAAAAAGTGCACACCACGTTTTAGTGCGGAGGGGTCATACAGAACCTATTCGCATATGAATAAATATGAAGGGGGGGGGGGGGGGGGGAAAGGGGGGCCCAACCCCGGGGGGAGGGGGGGGGGAGTTTTTTTTATCGCACGCCGGCTTTTTAA
>Ga0123355_10014329_pt1 | contig 12392 bp, 13 predicted proteins | sample TergutEmb28metaG_3_FD_89872 | JGI IMG/M metagenome (GOLD analysis project Ga0123355, IMG submission 89872) | Embiratermes neotenicus P1 segment gut microbial communities from Petit-Saut dam, French Guiana - Emb289 P1 | ecosystem: Host-associated > Arthropoda: Insects > Digestive system > Gut ...
AAAAAACAAAAAAAAAAAAAAAAAAAAAAAAAAAAAAAAAAAAAAAAAAAAAAAAAAAAAAAAAAAAAAAAAAAAATAGGGAAAAAAGTTAAAAAAAAAAAAAAAAAAAAGGTAAAGTGATCCCGTTACAGTCCCGATGTGGACCAGAAGGTGGATAGAGGTATAGCTCTACTCTTCCATGACCACGGCACTAGAAGGGGGTGAGCAGTCAGCAGCACGCCCCAGCCACACTTTGCGCCTGGTAAAGACCCAGTACCCATTTTACAGGAGGCTGGGTGGGCCCCAGGGCTGGTCTGGACGGATGGAAAATCTCATCCCCACCGGGATTCAATCCCGAACACAACACACTTGGTAAATATATTTAATCATTTACATTTATGTAGTAAACCAATAAATGCACACTGGTAAAATATACTTTAACATATATTATTAATCAACTACATGTTTCGGGCACTTCTGTGACCATCATCAAGGTGCTATTACAAGAATACTGATAGAATATTTAAAAAAACTGTCAAATTGTGACTGAAACATGAAAGTGATTAAAAACATGTGTTAAAGCATATTGTACCGGTGTGCATTTGTTGGTTCACTATATAATTGTAAATAATCCTTTAATGAATGAATACAAAATATATTAAGTACATATTAATCAAGGTCAAGACTGTCAACATCCCACGTGCTATTCAAACAGTAAACATACAAAAGGTGAAAAAGGTAAACCTGTTCCCAATACATGCCATGAAGGCACACAGGGGGAGTGACGCTAGCTATAGTCCCATGCATTGTTAATCTCAGCACTACATACTGGTGGTCAGCTTCACACCCTGCCTGATTAACCCCAGGCAAAGGAGTTCCCAATACCCACTGACTAGGAGACTGGGTGGGACCTGGAGTCAGTCTGGTTATTGTGCAGCAAGGAATATCTTTTAGCCCCATGAGGAATCACACTCCAGATTGTCCAGCCCAACTAAGGACACAAAAAACAATAAGTTTGTCACACTTATGTATCTGTAAAATACAGCTTCTTGCTTGGAAGATTAGACCAATATCACAAATATTTGACAACAAAGTGGTGAGCAAAACAGTTGGCATTGAGAGGGATAAAGTAGACTGGTTATTTATAATATTATACACTTAAAAATGTACTTTTTACAGTAAAGTAGTACTGTTAGGGCCTTAAAATCAAGGCAGTATGAAATAGATATGTAGCTGAAATAAGGCACAAATGCATACAGAAGTATGGTGCGGTAACCTGGAAAGTGGCCACTACAAAAACCAATCACAATATGCAGTATGCATAAATAAGAACAAAAATTGTCTCCAGTGGTGAACATGGGTATTAGAACTGTTGAACCTTTGGGTTCTAATTTCAGAGAGTGTGGTAGTACTGTAATATTTGGTAAAAAGTACTCATCCTGTAACACTTCAGATTTCTGTGGTGATTCATACACAATACTGGGGATTGGAGTTGCCATATGATGCAAATCTAATATGAAACAATTCCATTACATTTACTGGAAATTTTCTTACCAGCAGCTGGGTAGAGGGTTGCTGCTGCACCACCAACAGTATAGGTAGCTCCACCTGCCTGGTACATAGCATTAGCAATCTTGCGGCCCACACGGCTCAGATCTGCATGGTCACTTGGAACGGCTCTGATATAGCCCCATGGATGTAAGATGTACTGACCATAGCTATGGAATGACACATATGCCTACACCCAAAAACAATGTACTGTTATCAATGGTTCTGCCCAGTAACTCTCAACACTCTCATAGCAATATTGAGACCAAGGTCTTCTGAAGTGTGTGGCCAGCCATGTAATTTGGGAGAGGGGTACTAACAGTTTTGAAGAACCTGTCTCTCCCTCTTCAAAATAAGAGATGCAGGCAATAAATGTCCCTGAAATGTGCATACCTGTCTTCCAAACCACACAGTGTCACATCTCCAACAACCACAATCTGTATAAAACCTGTTACTGGTGAAATCTGTACTTTTGTGATTATTTCTACACCTAAATGTTGACTAAACAGTGTGAATTTCTTGGGTACTTTACTAACTGCATATCCTTGTGTGTGTAAACATAAAAAATCCATGTTTTCACAGTTTTACCAAAAGTATATCAAAACCTTACTGATATGTGCAATTAAATAAAACAAAATTATCAAAAACAGAACCCAAATTTATCCAGTAGCCAGTCTTTATCACAAAAGTCTCTACTCCCACAAGAAATAAAAATAATCTTCTTCAGTATTTATACTTTCTGGTTTCTTTATTAACATTTTGTTTCCTATAGTTTAAAAAATCAAAGATTTAAATGGACAATTGACACCCTACATAAACAATACTTGAAGAGACCACTAAGAAGTGATGAACAGGAAGAGACAGAAACACATACACATAAGGAAAGGTTAATGTCATTTCTGGTTTAATTAAGCACTGTATCATGGAGGGATGAAGGTAAAGTTCCATATATTTTTAACCAAGGTACTGGATGGAGATGGATAGGCAGCTTCACATGTTAGACACTCCCTGTAGATACAATTCCAGGTGCCCACCGGATAGGAGGCTGGGTGGACCCCAGAGCCAATCAGAATGCTCTGGAAGTTTAAAACACCACTTTCCCTTCAGAATTTGAAACCCTAATTTCTCAGACATAAAAGTCATTTTAACGAGTAGAGAAAGAAAACTAAAAATCTGCACTACTAATAAAAGGTGGTACGAATAACCATCACATTCATAACGTGCAATATTTACTGATGTGTTCACAACATAAAATTATAAATATGCACCTGTTAGGTCCACCATGTTTTTGTCCGTCTGCAAGTAACAATTTGAGAACCACTAGACAGATTTTTCATGAAGTTTAACATTGTGGGGTTTTACTAAAATCTGTCAATCCATTTCAATTTTGCATAAAATCAGGCAAAATAATTGACAACCTACAAGAAGCTTTATCTGTGTTTCCGCACACATCTTGTAAGTCACTAACATTTAGGACAGCAGAAAAGTTCCAAACAAAAGCTGCAGACAAATATACAACACAGTATGCCCAATATACTTGACCTGTTCATCTCACAGTTTTCAAAAGTAGAGCAAAAGCATCAGGCCAGCAGATCATGTTGCCCCATAAACATTTCATAACTTACTTTGTTCAAGATCATGTCCATGTTGTGCCCTAGGGATTCGCTGCCATAACTCATGTAAGAAAGTTAACTATCCAGATACAAATATGTGGGTGGACTCAGCAAGTAGCCGGAAAGATTTTTTTTTTTTTTGGTTAAATTTTAAACTCTGTTGTTGTGGCTCTACTCCCCACTGTGCCTACAGCAACTTGTGGCCCAGTGCACTAAGTGTGTTGAAAATGAAAGTGATTATGTGGACAAATTATGCTACTGTACACACACTCAATAATACTGTACTGTTTTAAAACAATACATTCTGGATACTTGCTCACTCACCCAAGTACATCTGTTTGTGAAATAAAAATGTTCAGATCTCTTCTGACTCCACTATACACACATTTCACAGCACTTTTCATCATACCTTCAAGGATCCTGCATGTCTTTGAACAAAGTTAGATAAAGCTGCAGTCTCTGGCTCAGAGAAGGGATGGCTGCCAGCAAAAGTCTCCCTACAAGGTTCACGACTGGCCCCTGTCCCACCCCATTTGTAGCCAAAATTACGGTTCAGGTCCGTTCCTGTACACTGCCCATTAATGTGCCGATTCTTACGCCACAGTCTGTCCACACGATGAGAGTACTCATACCCATCTGGATTCACAACAGGAAGAATGTACCAATCAACATTCTTCACTGCCTCACTAAGTGCATCACGATTCTCAGTGAGCTCGTTTATGATGTATGTAACAGATGCTGGAGAGATCCACTCTCGTGCGTGAATACCTGTGAATAAGAATTACAGTAAGCATGATATAGCTCACTGCCTGACTGACTCACACACACCCACTGCACCAACCAAAGCCTCAACCCCATTACTACCAAACCCTGCAGTACAGAATATTGCCAATTGTTTGGAATAATACATTTGGCAATAAACTGATACCTGGAGACTGACATTTTTACAGAGTTTTATAATATCTCAATTTATATACCAATTGCAACAGCATGAAAGGTGATTCAGGTTTGGCAGTTTGTATTTCAGGCCCTCTCTATACATGACTACATACACAAATTTTCAATCGTTAAATAAAATAAACATATAAATAGTTAAATAAAATAACTCTGCACATGCACACTATAACACAAACCCACTTCATTAACTAATTAACCCCTCAATGCCATCCACAGCACACCATACAGACCTTGAATTCCTCACATGCCACTGGCCTAGGTGCACCATGTATTATAACTTGAAATATCCTCCACCTAGTTGGAAATTAAACCCCAGCATCAGTAAAGGGTTAACCAAGTCCATAACAGAGATCAACCTTCAGCAGATCAGAGTACAGGTATGCAGTGCATAATGACATTTCAGTCAACAACAGACCACATATATGATGGTTGTCCCATAATATTATAATATTTACCACTGTGTTACAATTGCCTACAGTATTCAGTACAGTAACATGCTGTACAGGTTTGTAGCCTAGAAGCAATAGGCTACACCATATAGCGTAAGTGTGTAGTAGGCTACACTGTACCACCTAGGTTTGTGCAAGTACACGTTTGCACAACGACGAAATCACCTAACAACACATTTCTTAGAACGTATCCCATCATTCAGTGATGCACATCTGTACTAAACTGACCAAAAAGTTCCTTTCTTTTACGCTATACAAAGGTTGACATTTCACATTCTCATAGTAGTGACTACAAGAACTGCTGTCTTCTGGGATGTGACACCATGTATAGTGAAGAGGGGGTTTTGTACTGAATGATGATGTCAGCTGCTTAGATTACACAGTATCAGTGGCAGATGAACTAAATTTGACTGTGAAGCACAGATGGAATGACAAGGATAGGGTAAAACTAAAGCACTTGAAGAAAAAGCCCAGTTCCAGTGCCAATTTGTCCACATAAACCCCACATGGATAGGCCCATGATTGAACACAGGCCTTCCAAGTTACAGGCCAGTGACTAACTGCTTGAACCATGGCATGCCCAGAAACAATTTAGTTCAGCTGAAGTGGCCTGATATTACAGAGGCACATGCTGCCCCCATCTTTGTTGTCGTAGTCGTCGTCGTCGCCACCGCCGCCGCCACCACCACCACCACATCATCATCATCATATCCATTCTACAGACAGCATTAGAACACTTCTGCCACAAAGGGATACAGGGGGAGTAGCGGTTAGCTCTACCCATTCTTCACACTAGCACTCAATGGAGGTGTGTGGTCAACTTCACACCCAAGCCACTTGACCCTGCAAGAGGCAACTGTACCCACTGAATAGGAGGCTAGGTGAGCCCTAGTCTGGATGTTTTGGGAAAGAGGAAAATCTCTTGCCACTTCAGGGATTCAAACCCCAGATTATCCAGCCCACAGCCTAGTCAGTATACCAACTATGCTATGCCTGCTCCCATTCTTAGAAGTTACACATTTTTATTCATTTCTTTCTTACCTGCTTTGTGACAAGTTTTTCTTTAGCTGGTACAATCTAAATGCAATCTCATGTGCCTAACTACATATTAATCAGGCAATTCTTAACATGCACAGAAAGTCAGTTTTCATAATTACCTGTTCTATTTGTTATATGCTTGGTGTTGCACTTTGTCCACAGTCTGACATTAAAAAATCACACTTCAGAAACTGGTTCTAGTTCTGACATCAGGTGACTCATTCAATCCTTGGCAACAGCTCCCTCCTCTCTTTCCCACCAATTTCTCTCTCTGTCTCTGTCTCTCTCTCTCTCTCTCTCTCTCTCTCACACACACACACACACACACACATTCAGTCACTCAGTAGATGTCTACCCACACTATCACTTGGGGACAGGAACAGGTCCACTTCTCAAAAACTTATGCTCCTTAATGGACAAAGTCAAGGTACCTAAAAATCTTGATTATTTTATGCAGTGAAACATTAAAAGAAGCCGTACATTTTGAGTTGGAGACCGTAATCTTCCACACACAAATATGGTCACCATCAGCTGACTATGACTTATAATAATTAGCATGGTTTTGCTGCTGTACATGATACTTTGACAACTATATCTACAATAAGTATTGTGTATGCATGTGTATATACACATATTCTATTTAAACTTTAAATGACCTGCATCTTCAACATGGATGCAAGTAAGAAACAACCCTGGAAATTCATTTTATATATTCAGGAAACAAGGAAATTACTGAATGTTTAAGAGACATTGCATAATCTCTTATTTTGCACAATGTGCCATTTATTTCACAATTTTATCTATTTTTGTTCACACAATAGGTTTTTCATAAACCATGTGCTAAAATTTAAACACCCACCCTGTTCATTTACAGGTTAATAACGGTGTCAGGTGCTCAAGTTCCACACTGTTAACAGTATGACATACGTAGACTGCTGCATCATACAGTATTAAATTATTAATAAACAATACATTTGCCATGAAAAATCGGCATTTCTATGAAATACATAAAATGATAGCATGGGCCATGAGGTTTTAAGTAACAGATCAAGATAAGCTTCAAAATCCTCACATAACACTACACCTGCAGCAAAACAACATACTGGAATATGAAGTGACAGCGTAAAAGTCCGCATTTCAGAAAATGTTTTAAAAAAATCAAGTGCAAAAAGTGCTGAAGAACAAGCTGTGTCATAGAAAAATGTGATGCCATGGGGATACTAGAGCTCTGCTGCTTTGTGATAACCTGGAGAAGTCAGACCTGAATTGTTTTGTGATGCCATGGGCACACCATAGCTCAGCTGTTTTGTGATGCTATCAGGACACCAGAGTTCAGCTGTGTTGCTATGCTATGGAGGGACAGGGACACCAAAGCTGCACTGTTTTGTGATGCCATGAGGATATCAGAGCTGACCCATTACAAATCCACTGATACAGACAACAGCATCTCTCACCTCCATCAATCCAGATGGCAGGACTGCCTGGACGGTTTGAGGAAATCTTCAGCACCTTCAGTGGACGGCCTTCCACTGAAGTTCCAATAGTTTGAAGATTCACAAACTGGGGGTAGGTATTGGCAAGGTAGTCCAAGTAGCCATGAATGTCTGCCAGAGGGTGATATGACTGCCAAGTCATGCGGTGACCTGAATTCAAACATGTACGGCATATGAATGCAAATATAACTTTCCCTTCTGGAACAATGAATTTTATCTAAACTAAGGTGACATAAATAATGCATGTCTGTAAAATGTTTATAAGCTTCAATTTTTTAACTAGTTCTTGTGGACTGTTTTATACCATCTGAGGAAGAAAATGATTGTGTGACAAAGTGTGATTCTGAAAATTTAATTACATGTAAATGTAACACCCACTGAAAGAAAATCACATGTAAAATTTCTTCCTTCATTATTTAAACCTTCTTACATTTATCTCCTTCCTTCCCTGTCCCTGTACTTTCTACCTATACACCTGTCCATTTTATCACACCTCTCCCTCTTGTTTCCTCATTCTCATTTATGTTAACACAGATTAGGTACATATCATTCACAAGATGCCTCCATATACTGCTTACTTCAATACATTCGTTTTTTAGGGACCAAAATACAGAAAACACATCAGATTAATTTACATTTTGTTTCTATGAAACTGGTATTAGAATGACTTAACAGCAAAATGACAAATAAATAACTCCGAAAGTACCCCTCTGAGACAAATTATACTATTATACAAATACAACAAAATTCCATTAATCCATCTTACAATTCGGAAATCCTGAAAATCCAGCACTTTTGGAGAGTAGTTCCAAAACCGAAGGTTCTGTTTTTCACAAGACAAAATTTTCATGAATGAAACAGACATGTTCAAAAAGTCCTTCAAGAGTGTCTGTACATCAACAATTGTGGTATTTCCTGACTCCTTGTCTCCAACACCATCAACCTCTTCAGCTAGAAAGACAGAAGAGGACCCTATTGACCCTAAACTAGCAAACATAAGAGATATACAAATGGAATATTCCCCTGATTAGTTGCATAGCCCAAGCATAAGAGCAGTAACAAATAATTGCCTTTAAGAACTTAGGTTAGTATAAGTACTGTCTGATAATCTGGAATATCCAATAATCCAGCACCTGTCCAGTCATGTGCAAGTCAGATTAACAGAATTTTGCTGTAATTCTAACAAACAGTTTAAACACCTTTCAAGAAGACACATGCATAAATACTAGGGAAGTGACATGCTTTGGCCAGTATTCACTGAACGGTAGATTCAGTAAACCTCAGTGCTGGTCTAGAAACTGTAGCAAAAACAAAATCTCTGTCCCAATGAGAACTGTACCATGGTGACTCAGCCCATAAAATTACTTTACTGACAGAGCCATCCAGCTAATTAATTAATCATAAAAGTTATAATTAATTTATATCTGCTTAACATTTAAATTTATACAACTTAACTAACCCACTTAACCAAACTACAAACATGGATAAGTACATAACAACGTTCTGATGTTTTGAAGAGAAATTATGAAATTATTTTAAAATTCCTATAATAATATCTGTGTTGGTGTGGGGGCTGCGCAAAACTATTTGTCCATTGTCCTCATAATTATATTTATTGCAGTTCTGGACTAAGGAAATAAGAGATTTAATAAAACAGACATTATATAATTATACAAGGTGTACAAGCTTCCAGAGTCACATACTAGATGGCAGCTTGGGCAAGAGCCATGAATTAATAAAACAGAACATGTACCGTTCATTATGTGATCACTCCTTATTTCTGTCCATACATTTACAATAAATTAATTTCAGCTAGTTATTGGGTGCCTTTCTAAAAAAAAAATTTCAAAACACCATTCACAGCCAGCATCATGTAAATATGAACTCCCAGAACATTATTTTGACAGGTAAACTGTATGAGCCACACCAATGAGCCTCATGTGGCTTGCAAGCTGATTTATGGTCACCCCTGCCATATAAGACTACTCTTTGCTAGGGCATCATGCAACATAGTTTTATTGATAACCAACATTCCAGAGAAATCTGCCACTCACACTCTCGGAAGATGTTGGCACCCACCCACCAAACCACATGGCATCATATGCCGTAATCAACACACCAGAACCTAGCATCTCACAAGACAGTAACAGATTCTGGAATAGATATACATTCCATCCTGACATGACCAACTACCAAAATAGACTTCATAATTTACTGCATTCACTTGCCTTGAAAGATTAAATCTTACTACCAATTATATTCTACACCAAGTTAATGAATTATATAGGGGAATACACTATGCAGCATGTAACAGGCCTGGAATACAAAGCACACTCACTCAAATAATGTACCAGCAGGACAACGTTTTCATTTTTCTCATCCAAGCAACTTACAGTACAACAAAACAACAAACTGGTACACACAAAAATTCAAATTCCTCACCTTTCCTGCCCTCCAGTTCCTCCATTTCCTCTGGAGTTACAGTAGGATTCTCTGTCTCTATGGCTGCCTGCAAGTTGTCAGTGACAACATCAAAGGTGAGTCCATTGCTGTCAAGGAATTCCTTCACCTTGTTCGCAGTCTCAGGTTTAACCAGTACATCTACCGTTGAATTGTTTACAGCAGTTCTTAGCCATGTATCAACACCTGACAAAGGATGTGTAAAACAAATACTTAATAGCATTCATTTATAAAAAAGTCAAAATGCATACTGATACTAATTGAAAATAATTATCAGTCCTAAACAGTCTTTCACCGCATAAAATACACTGCACACACTTTGGTACATTAATGCAGTGGACACAATGTAAAAATTTTCGGGAACATCCAATACATTTTTATAAGCAAATAAAAATTTATCAAGAAGGCCAGAATTACACATGTTGGAATAATTCAGTCAGGAATCTTGCTGTGCAAGTGCAAGTGCAACTAGTGGAGCATAATCTACATGCTCACAACACATCTATGTAAGGTAAAGGGAAACCTCACCCTAGGACAGGCCACAAAGGCCCAGAGAGGGAGTTGAGATGTGGCTCTACTCTACGCCAAACACCGGCAGCTTTACCCCCGGGAAAGAAACCCGGTACCCACTGTATAGGAGGTTAGGTGGACCCAAGGGCCAGTCTGGACGGGTTCGGAAAATCTCGACCCCCACCGGGATTCGATTCCCTGACTACCCACCCCATAGCGAGTCGCTATACCCACTGAGCTATCCCGACCCCCATTCTGAAAGCCTCCCAACCACCCTTCAAGGACTAATAACAATTTTGGCCTCTGCCGTGGATCTCCAACCCTACCCAAACGAGAACTACTACTGACCAGTACAGTGTAACGCATCCTTACCTTCCATGTGCTGCAACGTGTGTAGAGCTTCTTTCTGTTCTTCGGTATGAGCTGTCACTTTCAGCAGCTGTGAACCCTCGTAAGAGACGCGAGCATCCTGTGCCACGCCATGGGTAACACTTCCATCTTGTGCGCGTAGGGGCGCCAAAAGAACGTACAACACCAGCAACGACCTCATGACTGACGGTTCGTCCCCGTGGCCCGGCCTCTTATAGACGCCTGAGTATGCACAGTGTGACCTCTGGCAGTCCGGGCTCTACTCTTCATCCAGAAAATGTGTTCCGTGTTTCGTCTTGCAGTAGCATACAATCATCCGCCAATAACTTCTGGCGGGTATGCCGTAGCGGGCAAAGCCTAATGGTTCAACACGACATGCTACGAGACGGGAGAAGGAACCATCAATTCGGTTGGTTGGTTAATGGAGATGAAGCTGTGCGATTCTGGTTGCTTACGGCGATGAATTAAGTGGACGGCTTCATGGGATGTGCCGTCATACAGTTTGGCAGATAGTTACAAATGTTGCGGAGAAACCTCCTGACACAATCTTCAAGACTTTGAGGTGGCACGTTCCTTCGAAACGTCGATACATGCCTACTAAACTACATGGCGTCACATCCCAAAAGACTGTAATCTTCACTGGGGTTGAAGCTAACTCATTTTCAGTGACGGTTCGCAAATACTCGCATATCAGAGAAACTGGACCACTACTAAATTTATTAAAGTGCCAAAGCTACACACGTATTGCAAATTTTCTCTTCTTTTTTGGTCTTGATGTTCGTTTACTGCACAATGCACCGTATATGAAGCTAAAAAAAAAGTAGGAAATGTACTATAACGTAACATTAGGGCGCGTTTGGATCTTTGAACCCTGGACTCTTAGGCCCAGACGAGTTCAACACTTATGTAACGTCGTATAATGAGAACTCCTTAGATATATCATAGAAGGCTAATACTACTCCAGTGAAACTTGCCGGTAACGGAACCGCAACAGACCGAATTTTTCCACTGCAGGCAGGTTCCGTGTAATACAGGTACTTAAAGATCCTCCGGACTGTGAAAGTTTCCCGCTACAGACATGATTCTGTTCTATCCAGCTTCCGTTTAAGACAGGTTTCACTGTATTAGGATCTATTAATATACTTTCTTGTAGTACTTATTATTTACATGGCCACGTTGACATTGTCTGTTAAATATATAGGTCATACACAACCTCAAAAGTTTCACCCCGCAATAGCATTTTGTAACTGCTGACATATGAACAGTACTTCATACACAATTCGTATGTATATTCAAAATCTATGTATCTAATGAAACATCGGCAACAAATACAAAAAACAAATAAATCTGTACCAAATATTACAGCTGAAACATTTTTATTTTCCTCAACTTTGCATCAGGAAAATCGCATGAACACAAAAATCGAAAACTACATTGGAATGTGCCGTAACAACAACTAAGACTACCTCACTGGATTATGACGTAACTGCACAACAAATCTAATACACCGCATGTGACACCATATCACACCACAATGTTCGAGTATAAAGCAATAAGCATTAAACTGTCATGACTGTGCTTGTATTTTTGTCCTATTACCCAGCATGCAAATCACATCCACGTGGAGCCATACTATATTTGGATCGTCAACTGCATTTCCTGGAGACAGTGTAGTCGATATAGCGACTCGCTACAAGCTGTACGGTCCGGGTATCTAATCCCGGAAGGGGTGAGGTTTTCCGCACCGTCCAGACGGGCCATAGGGCCAATCCAGCCTCCTGTACAATGGCTACTGGGTCTTCCCCGGGGGTAAAAAGGCCGAGGTGTGGCGTTAACCACCCACCCCCATCCAGGGCCGAAGTTGAAGAAAGAGTAGAGTTACACATCTCCTACTCCCCCCCCCCCCCACCCCCCCCGCCGGTTATTGGATTAACTTTTCCTTTTTCATTATTTTTTGCCCTTATTTCGTAAAATGG
>Ga0123355_10014330_pt1 | contig 12392 bp, 13 predicted proteins | sample TergutEmb28metaG_3_FD_89872 | JGI IMG/M metagenome (GOLD analysis project Ga0123355, IMG submission 89872) | Embiratermes neotenicus P1 segment gut microbial communities from Petit-Saut dam, French Guiana - Emb289 P1 | ecosystem: Host-associated > Arthropoda: Insects > Digestive system > Gut ...
CCGCCTCGCCCTCGATGCGCTTCGACAGCGGATTCACCCGAAACCCCCAGTGCCGCAGTCGTTCGAGGTATTCCCAGTGGGTCGCCGCCACCTGTTCGCTCACCTCGCCCTGGGCGTACGCAAACAAAGACAGAGGGCGACCGGCTGTGACCGACGGATCGAGTTGGCGGAGGCTACCCGCGGCGGCATTGCGGGGGTTCGCGAAGACCTTCTGACCGGCTGCTGCCTGCGCTTCGTTCATGACCAGGAAGTCAGACTTGGTCATGAACACCTCGCCGCGGATTTCGATCAGTGCTGGCGCGTGGCCTTTTAACCGAACCGGCACTGTATTCATGGTGCGCAGGTTGGCGGTCACGTCCTCGCCTTCCATTCCGTCGCCGCGCGTCGCACCGTGCACGAAGCGGCCTTTTTCGTAAGTGAGATTGATCGACAGCCCGTCGATCTTCGGTTCTGCTACGAAGTCGAGCGGCGCATCGGGCGGCAAGCCGACGAAGCGACGCGCACGGGCGCAGAATTCAGTGAACTCCTCTGCGTCCATCGCATTGTCGAGCGAGAGCATCGGCACGCGATGACGCAGCTTGGCAAATCCGCCTTCCGGTGCACCACCGCCAATTCGCTCCGACGGCGAGTCAGGCCGTATCAGCGCGGGAAAGCGTGCCTCGATCGCTGCGTTGCGCCGGCGCAGTTCGTCGTACTCGGCATCGGTAATCTCCGGCGCGTCCCGCTGATAGTACAGCCGATCATGGTGCGCGATCTCGCGCGCCAGGCGCGCAAGTTCGGCGGCGGCTTCTTGTTCCGTCAGGTTGGCAACGTCGGTCAGGGTCATTCGCAATCACCGGGCGCAACGCGATGCCCGGACTCCTGCCGGCTGGCGCGGTTGCTGGCAAGCCGGCCGTCCCGCGACCTCAGAGGTCGACCTCACGGGGTTGTGCGAAACGCCGCTTGACACAAACCGACCAGTCGGTATGCTCAATACCAACTGGTCGGTATCCTCACCATGCAGCAGCCCCATCAGTCGAAGACCCGGCTTCTCGAGGCGACCATCAAGGTCGTCCGAACCAAGGGTTACAACGCAACCCGTGTCGAGGACGTCTGCGCCGAAGCCGGCGTGACCAAGGGAAGCTTCTTCCACCACTTCAAAAGCAAGGACGACCTCGCCCTCGCCGCAGTGGAGCGCTGGAAGGAAGCCACCACCGCGTTGTTCGCCAATGCGCCCTACCATCAGGCGGCGGATCCGCTTGACCGCCTCTTCGCCTATCTCGACTACCGCAAGTCGATCCTGGCCGGCGAGCTGCCCGACTACACCTGCTTCGTCGGAACCATGGTGCAAGAGATCTACGCGACCAATCCTGATCTTCGTGCCGGTTGCGAAACTAGCATCTTCGGGCACGCGAAGCGACTCGAAGCAGATCTGGCACAGGCGATACAGAAATACGGCGTCGCAAAACCTGTCACTGCGCAGAGCCTCGCGCTGCACATGCAGTGCGTGATCCAGGGCTCCTTCATCCTCGCCAAGGCGGCAGGCGGCGCCGAAGTGGCCGCTGAGAGCATCGACCACCTTCGCCGCTACCTTGAACTACTGTTCGGGCGGCCGACGAGCCACAACGCTGCGCGCGGCAAGCGGCAGCCCATGTCCAACCAAAAGAGGCCGGCATGAACGCGCACTATCGCTGGGTCATCGTCGCCGCGGGCGCCTTTATGGGCTGCGTCGCGATCGGGTCTATCTTTTCGCTGCCCGTGTTCCTTGAGCCGATGTCGGTCGCGACGGGCTGGTCACGGACCGATATTTCCCTGGCGATGACGCTGAATTTTATCGCGATGGGCGTCGCGAGTTTCGGCTGGGGCATGATGCTGGACCGCTTCGGTCCGCGTCCTGTTCTGTTGAGTGGCAGCACGATACTGGGCCTCGGCCTCGTGCTGGCAAGCCGTGCGCGTACCATCGAACAATTCCAATTTTGCTACGGCATTCTGGTCGGCACCGGCGGAGGCGCCATCTTTGCGCCGCTAATGGCGACCGTCGCCGCCTGGTTCGACCGCCAGCGCAGCCTTGCCGTGTCGCTGGTCTCAGCCGGCATGGGGGTGGCGCCAATGACCGTTGCCCCTATCGCGGCGCGCCTCGTGACGACATTCGATTGGCGCTTCTCCCAGTTCGTGATCGGCTTCGGCGTTTGGGCACTACTGCTGCCCGTGGCATTCCTGATCCGACGCGCGCCTGCGATGACCGGCAACACCGCTCGACAGCACACAGCCGAGATGCCAATGACCGTCCGCGAGGCGCTGACATCGCGGACATTCATTGTGCTCGCCCTCACCTACTTCATGTGTTGCGCGACGCATTCCGGTCCGCTGTTCCACACCGTCAGCTACGCGATCTCCTGCGGTCTGTCGGTCACCGCTGCGGTGTCGATCTACAGCGTCGAGGGCCTGTCGGGTCTGTTCGGGCGCGTCGCATTCGGCCTGCTCGGCGATCGGTTCGGCGCGAAGCGGACGTTCGTGGCCGGGCTGCTGCTGCAAGCGGCGGCGGTCGGCGGCTATTATTTCGCGCGCCAACAGTATCAATTCTACTCGGTCGCGATGGTTTTCGGCTTTGCCTATGCGGGTGTGATGCCGCTTTACGCCGTGCTCCTACGCGAGAATTTCCCGGTGTATATGATCGGAACGGTGGTTGGTGCCGCGAGCATGGCGTCGAGCCTGGGAATGTCCTTAGGACCACTGGCGGGCGGCGTGATCTTCGACACATGGGGAAATTATGGACGACTGTATATCGGTTCTCTGCTGATCGGGCTCGGCGCGGCACTGATGATGCTTACGTTCCGGCCAGCCATGCGACCGCGGCCGGCGTTGCAGCCCGATGCCGTCACGATTGCGGAGTGATCATGCCTGGTGGATACGTCCCGCCGACCATCCGTGTCCTCTCCGCTGATGGCCACTGTGAGGTTGGCGAGGACGGTCGGAAAGAGCTCAAGCCGCACCCAGCAGCACATCCGCCGCAGCACGTGCTGCTTCGGTGATCCTTTCGCCGGCCAGCATGCGTGCGATCTCCTCGCGCCGCGCCGATACGCTGAGTTCGTCCACCAGCGTTGCGGTCCGTCCCCGCGCCGCCTGCTTCGCTACGCGCAGATGCGATGCCCCACGCGCCGCGACCTGAGGACTATGGGTTACCACCAGCACTTGCACGCGTTCGGCCACGCGTGCCAACCGCTCGCCCACCGCTGCTGCCGTGGCGCCGCCGACATCGGCATCAATCTCGTCGAACACCAGCGTCGGCACCGGCGATCCGGCGGCCAGCACCACTTTCAGTGCCAGCATCAGTCGCGAAAGTTCGCCGCCGGAAGCGACGCGCGCCAACGGCCCCAGAGCCTGCCCGGGGTTTGCCGCGATCAGAAAACGCACCGCGTCTGCTCCGCCGGCGCCCCAGCCGGCTTCTGGCACCGCGGCAACGTCGGCATGGAAGCGCGCCTTCTCCAGTCTCAGCGGCGGCAACTCCTTTGCCACAGCCCGGTCGAGGCGCGCGGCGGCGGCCCGGCGGCCCACCGACAACGCTCCGGCGGCCGCCACATAGCGCGCGCGAGCCTCGGCCGCAGCCTCCTCCAGCGCGGCGATGCTTGCATCCCCGTTCTCCAATGCCGCCAAACGCGCACGCAACCGATCGAGCAGGGCTGGCAGCTCCGCGACTGCGACCGCGTGTTTCCGCGCGGCAGCACGCAACGCGAATAACCGCTCCTCAGCTTGCTCCAGCGATCGGGGATCCACTTCTGCGTCGGCGCTGAGCCGCGTCAGCAGTGTCTCTGCCTCGGCAACTGCCTCCTCCGCGCGCTCCAGCGCGGCGATGGCCGGTGCTGCCGGATTGGCGGCGTCTTGCTGCGGGGGTGGAACGAGTCGCTGCAATGCCCGCAAGGCCGCGCGCAAGGCGGCCGCAGGCCCGGGGCCGCGGCGATCACGCGGGGCTAGCTCGGACAGCGCGGCGGAGATCGCCTCGGCCCGGCGTTCGCCCTGCTGCAGTTGCAAACGTGCGTCCGCCAGGTGGTCCTCTTCACCGTCCTGCGGCGCCAGCATCGCCAGCTCCCCAACGGCGTGCCGTAACCATTCTTCGTCGCGCGCCGCGGCCTCCCTCGCCTCACGCGCCGCGCCAAGTTCCGTGAGCACGCCGTGCCACGCCAGCCAAGCATTGCGGACATCCTCGCGCAACGCCGCGGGCACACCGAACGCATCCAGCAACACACCATGCGAGGCCGGGTCGGTCAGCCCGATCTGTTCGTGCTGGGCCTGCACCTCGACGAGCAAAGCGCCGGCCTGGCGAAGCAGGGAAACGCTCACCGGTTGGTCATTGACGAATGCTCGCGAACGACCGTCGCGGCCGACGACCCGCCGCAGCACAATTTCGTCTTCCACCGCCAGGCCTTGTTCCGTCAGCAGCGCCAGCGCGGGATGACCCGGCGGCGGAGCGAAGCACGCGGTGACGCTTGCCTGCGCTGCGCCGGAACGCACCAAGCCTGCATCGGTGCGTCCACCGAGCGCCAGGCCGAGGCTATCGAGCAGGATCGACTTGCCGGCGCCGGTTTCGCCGGTCAGGACAGTCAGGCCGCTTCCGAACGACAAGTCCAGCCGCTCGATCAGCACCACATCGCGGATCGAGAGCGCGGAAAGCACGCGGGCAAGCCCTGCCCGACCTCAGAAAACCCAGTCCCAGGCGCGCGTGAAGAAGCCACGACTGGAACCGCTCGGCACCGGCGCGCCCGCTAGCAGCCCATCGCTCGCGAGCTGCTCGTACGTGGCGGCATACCAGGAGCTGCCAGGGTAATTATAACCGAGCACGGCAGCCGTTTTCTGTGCTTCGTTCCGCAGACCCAGCACCAGGTAGATTTCGGTCAGACGCGCCAGCGCCTCCGGCACATGGTTGGTGGTCTGAAAATCGTCCACCACGCGCTGGAACCGGCCGATCGCTGCCTCATACAGGTGTTGCGACTGGTACCAGCGTCCGATCGCCATCTCCTTGCCGGCGAGGTGGTCGTGGCCAAGGTCGATCTTCAACTGGGCGTCCCGCGCATAGGCGGTATCAGGGAACCGGTTGATCACGTCCTGCAGCGCGTTGATCGCGTCGAGCGTGCCCTTCTGGTCACGCTGGATGTCCGAAATCTGCTCATAGTAGCAGAGTGCACGCAGGTAGTACGCATACGGGGTGTCGCGGTCGTTGGGATGAAGTTCAATGTAATGATTCAGCCCGTCGATCGCATCCGTGTAGTGGTTCTGGAGATACTGTGAATATGCTTTCAGCAACTGCGAATGCGTTGCCCAGGGTGAATACGGATAGTTCTGCTCTACCGCAGCGAACTGGTCGGCGGCTGTCGTGTAACGCTTGCTCTGCAGCGCATCGACGCCCTGGTTGTAAAGCTGCTCGACGGGTGCGGGCGGAACATCGGCGCCGCTCTCCTGGTCACTGTCCTTCTTGCTGCCACAGCCGGCAAGCAAGGGCAGCAGCGCGGCGATGGCGATGGCAACGCGCCGGAGCGGGAATCGTGAGGAGATCGGATCGGGTTTCATCGCGACGCTTATAGCATGCGCGCCGAGCCGGTCACCTGTGGCCCGGCTTGAGCGCTGCGGCCTGCACGATCGGCGGATCGGGTGTGCGTAAGCGGGCGACGCCTGGCCCGCCGGGCCGTTCCCGCTGCGGATCCGAGCGGCGGCCAAAGGCGAGACCGGGGTTTGGATCGCCGCCATTGATGCCGGTGGTGGCGACCATCTGAACCGTCGTCTGATCCCTCTCCTCGGGGTCGATTCTGTGTGCTGGCGTCGCTGATTGCTGCGCTTGTCGGTCCAGGACTCGGTGGCCGCGATTGAGGGGTTCACCACCCTGTCGGTCCTCGCCTCTCGGGTGCAGTCACCTGAGGCCGGCACCTCTGAGGGCAGCATTGCTGCTGGAGCGGAGCGACACTGCGATGGCCGAATCGGGGACGCTTCGCGTACGAAGCCGGGGTTTGAGTGAGTGACGGTCGGCCTAGACGGCGATCGTAGCCAGGAGCGCAGGCCAGCCACCCCCCAAGAACTCCGCAACCGCGCGCCGCGACGTGTCGTTGTCCATCGATTTCCTCGTTATCGACCGCCGTCATCCCGATTCGCGATCATATGTCGCAAACTAGACGGACCGGGGGTCAGAGACGTTAGGCACCGTCTCGCTGGTGTGCGTCTGCACTGCCTGCACTACGTTTTCATACGTCGTGCAAGATATTCGCTGCAAGCAGTCTCTGCTACTCTAAAGATTTCCGGAACAGATGAGATGTTGCCGTCTGTCGATAGCCGATGGTCTCATAGAAGGCATGCGCATCGGAGCGCACCGCGCTGGCGTAGAGAGCAACAGACGTGAAGCCGCGTTCGTGGGCCCATGTCTCAGCGGTCGTCATCATGTCCCTGCCGACCCCGCGACTACGGTACGCCTGATCCACGACAAGTGCCTGTACGACCGCTTCAGGAGGCTTATCCAGCGCAGGGCGTGCAAATACGTGACACAGGGCGATAATATGCCCTCCTTCTTCTGCGACGAGCAAAACATGATTGGCGGCGCATAGCCGATCCGTGAGCGCCAAACTGCAAAAGTCAGGCATTTTGCGCGTGCAGGTCAGCTACACCGGCCTTCGAGACGGGTGTCGCACGCCTTCGGCTCTCAATATTGCCTGAACAAATTTGGATTTCGCATTGGTATAGCCGTTACGATCACTCTGGTACTCGTTGGCCAAAGCCGCTTTCAATGCAGAGTAAGCTGCCCGGACGTTGACGTCTCGCCGCAGCACATCCCTGAATACGACCAATGCCCGAAAGTTTGGATGATCGTGCTGGATGACCTGTAGGTGATGACTGCGTGCCGCCGGGTTCGGCCGTAGAAACCAAAGACGATAGTCTTGATTGGGATCATCCAGCCAAAATAACCAACCATCCCCATGAAGGATCGGTATCGCTGCCCTAGAGGCCACGAGGGAGTGCACTGGGGCAAGTACGTCAACAATCGGCTTTGACATCAACCCGGGCACCGCGGTCGAGCCGATATGTTCTATCCCTCCGGAAAGGTAGGGTGCTAAGATCACCGCTAAGCGCTTCTGTTGTTCCGCGAAGCGTAGCTGCCATGACGGATCGTAATCGACCAGTTCTATGGATTGGTCGGCCATGTCGCTCACCTTTGTTTCAGGCATCGATCCTGTCAAGGGAACGATTCACGGCAATTGCGAAGCATCCAGAGATTCTCCCCTCCGGCATGGAGACGAGCAAGCTTGACGCCGGCCATGCTGACTAATCCAGCTACGGAACACTTGATCGGCGTTCGGCGCGTCATGCTGCTCATTCAATGCCTCAGACAGCCAGTGACACATTTCGTTCGAGTGCTGGTTCGGTACCCCGGCAGTCACCGCGGCTTTCGGTCGTTCCTCACCACAACCGGACAGGCAGCTTTCCACCTCGGACTTTCATCCTCATCGCATAGGGACGGCAGGCATCCAACAGCGCCGATAAGCTATCAGGCGGCTTTCCGAAAGAGTTTCGGACGCCGTAGGTCCATCCGCTCTGAGCACCTGTCTGGTCTCGGCCCTTGTCGGTCGAACGTCGCTGGGATTCAGTCGCCGCGACCAGCCGTCGCATCGCGCTTAAACGCAGTTGGAGATCCACGCGACAATGAGGGCAGCGGGCAAGAAGAAAACCTGCGCAAGAACTGTGCCGCCTAATCGACTGATTGAGATCCATACGATCGTGCGGCGGAATAGAGCCGCGTCAATGCGTCCCTCAACAACATCATCGGTGATAACAGAGAGCTGAGGGTCGATCAGGGCAAAAAGCAGGATAGTTGCCACGCCGTTGATCACCGCCGACAGCTGCGACGCGGTGACCCGATACGATGGATTGAGATAGCCAGCATAGAGCGAGGCCAATACTCCGACGGTGATAAGCGCTTGTGCTAGAACGTTGGCAAACAAGACACCCCAACCCACGCCACGCTCTTTTGTTATCGATCGAAGGTGGGCAACACTCGGCACCGCCACGGACTGCCTGATCGCTGTGAAGCCGGCGACGCTCACCGTCCTCAGAAACAGACGTGCTATCGATCGATTGCGGTGGAAATATCCTATAGCCCTCGCGAACATTCGCTGCCCTGTTGGCACCATGAAAATGCCGGCCGATACGGCAATGGTGGCGCTCAATAGAACGATGCGGAAATCGCTCAACAACGCACCGCCGCCGCCCGTAGCGAGCCGATTTTCGATCCGTTTAGCGAGGAATGGCCCCAAGAAGCTGTTTGAGGTACGGCTAACCAGGACCAGTATGTTGAACAGCGCGAAGCTTATAGCAATGCGCCCGGTTCGGACACCCGCAATACGCGCGGCGTAGGCCAGCGTTCCGATCAGGTTTATACCCGCGGTCAGAAGGCAGATGATGGCGAGTTGCCGATCCATAGATGCCAAATACCCCAATCACGAATGTCTCCTCTAGCCACTTTTCTCCGAACGCTGCCGGTTCGCTTTCCACCCGTCTCGGCTGTACTCCTTCCAAGGCGCTGGCGAGGAACGTCGCGAGACCCACAAACCGCTATTCGGCCGAGCGGCAAATTCAGTCGGAACCCTATTGCACTGCGACCATATATGGGATATATTCCCGAATATGGAACAGAACGGAGCGGACCAAAGCCTTGCCCTTGCCGAGCACCTACGAACACTCCGCGTGGATCGCGGTCTCACGTTGCAGGCTCTCGCCGCTAAGAGTGACATTAGTCGAGCCACGTTGTCTCGGATCGAGAATGCCGAAGTGAGCCCTACGGCTGAGACCCTAGGCCGCTTGGCGTCAGCATTGACGTTGCCGATCTCGCAACTGCTGGCACCTATGGAACCGGGGTTTCCTGCGCTTGTCCGTCATGCGGAGCAGAGCGTCTGGCTCGATCCAAACGCCGGGTTTTCGAGGCGCGCCGTTTCCCCGCCAAGCGCGCAACTGAAGATCGAAGTGATCGAGTGCACGATCGAGCCTCATCAACGAATCGCCTACGACCGGCCTGCGGTTTCAGGCCATGAACATCATCTGGTACTGCTCTCCGGTGCTCTCTCGCTCACGATCGATGGTGTGCGGCACGAGCTGCTTCCAGGCGACTGCATTCGGTATAGGCTTCGGGGGGCGTCCTGCTTCGAAACAAGGTCCCGATCCGCTCGTTACATCATCGCACTGGCTTAAAGGATCGACGCTGTTGAACATACAAATCATCGAACTGGACGGTCCGGCTATCGAGGGACGCCTGAATGCCCTGTCACAAATCCTCACCGATAGCGTAGCCGAGGGAGCGGCGATCGGCTTTATGGCGCCGCTGTCTTACGATGATGCTGCATGGTTCTGGTCGCGGGAGGTCGAGCCCCAGGTTATCGCCGGGCGGAGGGTTCTTTTTGGGGCTACGGATGACGACAACCTTCTGGGCACCGTGCAACTCATCATGGCTATGCCACCCAACCAGCCGCATCGCTGCGAGATCGCCAAGATGATCGTCCACCCCCGGGCGCGCAGGCTCGGTATCGGCCGATCGCTCATGAACCACGCCCTCCATCGCGCGCGCGAACTTGGAAAGACGCTCGTTACGCTTGACACGCGGACGGGAGACGTGGGCGAGCCGCTCTATGCGTCCGTGGGTTTTGAAGTCGCGGGATTAATTCCTGATTTCGCGTGGAACCCTGACGGAAAGGCCAGACATGCGACCACCTATATGTTCCGTCGGATCTAGAGTGTGTCGTTGGGCCTGGTCTTCGCTTGCCTCAGCGCCACTATCTACGATCACTTGGTCGCTTACTGGGTGCGCGACAATTAACCGCGTTGAGCTTGTTCCGCCCAGCCATTGTTCTCGCCGTCGTGCTGGTTGCGACCCATCTCCGCCGGCCAGATCGACATCCCGCAAGCCGGCAAGTCGTCGGATCGTGGGCGCGGGTGGCACCATGACAGATACGATCCTATTCAGGTTAATCGTTTCGTAGTTCTCGGCTCCCGCGAGCCCCCGTTCCAAGCCGGGGCTTTAGCGTGACGATGAGAATGGACGAAAGAGCCAAAACTATCGTGATTGCCCCGAAAATGCGCTCCTTCCCGATCAACCCCGAAAAGGTCTCCATCGATCCAACGCCGTGGCTGATCTTAATCGCTTGGTCGAGCGACTGAATTCCAACTGGCAGCATGACAAAGGCCGCAATGAGGACGATCAGAAATCCCATCGTGAGATGCACGATCAGCCACCGCTGTCTCGCAAACCGCGCCCCTCCCCAACCGGCCATAAAGAGCCCCGTTACGACGAGAAGCGCCAGCCCTGGGACCGTGAGACAATCTGTAGCGATTTCGATCCCCTGACGCCAGAACAGCATCGCCTGCGCGGGATCCCTGGCTCCAGGCACGAACCCGAGGCTGACGTGCGAAAGAATGCTGCCAAGGAACATCGCTAGCCCCACAAAATGCAGCGCCTTGGCTATGCGGTTTGCTGAAGCAGTCGCCCTGCTGTCTTGCCGGCCGCCGGCGCTTGCCACGATCGCCCGAAATTTCTGAGACATTGCGACCTCCCTCAATCTAGCCGTGGCGGTAGGCGACACAGACGTCCGGCACAGCGACCTCCTGGGACAGGTGCGGGAAGCCGCTGCGGACCAGGGAGATCAAGAGCGGGTTGCGCTGAACTCCGGCCTGGTGAATGCCGCCCGGAAAGCAGCGATCGCCTCCCACACCACGTAGTTCAAATCGGTTGGGGCTGTCGCTGATCGCGCACTGACGCTGGTCCGAAATGCAGCCTGGCTTGCGCTTCATAAAGCCGGCGTCGTTTGCACAAGCTCTCAGGCAATCCTGCCTGTCCGCCCTGTCGGGCGTAACGACGTTCGCGAGCACGACGGGTGTCGCACCGAGCGCAAGCCGACGCTCAAACGGAAACCCGGGCTCGAGGGTGCGCAGCCTTGGCATGACAACCCTCCGCCATCAGCTGTATGATGTCAATATGACCTGACGCAACATATCCTATCTGACATGATAGTGTCAACAACGTTTTGTGGTGACAAATGTCTCAGCTCAAGCGAACGCCCGCCGGTGAGGCCCTGACCAGCCTCGTTCTGCCATTATTCAGGTTAAACAGCCTTCTCCTGACCGCCGGCGATCGGCTGGTGGCGCGTCTCGGGCTGACAAGCGCCCGCTGGCAGGTTCTAGGTGCAATCGTCCAGGCCACACGTCCGCAACCGGTAGCGTGGCTCGCGCGAGATCTAGGCGCCAACCGCCAGAACGTCCAACGTATTATCAATGATCTGCACCGGGACGGGCTGGTGGCGCTCGAACCCAACCCGCATCACCGACGAGCGCAGCTTGTCGTTCTAACCGACAAAGGACGAGTGGCGTTCGACGCCGCTATGCGCTTGCAGACCCCTTGGGTGAATCGCCTCTCAGACCGGCTCTCGGTCAAAGACATAGAAGTAGTCAAACGCGTCGTGACTGCGCTTCGAAAGAGTCTGGAGCGCAGTGCCGAAGCTGACGACCAAGGCTGAACTGGTGGTGGGCTGGCTCCCACCAACAGCGCAGCCGCGATCTGCCCCAGTTCGGCCGCAATCGGGGCGCCGCCATGAACCAATCCGCAACGGAAAGCACCTCATATTGGAGCGCGTGTAGTCTTGCCTCGACAAACGGCGGCGATGGGGAAGTGGCTGTGCGTTGCCGGGTCGGACATAGGTCCGCATCGAGTCCCGCCAAATGACGCGTTCGGCGCGAACCCTGAACGACGATTTGCTCGGCTAAAACGCGGGATCGATCATCAACGGCGTCGCGTCGCAGCACGCCGCGCTAAACGGTATCGTGTATGAATTGCCAGGAAACACCAGCCTGCCCGGCAAACGCCGCGCACGAAAGTCCGGGCATCGGCAGAGAACCCTGGTCGATCAAGCCTAGCCGGCGCCGGCCGGTAACACCAGCGTCAGCTTTTTTTACGCCCAGCGCCTCCAGCGCGGCGTCGTGCGCTATGGTCTCGTCGCGGTGGCAGACAGAGTCCCATTTGGTCAGTTTAAAAGAAGATGCTGACGTTCTTTGCAGACAGGACGGCCTGATCGAGCACCAGGCGGCGGCGCGCGATTTTCCATGAGCCGTCAACGCGACGCAGCAGGTCTTCGCGGGAGCCGACGTAAAAATCCTGTTCGGATTCCGCGCGGCTGCGATAGACCAGAAAATTGGAGTAGACCTTGATTTCCGCCTCGTCTTCGCCCGTCTCGACCTCGACGTTGCTGATCAAATGGCGGGTACGCGACGGCGGGTCCTCAGCCCAGGCCATGCCGGTATCGAGCCGCGCGACACGGGCGACGAGGGTCCTCTTGTCCTCGTCGAGGATGGCGAGTTCGTCGTCGGCTATTACATCGGACTCGACATAGCGTTCGCGA
>Ga0123355_10014331_pt1:0-5000 | contig 12392 bp, 10 predicted proteins | sample TergutEmb28metaG_3_FD_89872 | JGI IMG/M metagenome (GOLD analysis project Ga0123355, IMG submission 89872) | Embiratermes neotenicus P1 segment gut microbial communities from Petit-Saut dam, French Guiana - Emb289 P1 | ecosystem: Host-associated > Arthropoda: Insects > Digestive system >...
CAAAAAAAAAAAGCACGTAATTTCTTGACCATAAGATAGACTGTCATATCGTTAAAGCGAACTGTGCACTGTGTAGTTACAAAGTAATTAGTCTGTACTTGGTCATCAAGTCTCAGTGGAAACTTCTGATTGAAGTGTGGACTTTGTTTCCTTTGAATTCCCGTTTCACGCACGAAGTGCTGTTGACCCTCATTACGTGGTTATGAAAGCGGACCCTCGCTGTGTGAGGTCTTTAGGCTGGAACGAAGTGAGACTCCTGGGACTGAATCAGGCTCCTTTTCAATCGCAGTAGGACAGTTGTCACCCCTGGGGTACAGTAATGTAAGGAGAATGACGATGACTGTACCTGCTTGACGCACAGTAGCAGTACGAGTGACAAAGTGTGCTGTCCTAGTCTGCGTTTCATCTTTGCTGTGAAAGCAAACTGCTCCATTTAAAAAAAAAAATGTGTTCTACTTGGAGTCGCGTTGCAACTGGGGGTCAGTCAGGTAGTCCGTTATGATGTTGAGCAGTGCCGTATTTTGGCGGCAGGGGCGAGTGCTTGACAGGAATTGTGGACTTTAAGGAAATCACAAACATTTGTTAAGTTTCGTCACATTTCGTGTGGCTCAAAAATTTACATTTGCTAAGTGCAGAAAATCAAATTTTGTGACTTAAATATATTTATTTCCCCGCGCATTCTGCCGTACAACTCTCCTTCCCTAACTACGGCCCTGGTGTCTAACCCCCTTGGGGTTTACGACAATACTTTTTTTAGTCCTGAAAGCCCTCATAGGATCCTGAAGCATTCTTTGTGACGAGAGAAGGACCTCTTTTTCTTCACGGTTTACGTACTTATATACGTATTTGCACGTATTCCCGTGTTTGTACTTATTTTCGTGTTTAAACACTTCTATCTACATACAACAGACTACCATCACGAGTTTCTTCAGTCCACGACTTTAGAACAGACCATGCCTCCAATTGCTTAGCTTTCTTTGTAAGGACGCTTCCTCACTGCCATATTTCACCTTTTTATATTTTCCGTGTTGGGCATCCCTTTGTCCAGTGTTGTCAACCTTTATATTTTCTTGATTATGTGGTTGATTTTTGCTGCTTTAATGATTTCGTGATAAAAGTATAAAGGTAAGGAATTTTGAAAGCCACATGCAAATTGTGGATCGTTGGGCACTCTGGAATGTTACTGATTGTGTGGAGAATTTCCTTTTGCAAACAGTGCTTTTCAAAAGGTCGTAAATGTATTCGACTATCTTGCTTCAGTCTGATACAGTGCTGCAGCAAAACTTACTATCAGTTATTGCTACGGGTTACAAGGAACAGACAGAAGAAACATTAGCTCCTCGTCCCATTGGCGCAGTACCAACCACTTTAGTGCATTGTAAACTTGTTTGTGCTAAAGAGAATTTGGGGTTCGTGTCCCGGCAGATGCAAGAAATTTTCCTTTCTCAAAAGCGTTTAGATCTCCTTTTGGGAACTCTCAAATTTCTACCCAACGACACCAGGGCTTTTCCCTTGGGTAAAGCGACATGAGCCCAGAGCTGACAACTCATTTCCATCTAAAGAAACGTTTAAGAATGTGTGCAATTTTACCGCCAGTCCTTCATTTGTCTTGACGTCATCATGCTTAATTTGACACATGAGCATTTCATACTTTTAGTCAGTTTCTTCTTTTAGTCACATACAAACTTTAAAATTAGCAAAGTAATTGTTATCGGAATAACTAATGTGGTGTGTGTGTGTGTGTGTACTCGTCTAACACAACTATATTTATTGGTAGAATATAAAGTATTTTCTACATAAGTTACAACCACATGTTTCGGCGCTTGATAATGGTCATCTTCAGGTTGTACATGAAATACTTATTAAGCAGTTATACAAAACATACATGGGCTGTTTATATGGGGTAGGGAGGGGTTGAAGTGGGTACGAGATCTCGTATCTGTCAGAAAGGTTGGGCGGTGTGAGTTACATGACGGGTCCATGCTTTTACCAAGCTATGTCTAAGCTTATTATAGTTAAATCTATGGTAGATATCATATTATGTCTATGTGTGCTTTGTAATTACACTGGAGTATAAAATATACAATGTACAATAATATGTATGTATGATAATAATAATTGGTATCGGAATGAACGGACGGCGTTTGTTGACCCGCAATATGCTGAGAGACAAGAGCAGTGAGACGAACTGTATATTTCAGTTCAGAAATATTTTGCACGGAACTTGATTCTGAACCATCACTTTCATGTCAACTACAGGAAAAATGCCATCTCATATCCAGGGGCGAAATCTAAGGTTATTACTGTAGCAGATGGTAAGATTACAGCCTGCCGTTAGGTGACGCAGTGTGGATAGGTATGTTCCACATTAGAATACAAGTAACTTCGAAACTTCGGCTCGTATGAACTATACAGCGCAGTGTCACCGTAATCTTCGCGTCAGGTTACCTGAAACACGCCAGCAGGGCTAAGTCAAACCTGTAGCGGAGACTAAATTAAAGTGATCATTCTTTCCTTGGCGTTTTCTGGGACGAGGAGAGCATTGAAATAACAATTACAGTAATACACACCGTACAGTCACGCCTTTGCATCGTACATGTACCGTACTGTTTACTACTCTGTGCGCAGCATCTCATCAACGAGGAAGTAGCTAACAAAATCCCATATTTAATTAACACATACATAAAATTTTTACATTAAAACATTTAAAATCGCTCCAACATGTTTCGATCCTAAGATAATCTCCAGGGAGCTACACTGTTCCTTGCTAAAGTCACATTTCTAAAAACACTCACTGATTAATTTCGTTAATATAATATAAGGAAATTAATCAGTGAGTGTTTTTAAATATGTGACGTTAGCAAGGAACAGTGTAGCCTCCTGAAGATGATCTTAGGATCGAAATATGTTGGAGCGATTTTAAATGTTTTAATGTAAAAATGTTATGTATGTGCATTAGTTGGTGTGCTGATTAAATGAATCCACGAAATGCACGGTGCAACGATAAAGAAAGATCCCATATGTTCTCCATTCTAAAAAAAAAGTTAGCAGGAAGACGGAATAAAATCGGAAAACTAATCAACGGGGAAAATTTAGTCCGGGACATGTGTTATTTCGGGGACTGTCAATATCTGTTGGAAAGAAACTAGCAGTATAACAAAAATTCAAACTGGACAACAGATGTTCCAACAAACAAGCGGAACAATTATCTATTCTTAAGGCGCTTGAAGTAATAGAAACTATCGAAAACACGGACAACAGCTCACGCACATCAATTATTTTCCCCGACAGCCGAATATCAATAGATTCATTAAAGAACACAAACAATCATAGCTACTTCGTCGAAGAATCAAGGAAGAAGATATCCACTTTAGAAAGAGCAAATTGGACAATAGAATTTTTTGGGTCAAGGTCCATGTCGGTATATACGGAAATGAACTAGCTGATCGGCTAGCAAAAGCTGCGGCGCGGAACAGTGACACAGAGATCGCTTTTAACAGAATTCCACCAATTATGCTGTACAGAGAAATAGAAGAAGAAGTTATAGTAAAATGTCAAAATGAATGGGAAGATTGTACGAAGGCAGCAATAACAAAAGAGTTTTTCCCAAACGTGACAGACAGGCTAAAATTACGAATAGACTTAAACCCAAACTTCACCGCACTTGGTGACAGGACACGGGAAAACCAAGGCTTGCCTTCATAGATTCAAGACACTGGAACAGGCGACATGTGCTTGCAATAAGGGAGACCCAACGACAGACCATCTGATCAAGCAGTGCACACTACTACAAATGCAAAGAGGTCTCTTTAGGAGTAACATCCTAAAATGAGGAAACTGGCCAGCAAGCTACCACGAACTAATAAAGAAACACCTGAAACCATTTCTAACGTTTACAAAATCAATAGACTTTGATCAGCTATAATAGGGTAAACGTATATACAAAAAGAGAATAGGTGACATTCTAATTGTACAGAGCTTATCCTATCGGTGTATTGTATACATTGTAAAGGGAATGCACAGGCTGAGGAAGGTCACTGCATCCCCTATAAACGAAACTGAACCAACAACATAAAAAATTACAGCATGTAGTATTACTCCAGGGGGTCAAAGACCGACATGGTCTCAGGGGTTATATAGATGTTGATATGTAAAACCCATAAATCCTGAGAAAACCAACCGCAACAACAATGGCGGCTCTGCCGGCAAATCCTAGCCCCACGTCCACGAAAGCTATGGCCGCGTGACCCCTGGGCAATGCAGCTAAACCTGCAGCAGACGGGAGAGGGTGCAGGCGAAAGTGCAGCGCCTTAAAACTGGGCCCATTCAGCTAATGGAGCACACCCCTACAGAAAAGCATGCAGGTCTAGAGGCATCAAGGTGGCAGCCCCACTAGACTCACCCTGCGGCGGGCCCGTAACCTATCCAGGGGACACCAAGATACTCGTAAAATCCTCAAAAGGAAGAAGCGGACCGACACTCAATACGACAACAAGACCAGGTTTGACGGACAAAGATTTGGGAAACTAAAAGTAGCCACATGGAATGTAAGGGGAATTGCGGCGAAAACGGAGGAATTACAAACAGAAGTGCTGAAAAGGAAAATTGACATTGCCATTATAACAGAAACAAAGAAGATAAATAAAGGATCAGAAGACATAGGTAATTACGTAATGATTTACTGTGGGGTACCAGCTAACCAATGGACATCACCTGGAGTAGCGGTTGTAGGTAGGAAAGATTGGAAACACAAGATACAAGACTACACTTGGATTTCGGACAGAATAATTGAATCTAGAATAAAAGTACTGAATAGAAACTTTAAATAGTAAGAGTATATGCGCCGGTAGAAGGAAAGGAACAAGACACAGAAGAATTTTACAGAGAACTGCAACAAAGTATGGACAAAATTCTTAAAAATGAAAATATTATATGAGCAGGAGATTTTAATTGAAGAATAGGTAATCAACCAATTCCAGAATGTATACGAACCTATGGAG
>Ga0123355_10014331_pt1:10000-12392 | contig 12392 bp, 10 predicted proteins | sample TergutEmb28metaG_3_FD_89872 | JGI IMG/M metagenome (GOLD analysis project Ga0123355, IMG submission 89872) | Embiratermes neotenicus P1 segment gut microbial communities from Petit-Saut dam, French Guiana - Emb289 P1 | ecosystem: Host-associated > Arthropoda: Insects > Digestive...
TGGGTTGAGGATGTTCGAGAATAGGGTGCTGAGGAAGATATTTGGGCCTAAGAGGGACGAGATAACAGAGGAGTGGTAGAGACAGCATAACGAGGAGCTTAATGATCTATACTCCTCACCAAATATTATTCGGGTTTTCCAGGAATGAAGATTGAGACAGGCGGTGTATCTTGCACGTATGGGAATAAGAGAGGTGCATACAGTGTTTTATGGGAAGACCTGACGGACAGAGACCACTTGAAATACCTAGACAAAGATGGGAAAGTGATATTAAAATGGATCTTTAAGAAGTGGGATGGGAAGGTGTGGACCGTATTGTTGTGTATTAGAATAGGGATAGCTGGCGGGCTGCTGTGAATGTGGTAATGAACATTTGGGTTTCATAAAAACGTGGGTAATTTCTGGCTATCTGAAGACCTATTTGCTTCTAAGGAAGGGCTCTGCTCTATGAAGTTAGTTATTTGAGCATAGGAAATGATAATTATTTATACTTCTTTAGTGGTTAGCGTTTTAAAACAATGCGTGCTATATTGTCAGCTTTGTGAGAATAGCAGTACCCTTGTTTAGTTTACTTCGTGCCTGTCGGTCACATATATTCTTGTTCGTTTTTCGCTGTCATTATTCACGACGGTTTTTATACTGTAATTATATGATCTGTCGATAAATTAAGTTCTGACAGAGCGTGCTGTTGACTGCATACGATATTCGTCGTAATATGATTGAGGTATTGAATGCTGGTTCTTCAATAATTGTAGCTATCACTTCTGTACATGCTGAGCCTAATTTAAGCCACATTTGCAGTTGCATTAACCGTTTCTGCTGTCTGGCGACACATCAGCACTGTTAATCAGAGTTAAGCACTGTCGCAGTCAATGGCTGTGTGGAGTGCTCTATGGAACTGTCCCCCTGGTGCTCGCTCGTTAACGTCATATTAACAGAGCAAGCACACCCTCTTTCCCCACCATACATTGTGAACATGGACTGATAGTAGAAAAAACATCTACCCCCCTGGGAGATATATAAGGGTTCACGCCTCCAATCCACTGACATCTACAGACAAAAATGGTACATGGTACATAATTTGTTAACGTGGCTGTAATGAATGCGTGCGGTATAAACTACAAGCGAAGATAAATGTTCAAGACGAGCGTAAATATACACTGCGTTAAAGGTTATGTGACTTTAAAAGTGGTTTAATAATGGTAGGACAGCAATGTGGTTGGCGTTGTGTTTGCAGTTTTCTGGCAAAGATTTGGTTCAATTCGGCGGTGTGAGAAAATTATATTTCGCCAGAAATTTCTACACTAAAAAAAAAACCCCTAGCAAGGCCTTTGCTCCAGGCCTGGGTCTTTAGCGGCATATAACAAGCGAGACATATAGATCGCCACTGTCCACCTTATTTCACAACACGTAAAAAATATCTTCTACTTTTCGAAATTGTCAATTAAAAGATTTTCTTCCAACTCTTCTTTCTTTTCCCCCTCTCAGATTCAAATATTATTCTCACCATTGTGTTCTAGCAGAACACCAACGCGTGCTAATTTCTCGACGTGAGACACTTCAGTTTAATATCCATAGAAACGAACAGGTAATATTGAAGTTAGGTGGCCAAAGCTTTATTGCAAGTAGTTTCGATAGAACAGGTGAATAGAGAACGTTCTGCACGTAATAATATTTTAAATGGACATATCGATCTAGAGCAGGGTCGATCAACCCTTTTCTCGCGTGTAAAATATTGCCCCCGGAAATATTCAGCGTTATAAAACGTCTTTATTCCATTGGCAAGGCTGAAGCAGAAGGCTGAAGCAATTTTGAAACTGTAGAGCTGTTTATTTATGTAGACATGCATTTTGTTACTAATTATTTTGTAAAAGGGGGTTAAAACCTGCAACAACCTAGCCTGAATTATTTATAAATTTGTCCTATTATTCTCAATACAATTATATTGCACGTGATGTATAGGAAACTGCTCACTTCAACTTGTACTTATGATTATACGTATATATATATATACGTATATATATATGTTCTTTCTTCCTTGTGTTGAAATTTATGTTGCCCTCATTAACACCATTTCTTGCAGATTTTGGCAGCATCGGATACAAGTTGTTGACAGTCCTGATCTATAGTCAGGGAAATTCACTTCCTTCGCCGTGGTTATTAATCTGTGCCTATAACATCATGGCCTTTCAAATCATTACTCTTTCTTTCTTTGCAGGTCCGAGATCTCGCCGACTAAAGAGGAAAGACAAAAAACCAGAAGAGAAAAGACCACGGACAGCGTTTAGCGGCGAACAGTTGGCACGCCTGAAACACGAGTTCACAGAGAATCGTTACCTGACGGAAAGGCGTCGAACAGAACTGGCGCGAGAACTGGGTCTGAACGAGGCGC
>Ga0123355_10014332_pt1 | contig 12391 bp, 19 predicted proteins | sample TergutEmb28metaG_3_FD_89872 | JGI IMG/M metagenome (GOLD analysis project Ga0123355, IMG submission 89872) | Embiratermes neotenicus P1 segment gut microbial communities from Petit-Saut dam, French Guiana - Emb289 P1 | ecosystem: Host-associated > Arthropoda: Insects > Digestive system > Gut ...
CCATGTTGTATCGTTCAAAGCATTTTCAGGGAATAGTTCAATTATTACATTTTTTATATCATCTAATTTCGCCATACTTAACCTCCACTATTTACGTCGGGTCCGTTTCAAAATATTTTCGCAAAACGAAACTAACATGACCAATATATCATGTACGTCTTTGAAGCTCAACTATTCCTAGAATCAAATTTACACGCTTCAAAAGCAATCATTGACCTCAGGATAGCATTCTGATAAAATTAGGATAAAGTATGTCAGCGAGGTGGAGTCAATGATTCAAATAAGACCTGTATCTGATCTCCGAAATAAATTTCCGGAAATCGAAAACACAGTGAACGAAGGAAGCCCTGTTTATTTAACAAAAAACGGACACGGTGCAATGGTTGTGTTGAGCCTTGAAAAATATGCTGAGCTAACTGATGATATAGAAGTAAAGCTTGATGAAGCCGACCGCGTTGCGGAAAGCTCAACGGTTAGATACTCACATCAAGAAGTTTTTTCAAAATTGAAAGAAGGGCTTGATGGATAAGGCATACGAACTTAGTTATCTATCAACGTTTGAGCAAGATGTTGCGGAAGTAAAATATTATATTGCAGATGTGCTCATGAATCCAAAAGCAGCACTGCGCTTGATCGAGGACACAGAAAAAGCAATATATAAGCGTTTGAAAAATCCACTTGGCTTTCAGCCATATAATACTCAGCGAAATCGAAAACATCCATATTACCGTATTAATGTTCGGAACTACGCAGTATTTTATGTTGTAATAGATGATGTAATGGAAGTTCGCCGATTCATTTACTCAAAACGTGATTTACCGGAGGCACTATTCGGCGGAGAATGATCGTCGGTAATCACTGGCAACATTTTGACAACAAAAAATCGGATAGCCTATCCGATATGGATAATATAAACAATCAGAATAATGTGTGCTAAATCTTCCATACAAAATAGTATATGATGTTGATGTTCAGTATTGAGTGGGAGTAGTTGACGGGTTCTCGCAACGTGTTGCAAATGCTAGGTTTTTTGCTTTGAAAAACCCGCTGCGGCAACATCTTGGCAACATTTTTTTTGAAAATCCATATTGAAAAGAGCTAACTGATTTTGAAGTCGGTTAGCTCCTTTGAGTTATTGTAACGCATATAGCAATATTGTGATTCTTCACTGTATCTATGTTATATACTACAACAATGCTGTGTACTCTCTACCTGAATATATGATTGCTTGAATATCTACTAGGATATTTTCCTCGTCAATCACATAGAATATTGTATAATTACGAACAAACAGCCATCTATAGCCTTTTTTCCGTAATACATCATCCTGTACAAAAGGGCAGCGTTGTGGCATAAAAGCTAGTACACTGTGTCATTTAAAAGTTATATAACAATTGGATATAGGCGCTTCAGTTTGGTTCTTGCATCTGCGGTTGTAAACTGCCAGTCTACACCCTTTTGTTCACGGTTTCTCCTTGTGTTCCACGCTTTAAGTTCCAGATTCAGCAACTCAATGTCAGCAATACGTCTACTTCCAAGGCACTGAGCCGCCAACGACGACAATTCACATTCCGCTATATTGAGCCAACTTCCGTGTTTCGGAGTATAATGGATTTCAAGCCGCTGTGCGAGATAAAATGCTTTTTCCGGTGGAAATGCTTCGTAAAGTGATGAGGTATTATGCGTATTCAGATTATCCATCACGAGAACGACTTTTTCGGCCTCAGGATACTGCTCTTCAAGCAACCATTCCACTTTATGAGCCCAATCTAATTTCGTTCTCTGCGGCAGTGCCTCGGCATCACGCCAGCCTGCAAGTGGTTCTGTGAAAATGAAAATACTGCAAGTACCGTTTCGTTTATACTCATTATCATATTTCTCTGTTGAACCCGGTTGCGCGGGCAACGGTTCACGAACATTCTCAAGTAGTTGATATGGTTTTTCATCCATACATACAACAGGTTTCTGATGGTCATATGGGAGCGAATATACTGCTAATACGTCTTCCATCGCTGCGACAAATGCGCCGTTTTGCTCTGGTGGAATACACCAACAAGTTTTCATGTGAGGCTTAAATTGTGTTTTTTTAAAAGTCGGTGTACCGACTTGAAAGATATCGAATCCAATATCTGCAGTTCAACCACTCTTTCTGTGAGCAGTCGTACAGTCCATCTTGCACAACCCGCCGGAACCTCGCTACATGCTACCGCTATAATCCTAGCTTCAACATCTCCGGTTATCTTGGGTGCAACGGGTGGTGTGTCACGCTTTTTTCTTTTCAAAAATGCTTTAATGTTTTCTGACGCTAAAAAGTCATTTTTCACATTTGTAACAGTTGTCACACTGACATTGAGGCGCCTTGAGATTTCTTTGAATGTTACTGCCTTCTCGCTTTCTGATGTGTCTAACAGTAGAATTATCTCCGCACGTTTGATTAGTTTTGCGCTTTGTACTCCTGTCTTGCTAAATTTCTCCAATTCCTTGCGCTGCTCTTGGCTCAGCTTTATTTCATTCTTTTTCAGTAACTATTCAGTTAGGTAAATTGTAAAAAGAAGTCTGGATTGCCGGAAATAGCATTTCTGATAGCAACGAAAGCACTTTTACCATGCTTTTTCGCAGTCCCGACAAAAGACATGATTTTCAGATAATTCTTTGCACCCTCTAAACTTCGGAAGCAACCGGACACCTTTGTTTTAGTTTTTACCATGCGAATATCTCTTTCTGCGAGGTTGTTATCAAAGGGTACATCAAAGTTATTAATAAATAGGCAGACTGATACCTTGTGCTTTTCAAGCCGTTCAATTAGAGCTAACGTCTTACCTTTTTTCTTTCGACCGCGTTTCTTTTCAGTGTTTGCATCTCCTGTCGGCGGAAATGTGTTCTCCTCATGTGCCAGCTTGATGATTCTGTCATATTCCATATCGAATGCACGTAATTTTTCTGCGCTTAGCTTTGTTTCTCCCGCTTCGAGTGCCTGCTCTTTGGTTTCTTTCATTTTGAGTATGAGTTGTATGAAATCTGTTGCCCACTTCTGCTCCGGATGACGCTCCTGTGCGGCAATCAATTCTCTAAGCAGATGCGCACAACATAGGGCATGCGATATAAGCGGATACTTCCAGTAGGGAGACCAGCAGTCATGAACAGCAATTTCTGAGAAATTAGGCAACACTCCACCTGCATCCATCCCTATCTGACCTCTGTTGGCACTTATCCTCAGATGTGTAAAGTCTAAATTAGACGCCGTATGAACCCAATGTTTCTTCCCATCAACATTTGTACCTGTCTCATCGAAATTACCTACAGTGCTTTCAGCCACACGTTGACGAATAAACTCAATAATACCGGTCAGTCCGTACGCACACCTGTTAACCATGTTTACAATCGTTCCGGTCGATAACGGGATACCAAACACTCCTGAAAGAATCTCGTGGGTTCGATTTACGCTCACGGCACCAACAGTGTTCATAGCAACTACCAACGCTTGCAAATTTTCTCCATACTGCACAGGTGCCTTGATATCTTCCGGAAATTCCCCCTTGTACCTAATCCCATACAGAGGACAATTAAGCACAAGAGACTGATGTGCAGTGACATTCACTGTTACCACAGCGTCAACTACTTTTCTCGTTTCGCCCACACAGGCTTGGCTTACACAACTCTCGTGGTTGGGGCATCCACGGCACAGAGTCGGTACATGAAGTACTATCTCATCGGGTTCTATAGTGATGTCAAGGTGTGAACCCTTATGACCGGGTTGACCTCCAGCCTTTTTCCCGGACTTGCCTCGTAGACTCTTGGGTGACGGCTTATTGAACTCATCGCTAGATGGTGGCTTAGAACTATTTCTTGAATTCATGCCCAGTTGTTCGCTCAACTCTTTAATCCTTTGGTTTAATTCATCTATAGTACCTTGTAATCCAGATATCGTTTTGTTTAAACTGAGGATAATACGATGCGACTCAACTCCTGTTTCATTTAAGCTGTCGATGATTCTGTGTAAACTTGCAATCGTTTCACTCTGTTCTTTGAGTTCTTGTTGTAGCGATTTTATTAGTTTATCTTTACTCAAACGAATCACCTTCTCACCTGCAACTTAATGTCTATATTATACTGCAAAGCAAGGAAAAAAGCGAATTTTTGCAATAACTGCTATGGTCATATTGACTGTGGAAAACTATTAAAATATTTCGCTACGTCAGTGCCGAATTGCCAACATTTTCAAGCAAATTCATTACTCTCCATGGCTACTTGCTTATTTTCACTAACCTATTAATCACATCTCTTAACATTTGTGGATAACTATTTCTTAAAATGCAGCTTGAATGCGTTAAGCGATTTTTTGAATAAAGAAAACGGTGACTATTTCTCTGTTTTGACGAAGATTATTTCTTTATTTGTAGGTAACTGAACAGTTACCTTTTTCATTGGTATCATCACCTCACTGCAATGATATCACACTATTGAACATTATGCAATCTTTAGATGACACATTGCCCTAGTGATAATGCTTTAACCATAATTTCATCGTAATAACGCCGAGCTATGCTGGGAGAAAAATTGCTCAAATATTCAATAACTTCGTCTAGATCATATTCAGCGGTTTCTGAAAATACGACATTATATTCTTGCACTTAGTAATTCCTCCAGTGCCTCCCTCTTTTCAGAAAAAACAATTGATGCACTGCGCTTTTCAGAAAGTGGTTGGCTTTCTGCTTTTTCAAGTTTATTGCATAGTTCTTGCCGCACAACTTCTATTTCTTCCTGTGTGGGTGGTGAAATTCTTGTTGCTGAAGTTGCCATGATTATCACGCTCCTCGCTACATATGTGTCCTAATTATAACGCAAATCTGCTAAGAACGCAAAGAATTATTGTAAACAATTTGACAATAATGAATTGGATAACCTATCCGATATGACACCGTTAAGCAGTAAGATAATATACAGCGAGGATTCCATTTTGAATCCTCGCTGTATACCGTCGATAATTTGAATAATCATGAGGTAGGCGTAATTTTCGGTGTTGATTTGAAAATGCTTACTCGGTGTTTCTTCTCCACTCCATATGACCTACCTCAAATTGCACACTCTCATACTTTTTTGTTCCTGTGTGAATAAATCCGTTTGCCGTATACCAATTTTTCACTCTGGTATTAGTTTCAATAATGCCGATTGATATTTTCTGCCCTCCAAACTCGGCGACCTTTGACTTACAAAAATCTAACAGGGTTTTCCCATATTTGAAGTGGCGATATTCGGGCAAAATCGCTACGTCGTTCATTTCATAAGTACCATTACCTATGTCGGTAAGTGATGCAAATCCAATAATTTTATCGGCGATAATGCAGCCAAATGGATAGTATCCCTCTTTGATTTTATTCTTTAATCGTTCATTTGTAATAAAGCTTGTGTGTCCGGGGCAATTCTCGCTCGTATACCCAAAATCCTGTGCGACAGTAGCAAAACTTTTCCGTATAACATCGGCATATTCGGGTAGGTGCTCAGCCGTTAAAGGTTTAATTTCCATTCTATAGATACCACCTAATATAATTTGCCACTCATCGCTTGAATATATAACTGCTGTAGCAAGTAGCTATACCATGAAATTGTACTATTCCTTATTCTGATATTTACAGAATCGTGCTTATTTGTACACTACAGAGCCTTTCCTAAAAACATTTCCAAAGGCTGCTCATACGGAGATATATCCATAACAATAGCCCCCATGTCTTTGTAACCCAACTTGCGATAAAAAAGTTGTCCATTTTCATCAACCTGTGTAGAAACCATTATCATTTTATATCCAAGGGAGCGCATTTCGGTCTCCCAATGCTCCATTGCTTTTTTCCCAAATCCTTTTCCCTGATGTGTGTCGTCAATATAAAAGCATGTAAGGAACGGTACAAAATCGAACATTAGATTATACCGCATATATCCTATGGGTTTATCATTAAAGCGTATAACATAGCACCTCTTATCCCTAACTTTCGATTCATATTCACTTTCAGGGAGATTCTCCCATTCGTTGCAGAAATGAGGCTTATCCTCCATTGTTGCATAGGTCATTGTAAACATTATTATTCCCTCTAAAAATAAAATTAACACGGTACTGGTTATTTAACCTTATCGAATCTCAATACTCACGACACCGGTTTAATTTGAGCCACTTATTTCGTTCTGCTTATTATATGCGATGCAAGCGATAGTAATTGAATGGTAAACTTCGCTGCATACCGTCGATAATTTGAATAATCATGAGGTAGGCGTAATTTTCGGTGTTGATTTGAAAATGCTTATACTATAAATCCAGCATTATTGAAATGGTTTGCAAATATAAGAGCATCCAATCTCTCTTTTGGAGTTGGCTCTCTGTGTTGTCTGGGATATCCAAATACAATTATATTTGATACAAGATAGCCTTCCAAACCTAGCAACTCTCCAACTTTCTCACAATTCATACTTGAGATCCACGTTGAATAAATACCGTGTTCCAGTGCCGCCAGTACCATATGTTCACCGGGTATCTTGGTTTGATGTTCTTCCATCCCAATTGCAGAAATCACATCTTTATCAATTGCCTTCATCTTATCAAGCATTGACGGAAACCTCTTTAGGCCAATATCAGCAATTGGATAATCAAACATTTGCGTACACAATGCAATAATCAAAGGCGCATTGGCAATCCATTTTTGGCAATAATTTTCGCTGGCAGCCTCTGAAATATCTTTGATTAAATTGGCTTCTGTCACAACTCCAAATTTCCAAGGTTGCTCGTTACCACCTGATGCAGATAAACGACCACACTCCAACATATATGCGATAATTTCAGCCGGAATTTTTTTGTCTTGAAAATTTCTGCAACTATATCTTTTTGCAAGTAAATCAAGAAGCATGATAACCTCCACAAATATAAATTTCTCTTGCTAGTGATTGCCAAATCGCTTAAGCAGGTTAACGCCTGTACTACGTTATGCTCACACTATTCACTAGATTTCAATTTATCTTGTTCATTAACATAATGTCTATACTCAAGAGGCGTGCCATCTTTTTTACTTGCGGTCATTTCGGTAACAGCAACTAATGCCTTTAATTTTTCGTCAAGTATACCGTGTAAACAAGCAGGAATGTGGTCATTATGATATCTATGTAAAGCCACACATTCCATACATTTCCCATGCCAGTCACAAAGAGTATTTGGGCATGTGCATTTTGTAATTTCAGGGTCAATCGCCAGTTCTCTATTTTTAAGAACTACTTGCTCATAATATTCTTCTTTTGTTCTCATTACGTCCTCCGAAAATATATAACTGATGCCTTACTTGCACGAAATAACTTTAAATTTTCCCACTCACAGCTTTATGCCTATTTGGGGAATTTGAATCATAAATTATTAAGCCAATTGTGACCGTCAGAAAACATAACAGACAATGCATTTTTTAGCCATGATTGTTGTTTTATACTCATTTCTTTAGCGGCGTTATCAAAATCAAGTTGGTTACCGGTAACACCCGTATGTTTTGATTTATATAATAATACCATTAAGGAGTTTTATCGACATAAAGAACAGCTTCATCAAGATTAAGTTTTATATCATGATTTCGTGCATATAAAAAATATCCATCTGTTTGTGTATTAAATAAAAACTCAATATAATCAAGTTCGGTCTGTTCAGAATCATCAAAATCCACAGCATACATATCCTTCTCATGCTCTGTAAATTCATAGTGTTGATTTGCCGGTTTAACACACCATATATTTGTTTTTATACGCTTTTGGTCGGATACATCATTTATTTTATGTAAATATAAAGTGCCGATGGGTTCATAAACATCCCAGCCTTCGTTTAACATATGCTGAACAATTTCATCTCTATCTTCCCAATAAATAACTACATCTAAATCTTTATGCGGGCGTGTTTTTCTACCAAGAAATAAATCTATAGCATGACCTCCGCAAATAATATAATCTACTCCTATGTTCGCCATGAAATTGTTAAGTTGATCAATTAAATTCATGGTTTTTACCTTCCATCATATAAGTTCGTTTTGTTATTTCCATGAATGATCGTAGAAAATGAAACTAATACAACAAGTCTACTACAAGCGACTCTGTAGTTCAACTATAATCAATAATAACTTTAAGAGCTTTTAATTGAAGAAACCAACCGGAGCGAAGCGGAAGGCGGTAGTTGCGGTTGCCGACCATGTCGGCAGAGCTGTTTTAACAAGCGATATTACACGTGATATAATGGACATAAAATAGATAATCTGCTATACTTCTCAATATAGATCATCATGTTGTTAACGGCCGATTTGATGCTACTAAATCTGTAATAATACGACTGACAACAAGTAATGATGCGTAGTTAAACATTACTCCATTTGTTAACAAAGGATAAGACTCTGTATCACCCATACAGGAGGAGAAAAATGTCTAAGAATAAAACATTATTGACACATGATATGATTGTAGGTGCCGTGAAAAAAGCAGCGCAGGAATTCCCGTTGACAAAAGTAGACTATTTCGGATCTTATGCCGACGGTTGCGCCACTTATGATAGCGACTTGGATGTGCTTGTTGAGTTTGATGTGCCCGCTGTATCAATTTTAACAATTATAGGGTTAAAGCAGTTTCTCGAAGAAGAACTAGCAAAACCTGTTGATGTTATACACTCACCTATTTTGCCAGATGCGATAATCGAAATAGGAAGGACTGTTAGTATATTATGAATAAACGTGATTTGATTGTACTGAAGAAAATCCTTCAAGAAACCAACGAGGTTGCGAAGATAGTTCGCGGAATTAGTGAATCTGACTTCATTGCAAATGAAGAGAAGCAACGTGCAGCTTGCATGACGCTTATTAACATCGGCGAACTTGTTAAGAATCTTAGTAATGAACTTAGAGCAAAAAATTCCCACATACCTTGGAAAAGAATTGCGGGAATGAGAGATATCGCTGCACATGGGTATTTCACACTCAAAATGACAGATATATGGCAAACCATTCAGTCAGATGTCCCCCTATTAAAAAAACAAATTACTGACTTAATAAATACAGACATCTGTTGTTAGCGGTCATAATACAACCAATTCTACTACAATATGGCTGACCACAAAAAATTCACTGACAACAAAAAATCGGATAGCCTATCCGATATGGATAATATAAATAATCACGAAATCGCCTTGAATTTGAGCCACTTACAGTGCTACGCTTATTTTCGGATACTATCTCACCAATCATAAACTTCTTTGAAAGCACTTGTAACTTCTTCGGGGATTTCATCTCCAATAGTTGCGTTTTGCATTATTACTATTCCTGAACCGTTATCAGGACAAAAAACCATATCTGAATTATAACCGAAATTTGAGCCGCTATGCCCGAATGTTAATCCTTTTTTACTTTTACCTACACTAAAGCCTACCCCGTGCTCGGAGTTTTCATATGCTTTTGTTGTCATCACTTCTGCTGTATCCTTTTTTAGGAATGTGCTATCGCTCTTTAATGCTTTCATCATTTCTATCCCTAATCGCGCAAGGTCTGACGGTGTAGACCATAATCCTGCTGCTGACAGTTCCGGCATTATATTATATCCACCGGGTAACTGCAGATTGTGAAAATCATAACCATAAGCGATTTCATTCTGTTTGCCTTTAGCCAAAGGTTGCGAGTAAGTGCTGTTTGTCATTGATAATGGTGAGAGAACCAACTCATCCATTAACTCACAAAAGTCATTTTCGCATACATCTTTGACGATTTTTTGTGCAAGAACATATCCGCCACCGGAATATTGATGTTCAACCTCAGGATTTCTAAATAATTTCACTTTTAAGTTATTAGACGGAAATACGCCACTTAATATCTGTTCAATTGTTGGAATTTTTTGCCCTTGTCGATAACCCACAAAACCATGAATAGTTAAGCCTGCATTATGGCTCAAAATTTGTCTTAAAGTGATTATGTGCTTTTTATTATCGAATGTAGGCACCTGATAGTCAATAAGATACTCAGAAACATCTGCATCTATATCAAGTATACCACGCTCGACTAATCGCATAACAGCAACAGCGAATACAGGCTTACTGATAGAAGCTGCTTGAAAAAGAGTATTCACCGTAACCTCTTCTTTTTTCCATTTTCGCTTTACACCGTAAGTATAAACATCGCTTATTTCAAAATCTTCGACTATGGCTATACTGATTGCCGGTGTACGACATTCCTCCATGCGCTCCAAAAGTGTGACCCCGCCATAATGTTTTTTACTCTCAATAATTTCTGAAATTTTACTCATATTGCCCTCGTGTTATATAAATTCGCCATCTCACCCCAACTTCCAAAAACGACCGCAGAGAATGAAACTAATACGACAAGTGTACCATAAGCAACCTTGCAGCTCAACTATATCTAGACTCAATTACACACATAATAGTCTAAAATAGTTCAGTTAGAGATGTGAAAATTTTCAATTGAAGAAACTAACCGGTACGAAGCACAGGGCGGTAGTTGCAGTTGCCGACTATGTCGGCAGAGCCGCTTTATCACATGAAACACAAAAATTGCGTATTGCTAAACCGCTTACATCGTGATACACTATCACTAGATAGATATACAGCACAAAGGGAGATGATGTTATGCCAAAATCTGTTGCTATACGAATTGATGATGAGTTGAAGCGGCAAGCCGAAGCAACACTTGACGAAATCGGATTGAACATGACAACCTACGTAACTTCCAGTCTAAAAGCACTTGTCCGAGAACAGGGTGTACCTTTTGAAATGACGACTAAACAACGTGCAAACGAACAATATACATCCAAACCAGACGATGCGTTTGAGGACTTGTTAAGCAGTGGCGGCTTTGAACACTTAGGTAAGGACAATGACGGCACAGCTAAATTTGATGACACCGGTCAAGGCAAGCCTATGACATAAAAAAGAGGATTAACTTATGCCGGCAGAACAATTTAGACAAGGCGAACAACTTTTTGAGTGGGATACACGCAAAAACCTCTCCAATATCGAGAAGCACGGTATACCATTCAAAGAAGCTGCAACTGTATTTATGCAGACGTTATCGAAGATGAAAGAGATTATGGCGATGAAAAACGTTTTATGGTTGTCGGATTCAGCAAGAATACACGATTGCTGACCGTTATTCACTGCCACCGTGAGGACGAAACCGTAATACGCATTATTTCAGCCAGACGAGCAACTAAAACCGAAATGGATGATTATTGAGGTGCATTATGAGCATAAACAATATACCCATTGATTTGACTGATATTCCGGAATTGACCAATAAGGATTTTGCCAAAGCTAAGAAAAATCCTTACGCTAAACGCATAAAAGAAAACGGCTATTCCATCACGATTCACTACAGCCCCGAAGATGTGACTGCACAGATAAGAGGGAATGTGGACAGTATTCACGGTATGGATATGTCCGACCTTGATGATGACGAACGCAGAGCATTTGAAAAGTATTTGGAATCAAACAAGGAGTATCTTACAGAAAGCGTTTGACTAGCAAAAAAAGAACGATAATAGTGCGACCTAGCACAAATGGTGTGCGGCAACATTTTGGCAACAAAAAATCGGATAGCCTATCCGATATGGATAATACAAACAATCAGAATAACGTGTGCTAAATCTTCCATACAAAATAGTATATGCTGTTGGTAGTGTGAGAGGAGCGAAGCCTATTGGCGGTCAGCCCCTACTCGATTTTAGAACAAACCATTACTTTTGATAAAATAACCACCATTGGGGGGCAAATGGTTTTACTGCCACTTCTTTTCCAGTAGATAAACTGCTTAACCACGGACGTACGACCGGTAAGATATTTTCCCATAACACAGGGTCATATCCTAAGTCCAAATCATATTGGAACATATAATGCGACATTATTATGTATCCACCGGGTTTTAATACTGAAAGACAATTTTCAAGCAAAGACAGAAATGTATTTTTGACAGACTGCTCAAGTGTTTGATTAATGTACTCAGCGTTGATAATTTGTATCATTTCAGGCAGTATGGCAAACCAGTCACTGTTAGTTGTATCTATTCCCTTATTTTCGCATAAAATAGCTTGAATAACATCATTAACGCTATGTTCAAAAACTACGGCATCCAGAGAATTTGAAGCAAGATGTTTTAGTATATTGTTGGCGTCGTCTTCGATAACTTTAATACCAATTGGTAACGATGCTGTGTTTTGCCGAAATTCAGCAGTTAGTATTTTGTTCATATTGGCTGTTATGTATGTTGCGGATTTGTCAAAAATAGTCAGAGCGTTTGGTATGTTCACAGACGAGCCTGAACCAACTTCAAGAACTGTTGCATCATTTTGTGGAATGCACGTCTTGAAAGCGTCGAGCCATTTAAGGCGAAAA
>Ga0123355_10014333_pt1 | contig 12391 bp, 9 predicted proteins | sample TergutEmb28metaG_3_FD_89872 | JGI IMG/M metagenome (GOLD analysis project Ga0123355, IMG submission 89872) | Embiratermes neotenicus P1 segment gut microbial communities from Petit-Saut dam, French Guiana - Emb289 P1 | ecosystem: Host-associated > Arthropoda: Insects > Digestive system > Gut ...
CATCGCCTGAAAGCACAGGTTTTCACCCGCTACCGCAGTTGGCGTAGTATACCTTATCCATCCCAACCTTTCAAGGGCAAGGGTTACTCTTGCGGAGGCGTTTGGGTATTGTGTCTGCGTTCAATTGGCAGGGAGTTGGCTGTTTAATCAACGTGCTAAAAAATCTCCTTTCGAGGGGACACCCTTTTTTTTGACTTCTCTTTATGGGTGCCCGGTAGTTTACGGGTAGCGCTTAAATTTGACTTTTAAATTGACGCGCACAGGCGGGATAGGCTTATTTCCTTTAAGCATATCACCCTGTGCGCTTTTGTTTTCCGCTGGCCTTGTCATTTGTAATACCCCTGCAACAAAGCCCGTCGAGACATTTAGGAAGCTACCCCAACCCCTTCCTAGTCTTGACGGGCCTTTTTTATTGCTTGCGGTGCGCTGATATTTTGGTCAACCTTCTTCAAAAGAAGCGTGTGGGCTTATGCATCTTGTGTCAATGACTCATAAACAAAAGTCTCGTAAGTGCGCCTAAATGCCTCCGAATAACCCGTTAGTGTTGGGGCGTATGCTATGTCTTGGAATAAGTCTTGTACTTTTTCAAGCTTATCATTTCTATCCCGGTCTTTAAATTCCTCATCCCAAGCCTTGCAGCACTCTTTCAAGTACGCGACAGTGTTGTCTACTAACATTAGGTGACGCTGTTTTTTGCTATCACGTTGGCGTTTCATGCAATCCGCAAGTCGTGCGAACTCCTCGTCACTCGGATGTGCCGCTTGGTACTCATCAATGAATTTCCACACATCACCGTACTCGGAACCTTTTTTATAATGGACTTTAAAAACCGCGCAAATCCGTTGTAATGTATAGTCGTAAACAAGACCCTTTTCATACTCCTCTTCGTCTCTCGCAAACCTGCCTATTGTTTTCGCGAACTCTTTTAGGTAGTCCTCCTTCTCCAATTTGCACACTTTTAGCATAATTAGGTCAGAGAAACTCTGCTCCATCAGCGAAAATATTTGACGAACCGAAAAATTGCCAATCATCCGTACTTTTAATGATGTTAACTTTGCAAAGATATCAAATTCTGACATAAAATAATCCAAATCACTTGGGCTTGGGTTAAAAATCGAATACAGTGCATCGTACATCTTACCTATCGCATTTTCCAAGTTGTTCGGCGATACAAAAGCCTTTAAAACTATCTCCAAAGAGTGTTGCAACTGTTGACGTATAAGCTTAAATTCGTCTGTCGCTTTTCGCCCATGCTTTTCATCAAAAATTTTGAAGATTTGTTCAAGCTTTTCTTCAAAAAAATTGATGATGTGATTATTAACAAACTCTGCAAAACTTCTTGCGTCATCTTGTGTTTTAAACAGTGAATCATGAATCTCCTTTACTGTGCCTCTCTCTTTTTCTAGCATTCTCTCGTTGGGTTTGAAAATATTGGCTGTTATCAGGGCGCTTATTGAATAGACTATTCTATTTTTCCGCTCAGCCCTGCAGCGAAATTTTATTGAATTGAAGTGCGATATCTCATGGACTAACTGCGGAATGAGCCTTTGCGGCTCAAACAAAAGAGACACGGGCACCTCTATACACAAGAATGCACCGTTGTCAAAACTGTCGGGGTCGTTAATACTAAAAAGCTCTTTTACAATCATCTGGTTATGCAGCCCAATTTTAAGCACAACCCCAAATTTCTTGCCGCTTCCTTCAAGCGCTTGGTTTAACTGCTTCATAAATGCCATATATAGGACCACAAGCTTAGACTGTATTTCATACAAAGGGATTCGAAAGCCGGGCACTTGGAAAAACATTGTATCCGCCTGCAGCGAGCCTTTAATCAGAGACATATTTGCATCAATATAATCGCACAGATGGCTGTGCAATTTAATTTTGCTTGGTTCGGGGAAATTTTCGGAATTTTCGGGCAAGTCCTTTACAATCCGATCATTTTCTTTTTTTAACTCCTCGATAAATTTACCGAATGTTGAATTAACGCAGCACACAATGTCTCTGCCAAAATTACTGTCCTCAAGCATCCCTACTGCTTTGTACATATTCCGCAGTGCATGCATCATGCTTGATTCCATATTTGATTCGATGTTTTGATCGCTCTTGCTTACCTTTACCAGGTTCATATACTTCTTCAAAATGGTAGGCTTTGGTGAGCTGGGGCGGTCGACCTGTTTGCTGATATATCTCGTGTCAAAAATAATACGAGGCCGCATAATAGCTGCATCATAAGTTTCTTGACAAAGAAGGCCTTTCGTCCACTCCTTAATAATGTCTCGCATTTTTATATCTTTTATGTTTAGGCTAATGCCTTCATGGCCTAACCGGTCAAAATTCTCTACTCTGCCTTTGCGGTCTTTGTCGTATTTCTCATACCAACGTTCGAGCCAGGCTTCAAATTCCTTTGGATTTTTGACCGCAAAGCAGATGGCAAGCCTTTCTACTAGTTCGTCGGAGTCTTTCAATTTTTCTTTATTAAACCCGCACCGTGAGTAACTATAGAAATTGTTTTTTAGAGTTTTACTAAGCTTAAATATGCAATCATTGCCAACTTTCATTGTGCTTGTCTTTATGAAAACAAAGTAGTCAGATATATCCATGCTGCGATAAATAAAATAATCAAATTGCCCTGGATGATTTATCTTCCAATCTTCGTAATGACCCTTTAATATGTCCAGATTCTTATCTACCGGTTCATCTGCAGGGGGTTCGGGTTTGTCTCCAAACTGAATAAGCGATACAAAGGTATATGGCGTCTCCGTATCCCAAAAGTCACCGCTCCCAGGCATAGCGGTCAGGCCAAACAGCGCATTGCAGGAGTCCGACTCATTGCCAAGGTTCCTTTTATCGTAGCGCTTTTTCAAGTTCTCTAAGAAAGCCCATGATTCGGCTTTTTCCGCATTTTCATACATTGGGGCAACTGTAAATCTGTCAAAGTCGCCTAAAGAGTCAAAACTTATTGCTTCTGGGTGTTCCGCCGCTGGCCAGCATATTCCGCCCTTTTCGAAAGTTAGGATTATTCCGTCGAATTTGTTGCCTGGGGTGCTGTTGTCGTAGTTAATCATGGGTAACGGTCTCCTTTGGTGGGGTTGTGTGAGCGATATAGGTTTATGTTGAAACAGTTGGTGAATTTTCTTGCTTTTCCTTACAAGCGCTTCGAACGCTGTCTATGATGCCTCTGCATAGGATGTCCATTTCTCTGTATTCTTCTTCGCGGTTAATAAAGCTTGTATCACAACGCACGCAAAGAAACGCACAAATCAGTTGGTGGAAGTTATTCAACCGATTGCGTTCAATAATAATTCTGCTGCCATCGTATAGTGGATGATCATTGTAGTTTCTAATCCTGTTTTGAAATTGTTTCTTTGTCATATCATCTAAGAACATAAGGGGTGCTGAACTATTTCGCATCGCCCTTTTTAACCCCATATAATGTAATCCAGCAAAAACATCTGGTTTTCTATTATCATATTCATTTGCTACATCGTCATCGTCAATAATACATTCTATTACTGCACTATATCCTACCAGATAGTTCTTTAGTGCTACGAAACTGATATTTGATGTGCGTCCTTTTTGCACAAGCTGTGTGCGACAATTGGATTCAAATGCGTCTAGCGTAGTTATGCTGTCCAAGGTGCCGCAATCAAAATTGTCAACTAATCTTTTGGTAAAGTCTGATGCGCGTTTGAATAAATGCTTTTCAAATGTGGAGTGATAAACACATGAAGAAGAATCATCCATACACGTATCCGCGCATGCCTTATCTTCGATACACCGATCCATACATAAATGTAGCTCATCAAATGCAAGAGGACGTTCCTTAGAATCATATTTCTTCACTACCGCTGGGCAGCATTTATCAGCAGTGTCAAAAATGGTAAATTTCATATTACTGTAATTAGCATGGCACTCATTGACAGTTATCTCTCTGGCTGGAATCTGCCCATTATTAACTATGAAGAAACGTCTCCACCCATCAATGTCCTTTTTCATGCCCCTGTGAAACATCCAAATCGTAGATACCAAAAATACGATTTTTGATGCCATCAATACCGCGAGCAGAAAGGTACGATCTCCTAATTCACCTCTTAGAAATAAAATTCCAATTATGTACAATATTTGAAGCACGACGACACCTATTATTAAAACTATGGCTGGCAGGTAAAAATGGCGCTTTTCGCGTTCGTTACCAACACGCAACAGTTCCTTGGCTTTCTCGTATGAGCGCTTATATATGAATAGTAGGCCAAGAAAGGCACTTATAGCAAGGGCAATAAATTCATTTGATGCTATGTCGTTTAAGACAGGGCCCCATGCCTCCGCTGAAATACCGGGCCTATAAAGCAAATATGAGATAGAAATATCCCATCGAAATAGCATTGAAAATACAAAAAACACCAGTGTTATTAAAAAACATACTAACGGAAACGCTAAGTTTACAGGACCCCTAACAAACCTTCTTATAAAATTCCCCATATGTTATCCCCAAACGCTCATCTTATGAATGTCCGACCCACAACAAAAAAAGTTGAAACCATAAATAGTTTCAACCTCTTAAAGCGCAAAAAAAAATTAGCTTCCGGTTTTATTCCCGGTTCTGCTCCAATCAAATAAAAGCAAGCCGTCTGGTGTGCCATCTGGCAACATTAGATTTTCTACATCTATATACGGCTCTGTACGATTGTACAGGTTTAAAAAAGAGGACTCCGGTGGCATCTCCGGACTCCTATACTTCAAGTCGTCGTACACCAGTTCATCCATTATTTCTATTAGCCTTTGCTGATTTTCTATTGATGCCATAAGTTTCTTTCTCATTTCGAATGTCATGTTTGTCTCCTGCGGGCTGTGTTACCCTACTATCATATTCCCACAGGATTAATGTGTGAAAATGATTGTGCCCATTATTTGATATGCAGCAAAGCTGCCGAACTTCCGACCGGCAATATGCCGGATTTATTTTTGCCCTATTATGCGAATTTTATTTTTGACACATTTCGCCAAACATCGCGCAAATGTGGTAAAATTAAATTCAGCGGATATTCTAACACATTTAGGAAGCGGCTGCAAGGTTTTTTTGTGTACGTAGGTTAAAATTTCATGACAATTTATAACAACCGCGCCAACTCCTTCATCTCCAAGGCCGCAACGCGGGTAGCCGCGGTTATCTCCGCGCCACCAATAAGCCTTGTTAGCTCGTCTATCATATCGTCGAACCCAAGCGCGTATACGCTTGTGACCGTCCTGTCGCCTTCGGCCTGTTTCTCTATCCTAAAATGGGTGTCGGCCATTGCTGCAATCTGGGGCAGGTGGGTTATGCACAGTATCTGCCGGTTGCGGCTTATGCCGCGCAGCTTTTCCGCTACTTGTTGGGCTGTGCGGCCGCTGACCCCGGCGTCTACTTCGTCAAATATCACCGTGCCTATGCGGTCCGCGTCGGCCATTACTGTTTTTAGCGCAAGCATTACCCGCGACATCTCACCGCCGGAGGCTATGCGCTTTAGCGGCTTTAGCGGCTCGCCGGGGTTGGGTGAGATTTGGAACTCTACCGCGTCGTTGCCGTCCGGGCCGAAGGCGGTCTTGCGGGTTACTTCTATGGCTATTTGCGCGTTGGGCATGTTAAGGTCCTTCAGCACTTCCTGTACTTGTGAGGAAATGCTTCTGCCCCAGTGCGCGCGCAGGGAGTGCATTGCGTCGCATACTGCTGTAATTTCCGTTACTAGGCCGCGCATTATGCTTTGCAGGCGTTTTATCTCGGCCTCGCTGTTTTCCAGGTTGTCCAGGTTTTGGGTAAGCTGGGCCTGCTTTTTTAGTACGTCGGCTACGGTTGGGCCGTATTTCTTTTTTGTGCGGTATATTACGTCCAGGCGGGATTCTATCTTGTCTAGGGCCGTTGGGTCGGCGTCAAGTTCGTCTTGGTAGTCGCGCAGCTCTTGGCAGATATCCGAAAGCTGGGCTTCTACTTCTGTCAGGTTTACCAGCATCTGTTCACGGGTGGGGTCGAGCTTTGCCAGCTCCGCTATTTTGGCTTTGGCGTTGGAGATATTGTCCATTGCGGCGCCTTCGCGCCTGTACAGCAGGTAGACGGCGGCGGCTGTATTGGTTGTGAGTTTCTCAACCGCCGCCAGCCTGTTGCGGCGTGCGGTTAGGGTATCTTCCTCGTCTTGGGTTATCGCGGCCTTTTCTATCTCGGAAAGTTGGAAGCGCCATATCTCAATCTGCTCTGCCCGCTGGTTGCCGGTGCCCTGTATGCTTTTTAGGGCGCGGGCGTTTTCCCGGTAGCGCTTTAGGAGCTCCCCTAGGTTGGCCTTGTGTGATTCCATTTCCTCCCCGCAAAACTGGTCCAGCAGCGCCATCTGCCTGTTTGCGTCAAGCAAACTCTGATGCTCGTGCTGGCCGTGTACGTCCACCAGCAGCGCGCAAGCGTCTTTTAGCATGCCCGCCGTGACCGTGCGCCCTGCTATACGGCATACGGATTTGCCGCCGGCTTGCATTGTCCTTTCCAAAAGCAATTGGCCCTCCCCGTCTAGGTCAAACCCGAGCTCGGAAAGGGCCGTGATTATCATAGGGTCTTCAATTTCGATAATACCGCGGACGGCGGCAAAGCCCGCGCCCGTGCGCACAAAGTCACGGCCCGGCCGCTGGCCAAGCAGGAAGTTGATTGAGTCAACTACTATGGACTTGCCCGCACCGGTTTCGCCTGTAAGTACGTTGAGCCCGGGGGCAAAATTTACTTCTACTTCGTCTATCAGCGCAACGTTCCTGATATTAAGGGTGGATATCATCCAAACCGCTCCTTTAGAGCTTCGGCATTTGCTTCATCTGTAACCACGCATATGACCGTGTCGTCCCCGGCCACACAGCCCAGGATTTCTTCAAGGTCCATCTCGTCTAGGGTCAAAGCCACCGCCATAGCCATGCCGCTGCGGGTACGCACAACCAGCATATTGCCGGCGCTTGCGACGGACGTTATGCTGTCGCGTAGCAGCCTGTCCATGGTGCGCTGTGTCGGGGCCGTGTATTTAAGCCCCTTGGGTGTGCGCTCAAGGGAAAGGCCGAGCTCGCGTATGTCCCGGCTGATGGTGGACTGGGTCGCGCTTTGCCCCACATCGGCAAGCGCCTGGGTCAGCTCTACCTGGCTGGCTATATGGTGTTTTTGTATCAACTCCAAAATGGCCGCGTGCCTGTTGGATTTCATATGATTTTCTTCCTTCGCAGGGTTTCGTAGAAATTGGTGGATGTCGTCCTTATTATTGTGGCCGTAACCGGCGCGCGGCTAACCTCTACGCCCTGGCCCGGCTGTACGCATTTTATTTTTTCCCCATCCAAAGTAAGGTTTGCGGCTGCGCCCGGCACAATGCGCACGGTGTCCGTCGCGGGTATAACCCACGGGCGGGTGCTTAGGCTGTGCGGGCATACGGCGGTAACTACCATCATCTCGCCGTAAGGGGCCAAAATAGGCCCGCCGGCGGACAGGTTATAGGCGGTAGAGCCAGTGGGCGTTGCCACAATAACCCCGTCCGCCCGTATGTCGTCCATATGAATGCCGTTTACATATACAGAAAAATATTGCAGCCTGCCGCTTGCGGCCACAAGCACTTCGTTAAGCGCCAGGTTTTTAGAAGAAAGCGGCTCCGCGCCTACCGATGCTTCCAGCATCAGCCTCTTCTGGCTTTCGTACCGCCCGGCCAGCGCGTTTTCCAGGGCTTTAAAACCGTCTTGCCTATCCACATCCGTAAGAAAGCCCATGTTGCCCAGGTTTATACCCAGCAGCGGCACGCCAAGGAGCGCCGCGTCCCTTGCCGCCCTTAGCATAGTGCCGTCACCGCCAAGTACTACCCAAAAATCGGCTTTTTGCCCTTCTTCGGCAATGGCAACGCCCATGGCCTCCAAAAACTGCCGTACCTCGTAACTATAGCTCCGGGCCGCGTCCTTGTCCTGGTTGGACACAATGCCGACGGCCGCCGCCGGGCTTATATTGCGGGTCATTGTACGGTGGTGTTGTATCCGCGCGTGTTTATTCTAAAATTGGCTTCCTCTACCCAGCCTACTACAAGGTCGTCAAACACCGTGTCGCGCCCCGAGTCAATTAGGTTCTCCCTAAAGCTTGCCTCAGCCACTTCCGGGTCGGGCTCTTCGCGGCTTACCGCGTGGAAGAGCATGTAAAGCAACATGCCGTCGCCATACCATTCCACAATGCGCGAGTACTCGCCGGGTTGCAGGCCAAGCAGATGGGCCTTGTCGTCCGGGTCGTCTATCCAGTTCGAAAATTGCACCGCGTCTGTCGTGGGTATTTCTTCGTCTTCCGCAAAGTCTTCTTCAATGCCCGGGGTAAAGAGCCGTATAATCTCTTCGAAGTCCATGGTGCCTATTAGGCCGTGAGCTTCTTCGGCTTCTTCAAACTCTTCCAGTATAAGGATATGCACTTGCAAATCCAGGTAGCGGTCCAGGTTTTCTTCAAGATACGCTTCCAGCAGCGGTGCAATTTCTTCTTCATCCAGGATGTATGTGGGCACATAAATATCCATAAGACGCGCTAAAAGCGGATCCATGAAAAACAGCTCGCCCAGGCGCTCGTCCGAGATATAGGGCACAACGTCAAAACCGAATTGCATTTGGGCGTCAAACCTTATATTCCAGTTGGCGCTCATTGCCGCGTTTTCACGCTCTTCCGCGGTAAAGCCTACGTTGTGGCGGGCGGCCCTGTCCTGCAGAGCTATAATCTGCTGCAAAATTTCTATTGCGCCCTCTCTTGACTGTGGTGCCGGGTCACCGCCAAAGAAAATATCATGTATCGCCCTAAAGTCGTTTGTGGAAACACGCCCGCCGTCATAGCGCATAATCCACCTGCTGTCTTGCACAACCCATATGCCTATGCCTATTGCGGCCACAATACCCGCAGCAACAAATATGGATATGAGGCGGAAAATCATCCGGCGTTTTTTAAGTTGACGTTCCACTTCAACGTTTTTTTGTTTTCTTTTTGCCATTCTTATGACTCCTTTAAGATTAATTCTGCTATGCAGTTTGCGTCTAATTTATAGCGCGTAAACAGTTCTTCCCGGCTCCCCGCTTCAATAAACACATCGGGGAAGGCCAATATATGAAAACGCGGCAAAGGTACTTGCAGCGCGGTAAGTGCCTCTAATAATTGTGAACCATAACCGCCTACGCGGGCCGCGTCTTCCAATACATACACTGCCTCGTACGCGGCCAGGCGGCGGGCCAGCTCCGTATCCACGGGCTTTACAAACCGTGCGTTGTATACGCTTGGGTCGTGGCCGCCTTCACGCAAGATATCGGCCGCGCGCAGTGCCGTACTCATCATTGTGCCCACAGATACTAAGGCCATACTCCTGCCTTGACGGATGACTTCTGACATGCCGTATACAATGGGCTGGGCCATACCTTCACCGGTAACTGCCGTATCGCGGGGGTAGCGTACAGCCACCGGGCCGCTATGCGTAAGGGCAAACGCCAGCATCGCTTCAAGCTCCGGGCCGTCTTTCGGCGCAAGCACGGTCATGTTTGGGATATGACAGAGGTAGGACAGGTCGTATATCCCCTGGTGGGTATCGCCGTCTTCGCCCACAATACCGGCCCTGTCTACCGCAAACACTACCGGCAGGTTTTGCAGAGCCACGTCATGCAAAATATTATCGTACGCCCGCTGCATAAACGACGAGTACAGCGCCACTACGGGCCTAAACCCGCCCTTGGCCAGCCCCGCCGCAAACGTAACCGCGTGCCCCTCCGCAATGCCGACATCGAAAAAGCGCTTAGGGTACTGCTTTTTAAACGGCGCAAGCCCCGTGCCGTCGGGCATTGCAGCGGAAACCGCTACGATTTTATCATTTTCGGCGGCATGTTGCATCAATGCATTGGAAAAAACATCGGTATACGACGGAAGGCCGCTGCCGTTTGTGGGCCTTCCCGTTCCAACATCGAAAGACCCGACCCCGTGGAAGCGCATGGGCGAGCGCTCCGCGCTTTCGTAGCCCTTGCCCTTTTTCGTAAGCACATGCACCAGCACCGGGCCTCGTATCTTTTTCACACCGCGCAGTACGTTTATAAGATTGGGGATATTATGCCCGTCCACCGGGCCGAAATATCGGAAGCCCATTTCCTCAAACAGCACGCCGTGCAGCATCAGGTATTTGAGCGCGGCCTTAGCGGTCTCTATCCCGCCGGAGAGATGCGGCCCTACAACGGGCAGCTTGTCCAACATGCGGTGGATGCCCTGCTTGGCCCCAAGGTACAGCGGCCCCGTGCGTAGGGAATTGAGATGGCGCGACATTGCGCCTACGTTTTCGCAGATAGACATCTGGTTGTCGTTGAGTATGACGATAATGTCCGTATCGCTGCGGCCGGCGTTGTTGAGCCCCTCGTAGGCAAGGCCGTTGGTTATACTGCCGTCGCCTACTACGGCTATGACTTTTTCGCGTTTTGGGCAGCGGCTGACACCCCGCAAATCCCGCGCCATGGCAAGCCCAAGCGCGGCGGATATCGCCGTGGAGCTATGCCCCGTTGCAAAAGCGTCATGCTCGCTTTCGCCGGGCTTGGGGAAGCCGCTTAACCCGTCCAGCTTGCGCAAGGTATGGAAGCGGTCCTTCCTGCCGGTGATAATTTTATGTATATAGGACTGATGCCCCACATCCCAGATAATTTTATCCTTGGGGGTATCAAAAACCCTATGCAAAGCCAGCGTTAACTCAACCACGCCCAAGTTACTGGCAAGATGCCCGCCGGTATCGGCAATGCTGTCTACCAAAAAATCGCGGATTTCGGCGGCCAGGATATCCAGCGCACCGGCGGGCAGACGTTTTATGCTTTTTGGGCTGTTTATACGTTCCAGCAACACAGCTTCACCTAATCTACTCCCCGTCATTGCGAGTGTAGCGAAGCAATCCAGAAGCATTGTAAACACAAAAGTTTGTGCTGGATTGCTTCGCTGCGCTCGCAACGACGGGGTATTTTATTTCGATATTGCTCTAACGACGACTCAAACTACCATATCCGGTTAATAACCAACGCTACAAAAAGCCCAAGCCCTGCCCCCGCAAACACTTCTATCGGGCGGTGGCCCAGCAGCTCTTTCAGCTTTGTGTCCAGCTTTATGCCCTGGCCTTCCAACTTCGAAAACAAGAAATTTATAGCCTCGGCCTGTTTGCCGGCAGCGCGGCGTATCCCCGCCGCGTCATGCATAACTACCAGTGCAAGCACCGCGCACACCGCAAAAATGGGCGTGCCAAAACCCTCATGCAGCCCGGCAGACACCATAAGCGCCACGGCAAGCGCACTGTGGGAGCTGGGCATGCCCCCTGTGCTAAAAAACAGGGCGGTTGTCCATGACTTTGTGCGCCAGCGGTCGAACAGCACTTTGAGGATCTGCGCAAGGGCCATTGCCGCGACGGCGGTAAGCAGATGCCGGTTGGACAAAAGTGCGGCTATACTTTCGCGCATTATTTTGTCCTTGAAATGGTTTGGCCAACCAGGCTTGCAAGATTGCCTGTTTTGCAGTTGATGCTGCCCAGGATTGCGTTGGCTTCGCGGCTGAGGCGCTGGTATTCCGCCTCCGCGGCTTCCATCCCATGTATGGTCACGTATGTGGCTTTCTGGTTTTTACTATCGCTGCCGATGGGCTTGCCAAGAGCTTCGGCGGTGGATGTGACGTCCAGGATATCGTCTTTTATCTGAAACGCGAGGCCAAGGACATTGCCCAGCTTTACCATCTCTTGAATTACGGGCGCGCCCGCCCCGCCAAGTATCGCGCCGGCTTCCAGGCTGGCCGTTATCAGGCCGCCGGTCTTGCGGCGGTGTATCTCGGCCAAAGTTTCCGCGTTTATGGGTTTGCCTTCATTTATAATGTCGGACACTTGCCCGCCTACCATGCCGTTTACTCCGGCGCCCTTTATCACGCAGTACAGAGCCTTGGCCGCGCGGGTGCTTTCGGGGGAAGAATAGCCGATATACCGCGCCATCACTTCAACGGCAAGGCTTAACAAGCCGTCCCCGGCGAGTATTGCCATAGCCTCGCTGTAGGCTTTGTGGCATGTGGGCCGCCCGCGTCTGTAGTCGTCGTTGTCCATCGCGGGCAAGTCGTCATGAGCCAGGGAATACGCGTGTATCATCTCAATAGCGCAGGCAAAGTCCAAGGCGGCGGTGGTGGTGTAGCCCGCGGCCTCGTCGTCTCTTTCGGTATCGCTTGCGACGGCCTCATATGCCGCAAGCAGCAGCATAGGCCGCAGGCGCTTGCCTTCGCCTAGGGCGCTGTAGGCCATTACTTCCCTCAGCAGCGGCTCTTGGCATTCGGATATCAGCTCTTCCAGCCGGCGGTTGATTTCACTATGCATTGGCTTTTGCCCCTTCGCCAAACGGCGCCAGGGCG
>Ga0123355_10014334_pt1 | contig 12391 bp, 3 predicted proteins | sample TergutEmb28metaG_3_FD_89872 | JGI IMG/M metagenome (GOLD analysis project Ga0123355, IMG submission 89872) | Embiratermes neotenicus P1 segment gut microbial communities from Petit-Saut dam, French Guiana - Emb289 P1 | ecosystem: Host-associated > Arthropoda: Insects > Digestive system > Gut ...
CGGCCGAAACATGTTGAGCATTGAATGAGCATTGAATAAAATAATAAAATAAGTGGCATCAAGTTGGTTTTCTCTTTACTCAACTATCAAGATGATGCACGGTCCCATAAACATAAGAATGAAAAATGTGTATTGGTCTTCGAGTAAAGTGGTCGTTCGTCTTATCAGATTTTAATTAAAGTTGAATTTTCGCGACAAAATTTCTAAAAATATTCAAATATAAAAGTTCACGAAAATCTGTCCTGTGGAAGCCGAACTGTTCCGTGCGGACGGATGGATGGACGGACGGACGGACATGACGAAGCTAATAATCTCTCTTCGCATTTCCGCGAACGCGACTTAAAAACATTCCTTCTACTACCGCAAGCAAAGCCCTGTCTTAGTGCAAAGTCTTGCGTATGTTGGCCGTCATTTTTAGGCGCTTTCGCAACATTACCAAAAGTTACTATTATCTCCATCATATTTGTCCGCCCGTCTATCCGTCCGTCCGCATGGAACAAATCGGCTTCCACTAGAGAATTTTCAAGAATTTTGATATCTGAGTATTTATTGAAACTCCAGCGAGAAAATGAAACTTTCTTTAAAATCTGACAAGAATAACGGGTACTTTGCATGAAGACCTGAGTATATTTATGGTAATACCTCGTTCAGTTCTTAGAGCGAGAAAATGTTTCAGACAAAAGTTGTAGAGAAAATCAAAACACAATTTAATGTTTAATAACTTTGTCCCGAACATCGTGGCGTTTATGAGATAATGTGGAAAAAATATGGTGGAATTATACATGCCACAGTCGATAATATGGCGAACGTGCGTTGTATGCTGGATAACTACGGCTACTGACACACAATCAGAATACGAAATCATTATTGATTTGCCACGACAAAAATTGTTGGGAAAAAGCGTCCCAATGTTACGTTTATAGCACATTTCCTACCTTATTAACAAAAGCACTGGCTTCTTTGTCAAGTTTTCTCCTTCATTAACCATTCTTTCTCCATCTTTCCAATTATATGCACGACAGGAAAAACTTTCATGTCACAAAAAATTCATCTTTCTGACTAAATAACTTCTTAATACTTTTTTGTACGTTACGATACATTTCCTTTTCTTTGGAGTGTTGCGAGTTTTCGTCTGTATACTTGTACTACAGTAATGGGATCAAATCCACCGGACGAGAGAAAAATGAATGTATAGCCTCGATGGAAGGCCTGAAAGGTGGTCGTGTAGACACGTAGGCTTAAAAGGAGAGAGCTACGTGTAAGTTAGCTGCCTGCGTTTGCACTGAAACGTGGGAAACATAAAGAAAAATATTGTTAACAGAAACATTCTTGTGTTCACAACTTCTGAACTATTACTGTGTTGGAAATAAAGGAAGCCTTGTTCTGTGTTTGTTTAAGTTTAGCGATGAAGTCATATAGGGGAGTGAAGGTACAGCAGCGCACAGTTATTTACGAAGTACAAAATAAAATTAAATCGTTAGATTCACGCTCCGGCTTATTTACTGCTATATAAATGGCCCTCGCTGTTGTTCAAAAGGCAGCGGGGTTGAGAACAGTTAACTTCGTGCCTCTGCCCGGAATCGAAGCAAAATATCTGGACTGCCCAACACGGAAACTAGTCACTGCACAACTGAACTCTCGGTTCAATATCGCGCTGCGTTAGTTTCGTCAAGCTTTTTAAGGCTCCTTTTTTCGTGCTTGATCATGTGTCTAGTTGGTAGAATACACACTTAACAATCAAACCAACTGACTTCAAATGAATTCGAACTATATCTCTACTTATGAATATTAATGATGCATCGAAAGCACAATATTCAGTAGGCCTGCAGTCAACTGAATTATAAGAGAATGCAGCATTAATTAGTGCATTAATTATTACGGACAAATAGAAAACAGGGAGGAGAAAGGGTGTTAGCAGATGAATACATGCGGCCGACTGCGTCCACCGCTACAGGAATCCATGTTATGTGATAAATATATAAAAATTAAAATAGAGTGGAATCATGGCGTTAAATTGAAGGTGCACTACATAAATGTGTATCCAAAATAAGGGGTGTGTCAGCGATACGCGAAAGTACTATGATTTGTTAGTTCTCTAAATATGAAGCAGGTGGCCGGTTTGCAGGCATAAGGCAACTTCACAGGTGTCATACTATTTCGTCCGTTTGTCATTTATTTGTCCCCCATTTTTTTGCCCGTCATTTCGCCTTCGAATTCTAGAAATTACAAAGTATGTGGCTACCAAATAAACGGGCGATTTTTAAGAATAGTAGAATAGTACGTTGAATCTTGGTACATTACTGTGCACATTGCACATATTAATCCCCACGCACCTGCGTTTCGTCTCTCCTGGTAAACCATTTATAATACCGTCAGACTCTTAATGCATTTTCTTCAGCTCAGATTCAATGATGGCCTGAAAATATGGAAGCTAATAATGTATACTTCAAGACAAAAACAAAATAGAGTTCCTGGATAATGAACTGGGTGTTATGGCTTCGGAACAGTGAGATTCTTGTTAAATAGTAATAAATTGACGCAAAGAAATAGATGAAGAAAAAAGTTAAACTACAAGATTCACAGAAATCAAAGTTATAATTATACGCCAATTTCAGACATGCAGAACAATACCAAAAGATAAGAGATGAAGGTAAATGTCACTCTAGAATAGGCCAAGAAGAGGAGTAGAGGTACATCTCTTCCCTTTCTTTAACCTCGGCCCTTGATTGGGTGAGAGGTCAACGCCACGCCCCGGTCGTTTTACCCCAAGGAAAGAGAATCGGTATCCATTTTACAGAAGTCTGGGTGGGCTCCAGGACCGGTCTGGACGGGTACGGAATATTTCCCCCCACCGGGATTCGATCCCCGGACGGCCCAGCACGTAGTCAGTCGCTATACCGACTACGCCATCCCGGAACACGCAAAAATACTAATTCCGGTTATTTTAAGAAGTTGTATTTGCTGCTAAAATTAGTTTCATTGAATGAAATAAGCTGAGATTATTAAAAGTTAACTTAAGAGATATGCGCACGTCCGCTGATTCAATGCCGTTTTCTTTCCACAGTTGATTGCATTATAATAGGTGTCAAGCCTAATCCCTCATCCTCAGTGCGTGAGTGTACGCAAACTAAGTGCCGGCGAGAATCCTTGGTCCTAAGATAAGGATGGAGAAAACCGCAAAACGAGGAGTTTCCAAGTTTGTGTTCTACACCAAACGCCATTAGGGTGATCAAATCAAGGATGGTGGAATGGGTGACTCATCTAGCAGACATAGCGACAAGAGCAATGCATAAGTGATTCCTGTCCGAAAACATGAAAGCAAAACATTACTTGCTTCTGTGGGAAGCTGAAATCATTTAGCTGAAGACAGGAAGCAGTTGCGTTCTGCTGTGCACACAGCAACGATCTTCGGGTTTTGCAAGAAACAGGGAAGGTTTTGACCGTCTCAGCTTTTAGACGCGTTTTGTGATTTTTGAAAGTGGTTGGTTCATTATTATTAATTAATTTAGTGTAAAGAAGTGTGTGTCGATTGGAGGCTTGCAGTACCTCAGGTTCCCACAGTGGTGTTGAAGAAGGCTACTTGTATCTTTTTCTTATTCTTATCCTTCAATCTTTTGATCGGTTGGCGGCTTTCCATATGGAATTGTTGTAAGCCATTCTCTTCATTGCTGTATAACTGTCAGCTCCTTTGCTTCTGACAACTTGCTTTAAGTGTTGTAGTCGAGGTCTTCCCACGGCCTTTTTTCCGGATATAGAAGATGGATGTCCTTCTATCTTTGTGACGTCTCAGTACTAGCGGCGTTGAAGCCTTTTGAATATTATCCTTGCGGCCAGGCTTTTAAAACAAGATGGCTTCGTCGTGCTGAAACGAGATGGCGTCGAAGTGTTTCGACAAGTGTTGGAGGGTATTTTGCCAGGTATGCGGCTGGCTGGATGGGCCTAACCTGTGTCCTATCTTTGTGACGTCAGTACTAGCGGCGTTGAAGCCTTTTGAATATTATCCTCCCGGCCAGGAATTTAAAACAAGATGGCTTCCTCGTGCTGAAACGGGATGGCGTCGAAGTTTTTCGACAAGTGTTGGAGGGTATTTTGACAGGTATGCGGCTGGTTGAATGGGCCCACAAAGATTGCGGCTGGCGGCCATGTTGGATGGGCCCAAGCCGTGTCCTACGCCTGTGTCTTCTTTAATATGACACCACGCAAACTGGTACATACCTATACAGGATACCTAAAACTTGTCATGTCATATCCCAGAAGACCGGAACATGGACATGGTTCATTGCAGTGTATTATCTCTGCATTCATGGACCCAGGAAACAAGTGCAAATGCTGGATTCGTTGATCCGGGCACCATCTTTGGTTCAGCTCGAGTTGACGCGTCAGAGCTGTGTTCAATTACTTATCGTAACTGGGCACGTGTATAATCTTCAACTGTTACAGCTTTTCAATTAAACTAACAGACTCTATAATGGGAATTAATTTTGTTTTTAACGTCTGAAGTGGAAATCGTAGGATTAAGCTGTGAAGTAAACGTTTCCTTCTATAACTATTCTAAGATTAGACTCGGTAATATCAGATTTAATTTTCTTTACACTGTCATTCACAGAATGTAATTAGGTCACTTGATTGTATAACTTTCGAAATTGTTGGTGATATATTATTTTTGTTTTATTTTTACGCAGCTTATATAGCAATGAACTGTGTATGAATTCGTTTTTGTTTACTAAATTTCAGTCAACAAACAGAACCGATATATGTATTTACACGTACACGCTAACCATAGTGAATGACGTAAATGTGTAATTCGATTTCATTGTGTGCCTGAACAACGTATATAGTTCAATCATTTAGTGTGCCGAATTATAAAAAAATGAGTATTATTGTTAGAATAAACGATAATATGTATGCACAACACATAACAAAAGGTCAATGATATTTATTACCCGTAGTTTTACTACTAATTGACACAGAATAACCATTACAACTACCACAGAACCAAACACGGCACAAACAAAATAGGTGAGTTTAAGACATGCCGTGCAAATCCATTTCGAATGCGCTGTGTATTTATTTTTCTGGTTTCTTTAAGTATGCGCCCACAGCTCTGACGATGCGATGTTGAAATTTTATTACATGTTAAATTGGGAAGGGTGTACAAAGAAGCGGTCTTAATCTTAGTAATTAACCAACACAATGCATAAAATCTTGTTTTATAATAAGTTAATTATGTGCCTCTGCATGTTTCTAGCAATATGTGCTCATCATCAGGAGATCAAAATTTTATTATACAGCATCTGGTATCATCACACCTGTAGGTGGCCGTCCGGTGCACAGGTTGAGAGAGGACTAAGATTATGACAGATCAAAACTAACTGGAAAATGTGGAATACTGTGACTATCTGCGTAACCTCATAACATAAGGTTTTTGAAATCGAGATATTAATTGTTGAGTTTATAAAAGGTCGCCACAGGCCACTGCCCTGTGTCACATTATTGCAGTAAACAGAGATTTCTTTTTTGGGTGCGTTCGAAAAATTGCGAAAAGCGACCATTAGCTTAGTCTTGTCCGTCCGTCCGTCCATACGGAACAACTCGGCTTCCACTGGAAGGGTTTTCATCAAACGTCGGTCTTTGAAGATTTGCGGAAATCTGTCGAGAATTTTCTAATTTGATTAAAATCTGACAAGAAAAAAAGGGTTACTTTACATATCGACCTATGTGCACTTACGATAATATCTCGCTGAATTTCTCCTAGAATGAGAAATGTTTCAGACAAAAGTTGAATATAAAATCAAAAAATACATTTTGTGTTCAATAAAGCTTTTTTCCGGCAATCTTGTCATTTATGAGATGCGGAATAATACAGCAGAGAGAGACAAGGCACAGATGACAAAATGACGTAGCAGAGAATAGGTGCGCTTTGCCTGCGGGATAACTAATGCAAGAACAGAGACATACTCTCATAATATTCAATACCTACTGCTTTTCCACAGCAACAATGGTCACGCGTACGTACCTCAGTATTATGTTACACGAACACTGCCTGCCTTATTGAGATATACGGGGTGGCGCGGAGCCGACTGACACATTTCAAATGGTCATAGATAATACTCGTATATGGAAACAGGGAAAAATAAGCGAAATACGTCCAAGTATGCTATTTATTACCCACAGATTACAAGCTTATTTTCTGAACATCAGGCAGATGGCTTCCGTTTACATCATTTCATTGTTGCAAGCATGTCTGGAAGTTGCCGTACACGCGCCTCCGTAGGTCCTCATCAATAGCCGCAACTTCGCCAACAATGGCTTGTTTGAGTTCTTGAATAGTCATGATACGCCTTCGGAACACACGGTCTTTCAGGAACCCTCACAGGAAAAAATCTGGTACGATAAGTTCGGGCGACCGAGCAAGCAAAGCGATGTCGCCGAAACTACGAACACAGGTAACACGTTGTTGCACGTTCCAACGTTCCATTGCGACTGACCATATGAAATGGCGTCCTCTCCTCTACCGTTTCCCTTCCCGCCAACCACGACAAGCTATCGCGCCGGCGCAATATTCAAATTCGAAATGTGTCAGTCGGCTCCGCGCCACTCTGTATAATAAGAGTCCTGTACTGTCATTCGCAACTATGTCTATCAAGCAGCCTTCACGCTTCAGGTTTCCCGGTCAAAACTTGTCTGTTTCTGCATAACCAGGCCTTCTCAAACCATTGTACTTTATCATTTGGTACAGACTACATATTACGCAGCTTCTCAATGTGCAATTTCTACACACTTTCCTTACTTCCAGCCTGGTAACACTTCTATCTGTGCTTCGTGGCATACAACCATAGTGGACGCCTGATCGTTTTCCTCACAACATTGTGAATTGTTGACTAAAATGATTCGGCGAATATCTTACAAACACTCGAATGTGGAGGGTGAATAACAAAGTGTACATGTTACAGATTAAATTCGTTATAGATTTCTGACGTGTTCGTTGTAGAAAGGCAGAAGCGAACTGCAGCGTGACGGCAATGACCCTGCACCATAAACTGACCAAAGAGCACTCTTCCGATCTGACGGTCCTATAGTATAACCTCTTTGTTAGAAGTGTCATTTTGCATTTCATATAGATTGCAGAGCCCTCTGTGCATATCGATACGTGTATTCACGCCAGTCGAGTATGGATCAAACTTAACTACAAATTCACACGTCTGATAAATTTTCAACTTTTAAGGAAACCCGTGCACCGTGAACTCCAATTATCACACAACAGATCTTATGCATAATGGACTGTGCATCATTGTGATAGTTGAAGAATAAGAGACCAACTTGATGTCACTATTAAGTGTAGCAGGATGAAGTCTGCTACACGGATACCACTCCAACCCAGCCACACCGAACTCCAACACACATCGAAACAAGAACACACGACTAATGTGGTGATACAATAGAAAAGTGGCAGGCTCCTGATGATGGATGTATTAATGTCCGAAACATGTTGAGCATAGAAGACGTGAAATAAAACTTAATATATAGTGACATCAAGTTGGTCTCTTATTCTTCAACTAACAAAACAGATGTTTACGGTTTCTTTGGTAACAAATAAGAAATACGGTGCTTTTCACTAAATCGGACACGCTGATCCCAAAAGTGACAAAGCTGTAACGAGCGCAGTTCTTTTGTCTTCATCTACCATTATTTTTGTGTAGCACATGAATTTGTGAAAATTAATTTAAAAGTTTTCTTTCGTTTTATCAGGCGCTTTCGCAAAACTGCGAAAAGCGACAATTAGCTTAGTCATTTTTGTCCGTCTCTTCTTCCGTCCTCATGGAAAAACTCGGCTCCCACTGGACGGACTTCCATTAAATTTGATATACACGTATGAGTACTTTTCGAAAACCTGTCATGAAATTTCAAGTTGCACTGAAATCTGACAAGAATAACAGGTACTTCACATTAAGACCTGTGCACATTCATGATAATACCTCGCTCGTTTCTTCTTATAATGATGTTCCAGACACATGTTTTAGAGAAAACCAAACACATATTGTGTGTTCTATAACGTTTTTCCAAAAATCGCCTTGCTTATCAGATAATGTGGAAAAATAGGATAGAAGCAGACGAGCTATAGATGACAATATAATACGGTGCATGCGCTTTGCATGTTAGCTGACTAAGGCAACAGACACACACTCAGAATGCGTGATACTGATTGCTCATCCACTACAGATATAGTAACGCGAACGTGCCTCAAGAGTTATAACTTCCTTGCCTGTTTTGTTATTACCGGGTTGCCCCGATGTCTTAGTCGAATGGGCCTGCTCCCTCTTGAGTAACGCTAGATATTCAGACTCGACAGTTATGAGCTACAGCATGCCTGGTGCATACTGCTGCAACTGAACCAAGTTCTAGCCATCGACCCCTCCACAGTTCTCTCCAGCTCTGGCACTTCACTTTCCAGTTTACCTACATTTATTCCCATTCATCCGTTTAAGTTCTTCTTTCGAGAGAAATGCTGGCAGTGTTAACAGTGTGATAACTTCATTAGCGAAAAGAGTGTTGAACTTGTTGACATAGGCCAAAATGGCTGGATTAGAATAGAATGGACAGAAAGGCAATCACGTGACAGTGATCCTCAACATCCGTGTGACTATTCTTCTTGGTCTTAATTACGTTAATGCATTAACTTCACGACGCACAGTCTACGGTTTGCTTCGTGTTTGATTTAACGACCTTTCAAACTGCTAACATTGCATAGCTTAAATGTAGTATGAATATGAATTAAACCCGCATGGTCCTTTTCGATAAACTTACAGTAGCTTCGCTGAACAAGAAACTGGCCATGTTCTGTGGTACACGAAGGTTCATTTAAAGCGCCTCATTACTATCCTAAGCCAGATTAAACCAGTCCACTGTGAAACAAACTTTGGCGAGACATATTATGTTATCGTACGTCTATTCGTGCTGTAAGATAGGCCATAATTTATTCGTGCGTCGGAACACACGAGGCGTAACTTCATGTACGTACAGATAGCGCCTCTCTTTGTACGTTCTGATGCATTAAAGCTCAACACAGCCGATGACCCAGGCCATAAATTCACGCCGCAATAAACTACCTTGTATTCCACAGCACAATGTTTCATGAATCAGTTATGGCGACCTTCCTTACTTCCTAATTTAGAGTTTCCTTTCACTGGCGAAGCATTCAACGTGAGGTTCGCATGAATAGCCGTGGCGTAACAGGTTAAGAGCCTTCGATTATTTAACGACGTCTTCTCTTCTGCGTTGATTACACATAGGGTACGCCTCTTTCCGATATTGCGAGGGAGTCTATGCTACAAGCTACTGGACGAATTTGAGTTCGGTCTCTAACGGACCACATTAAATCCTGGTTTAGGCTTATGTTGTGATAAAATTGAAACTTTATCTTGCTCCTCACAAAGAGCTGTCGTATATAAAAAGATTGGCACATGTCATCAACTATACACCACATTTATTATCAATAACTTCTATTTTAAACGTTTCTTGTAAGATAAATATTTAACGGAACACTTGATAACGGGTGACTTTTTGACTGGGCAGCATGATATATACATTATGAAAGGTCTTAAAGAAAATATCAGTATATTAATTAAATAAATACAAATAAATGGACTATGAAGTGTGTAAGAGCGTAACTGGGAAAGGGTCAAAATACTCTGAAATATACATACATACACACCCATGTTACCAAGACCAGCAATTCCTATGCACTTTCCAAACGTCAGCCACAGTTAAAAGTAAAATAAGTTGACAACAAGTAGGAACTTGTAACACAGGTGTAACGGTATTCCTGCAGGGGAGAAACCTGTGATCGTAATCAACTAATTACTCCTAATTACACTTCCTATAATTTCGGACATTATTTATAATTCTCATATATCCTGTCAGTCCCCTTCACGACATTCATTTCTTCCGCTGAGCAAAACAGCTTTACCGAGACATTTTTATACTTCTGAACTGAGTTTCGATACTCAAGTGACAGCTTATGTTGCAGCATTGTAAAAGCTGGTAACACTGCGATAGCTTGTGGTGATGTAAGTGAAGTAAAATAACAACTGGTGTAGAAATAAAGTGACAAATACTGGTAAAATTGAAAGATAAGGTGCTGCTACAGGTAACAACTTGTAGTAAAGTGACAGCTCATGACGAATCAAAGTGACAGTTTTAGTGAAGTGATATGTGGTGCTGAAATAATGATAATTGGTGCCAAACTGAAGCGAAGTGATGGCAAGGGACGAACCTAATTGCCAGCTGGGAGGTGAAATAAAGTGACAATCGGCAGTGAAGTGAATGACCGTCGCTACCGGTGGCAGCCATTTCAGTGCAGTACTCAGAAAATGCTATTTTTCTGACTTCAAACGGTTGCAACCCTTGCCATACATTAACCACCGCCAATGTACGTCGTAATCAAGCAGCCAAGGTCCGGGCGCATTTACCACGTTAGAACGATCTCTCTTTCTGATTTATAGTGGGCGAATTATTCCTAAGAGCATTCCTACCGACATACGATTAATTTGGTCGATTTGCTTGATTCATGGAAAGGGTGTGTTGTAAAACAATACCCTGGTCTCATCAACCCATTCTCGACTATGAAGCTCACCAACGCATACTTGTATGGTATCGCTATACTCTATCTATCCCTGTTTGTAAAAGTGTTTATTATAAATGATTCGGTAGCAGTTTATGGGAATCCACAGATTAATCTTTATCGCACTCGTAAGTGCCGCAACATCTGCGACTCACTAACTTCGTAACGAAAGGCCTTAGGAATGAGGACAGTCATAATTTTGAGGCGTGCCATCCCCTTTGTGTGTGTAAACTATAAGGTGAGGTAAACTCAGTCAAAAATACAACTATGAATATATGGCTAAATGATGGTGTTAATTAGCAATAGAAAACTACATGTTTCGGCCTATAGCGGCTATCATCAGGCTTTGACAACTTTCTTGCTATAAGAGTTATATATAATTATATATAACTATATAGATAATTATATGAAACTATATATAATTATATAATATATATATAAATATATGCTGATCCCAGTGGTCGCGCAGTCTAAGGCGTAGGTCTGCGGCAGCTGGCCTGCTGAGATTGTGGGTTCGAATCCCACCGGGGGCATGGATGTTTGTCTGTTGTGAGTGTTGTGTGTTGTCAGGTAGAAGTCTTTGCGACGCGCTGATCATTCGTCCAGAGGAGTCCTACCGACTCTAATGCGTCGTTATGTGTGATCTAGAAACCTCAAAAATGAGGAGGCCATGGCCCGCGTTGGGCCGCAGCGCCACAGGAAAAAAAAATATAATTATATATAATTATATATAGTTATATATAATTATATATAACTATGTATATATTTATATATAACTCTTATAGCAAGAAAGTTGTCAAAACCTGATGACGGCCGCTATAGGCCGAAGCATGTAGTTTTCTATTGCTAATAAACACCACCATTTAGCCTTATATTCATAGTTGTGTTTTTGACTGAATTTACCTCACCTTACAGGCAAAATGCTGTCTGTATTCCAGAAACATTCACTGGTTCGCAACTTTACACAATTTCTCATCCTGTAAAGCGCCTTAGATTTGTAAGTTACGAACTGCTAGGTTAAAAGTCGCGTCTGATCCTTTCCCTTATGAACTGACCAATATTCGTAGACTTAGGTAAGAACGTCACTCCAAACTCGAAGTCTTGACTCCCTGCACTCAGTAACAACATTACGGACCAACAGACTAATGGTGTGGCCGCTAAGCTGCAAACATCTAACGAAGTGTCCTCAAATTATGCAGAGTAATCCGTAGATACTCGAAAAATAAGAAACTTCGTTCAGCAGAATCTACCGCAAACTGCAGAACAACATAGCATGTGAGTGAAATTTTAATTTAGTTTTCATTTCGACACTTACAACTAAGAAAATGAATGCAGCCACAGATTTTCAGTTAAGATATGCTATAAACATTCCTACATATTAAGAGTGCAGTCACCGCGGGTGACGCCGTGTGGTTTTTAACAAATTTAACGGAATTTCGGAAAAGTTTCTGCCTCCATCTTCAGGGGGTTCTTCCACCCTGAATATAAAGCCAGTAAGTTTCCTCGAAACTTCCGTAAATTAGCAATTTTCATAGACACATCAGTAATAAATTCAAATGAAGGAAACCTACGTATTATTATACATAATCTGCTCGTCACAATCGCTACCAATTTTTCTTAAGCGGATGACGATTATAGTAATAACAACTTACTTACTTACTCCATGGAGCAGAGTCCTTCTTGAGAAGCTAACTGGTTCTGCAGCTAGTCAAGAAACTCCCCGTACTTTATGGAACCCGAAAGTTCATCACCGTATTCACAAGTGCCCGC